>APMI01006410.1_pt1 | contig 13640 bp, 9 predicted proteins | sample 667938 | NCBI WGS metagenome assembly APMI01 (sample SAMN01084076, study PRJNA167559) | wastewater metagenome | biome: Wastewater | place: Denmark: Ejby Moelle, Odense | collected 2011-11-28 | reverse complement strand
ATATTTCGTTTTAGCGTTTAGATTACGCTTTTAAAAACCCAAAGTAGGGGCTTGTTGAGTCATGAAGTCAATGGCCAGATCAGTATCAGCACCATTCACTGTTCTTTGCAATGTATAGCCTTTTGCAACAGTTGGGCAAGAAGGCGTAAAGGCGATCGTATTTGTACCGTAGCTCATCTGGTCAACTATTGAGGCTTCAGTATTTTTTAAGATTACCGCGTCCCCGGCATCATCGAAATCTATCTTCGCTCCGGCATAGTTTATGCTAGCAATATCTTTTTTTACGTTCCAATCTTTCAAAATCGCATCGTCATGAGCAACGAGTACAAATGCACCTGGTGCTAATTCGGTTTTCTTAGCCGGATTTAAGCTACCGCAATTACCGTCACTATCGCAGATAGTCCAGCCTTTTATATCGGCAACTGCATCGCCAGCATTGTATAGCTCTATCCATTCTTCGTTACCCAGATAGTAAACTTCATTGATCACTACCCGAGCTGTCGGGATGTGCCAATTTGCGGTAAATGTATCACTAATCGTAGTGTCAGCGTCGGTAAAGTAGGCGTTCGTAGAACTAGTTGCAATGGCTGTAGACGCCAATAGTATGAATAGTGTCCTAAAAATATGCCTACTCATTGTATGAGCCTTTTTTTAGCTTCTGGCTGCTTATCGGGTATCTCTTGCTTAACTAGGTCTGTTGCTTTATTAGTTTCGGGTGGCGTATCCAAGGCGACTCCTGCATTAACTTCTGCTTTTGACGTCTTTTTTTTGCGTTTAGATGCAATCTTAGACGCTTCAATTTTTATGTTTGATATCTCATCGGCAACGATGATGATGGCAGGGATGATGATAAACACGAGCAATCCAGGCAGCGTTCGCATGAACGCAATCAGATATCCTACAAACGGGATGCTGAATAATACCTTTCCGTTGATGTTTTTGGCTGCGACGTTCTCAGGATCATTGGCTTTGTTAGCATCACCCTTTACGACGTACTCTTTTGAGCCGTCTTTATCCTGTACGCTGACCACTCTGTGAGTAACGGTTCCTTCTGGCCCAGTTTTAAAGGTGATTACATCGCCGATGCCATAGCTATCTGCTCTATGATTGATTACGACACTACCAGTTTGAATCTTGGGTTCCATCGAACCGGATTTGACCATATACATCTGGTAGCCAAAAAGATTAAACGAGCTAGCAATAATCAGCAAGGCAGCGGTGATTGCTGCGACCCAGAAAATGCTTTTGATTGTCTTCCAAATTTTGTTCATATACATCTTTTAGAAGCTAACATAGCCTCATTTAGTTGCCCTAAATTTATTAAGGCAACTTGAGAAACTAGTTTAGCTTATACATATTCGCGTTAGTATTTAACGCACTAAACCTACCAGGAAAACCAAGAGCTGTAATAGCTGCATCATTCAATTGAGTAGCTCTTACTTCGTAGCCAACTTTAACAGTTTTGCCCATATATTCATTTCCAGCGTCCGGGTTCATTTGGAATCTAACACTTACGACATAGTAAGCACCGGCTGGTAGCCATTCCTCGTCCCATGCTGTACCGGGTATGTCAAGAGGACCATTACCATAAGCCCAATTAGCCAGGTTCGTAGCACCACCAACGGCAGTCCACTTTGACACATCACCATCTTTTATGAAGTAATCTTGATTGATAGTTGTACCAAAATAGCCGCCATTTTCCGACCACCTGTTTGCGGGTGTGTTATCCGCCTTAAAGTAACTAACTTTGTAGTCGTATATATTCAATGCAGCTGCTAAGTCGTCGTTATCATCTGTAACTGTGAATTTTGCAAATGTTGCGGTATCAATATCGCCTGTATTCTTGATGATGAACTTTTTTTCGCCGGTGATTTCGCCCGGAGCAAGATGGCCAATATTTACAGGATCGACGTTATACGCTCCGTCAACCGTAGCGTCAACATTGAGCGTCCCGGCTGCAAACGTGTTCATCTCAGTAGATTTTGCACTCGTAAAATAAGCACTCGTAGCACCGATTGCTAACCCAACAACAGCAGCAATCGATACAAAACTTAAAGCGATTTTTTTCATATATTCCTCCTTAATTTAAATACAACATATAGATAACGGACCGACCTTGCGCGTCATCTGATTCCCTCCAACCATACCTCAATGGTTATGTTTTTATAATAGCCTTAGAAATAAACAATACAAGCCGTTAATGATTTTAAGGATAAATTACAAGATATAGATTTTGATGTATTTAACACAAAGCACGACCGTCATGTTGTGAACTTATAGCGGAACATCAATCCTAGTATGTTCGTAGAAGAAATACTTAACTCGCATAATGTCTAAACGTTGGCATAAATCCTGCAACTACGATTTTCTGAAAGAAAGTCGAAGTCCAGTCGAGTTTACTCGGTTGTTTTGTTCATCTTCCCGTCTCGAATAGCTTCAAGTAACTCACGGTGCTGGAGTTTGCCTCGCGTGTGCTTGCGGCCGCTACGGGTTAGCAGGCGGAACGGAATAACAAAAATTCCGAACAACCCAAAGATGATGAAGTACCAAATAGCGACGAACGACCAAGTTATGGATATCAGACAAGTGAAATCGACACAAAAAATAACCACATCAGAAGGTGATTGTCGATATCGGTGATTTTCCAAATTCGCGCAACTTAACCAAGGATTGAAAATGGCGCTGAAATAACACTTATCTCCGACGCTAATTGCTCACTCATACACAAATGTAGAAATTAAGCTGCTAGGCTAAGCTCGCCAATTATATTTCCGCTGTCAACGCTAGGTTCTTGAACGGCAGACTCACAGAGAAGGTTCTCATCAATAAACATCATCTGTTTAAATATCTCTTCAAGGACTGGGACCACTATACTATTGCCAGCCAACTTAACAATCTTAGTATTAGAGAAAAAATCATCCTTTACGTTTTTTTTAAAATTTCCTCTCATTATCGCTTCGTAATCTCTATCATCGAACCCCATTAGGAGCATACATTCACGACCTGTCAAATACCGAAAGTTGCTCTTACCAATCCGATCATTGCTGTAATTTACAACCCCGGCATTCGGGTGGCGATCTTGTTTCGTTGTAATAGTGGGCACAAAATCTGAATACTTATCACCATTAAATAATCTAACGTTATTCTCAAAAATATTTTGTCTTGATGGGGTATCGTTAGGCTGACTTTTGTCGGCCTCATCTTTGTAAGACTGATTTGAGTAGTCTGTACGAAGAAATTTCGATAAATGATTTTGCGGCTTTCTCAAATTCTGTAGGTTATTTTTTTCGAAATATCTCTCAAGTCTTTTTTTCAAGACCATATCTTCGCCGACATAAACACTAATCAAGTATGCCCGCTTTCGTACTTGGGGAGTCCCGAAATGGTTAGCATGCAACAAATAAAACTGATTATGGTACCCGAGCTCCACCAGGGACTTTTTCCAGTCTTCAAAATTGCTATTGTGAGATCGCGAGACTATATTTGGCACATTCTCCATCAGCAAAAATTTGGGCATTGGCCGTGGGCTCGCCTTTCTCTCAAGCAAGATTCGCTCAATTTCCCATAGCATACTTGAGCGATTCGCGGCCCCGCGATTAATACCGTCAGTTTTACCATGCCATGCATGCGCAACAGAGAGATCCTGGCAAGGGAAGGAATACGTTAGTGCGTTCATATCAAGAGGAAGAAGCGCACCATTGATGTCGGTAACGCTGACGTAGTTATTAGTTCTATCGATTGCAGCACAAACCCTCTTAAGAATTGGCATGCTCAGATTCCGAATAGCAGACCACTCTGCTTCGACTTTACCATCCATACTTAGCGTATACGTCTTAAGTTTCTGGTGCATCTCGTCCCTAGTGGCATTATCGTATTTTGACAGATCTTGTGGACCGTTATGAATAAGATCATATGCGATCATAGCGTTAATATCCCAATCAGCAGTGCCAATAATTTCAAAATCGGCATTGATATTACGGAGAGCTTTAGCCTGGGCGCCGATTCCGCTGAAGGTTTCAATCATTCTAAGCATACTACTTAAACTATACCATAGAATATTGTAAATACTTATGCTTCTCTAGAGGTTTCTCGATAGTCCTTCGTCAAAAAGTCTACTGCGGATTTGCATGATTAACTTTGCCTGCTTGTCAGATGGAATGCGACCAGTTGTATCGAAATTTGCCGCGACGTTCAACAACCCGTCCTCCATCTCACTTAGTAGCTTATCATTTCGACCGAACTCTAGAACTTTGCGCCAATAACCTGCGCCAAGATTAATCAATTCGATCTCTGCACTTATCGCATTGACTACCTTCTGCTCTTTTTGCGCGACTTCTTTCTCGTCAAGTTCATTGTCTGAGCTGATAAGTGAACCAACAAAATTTTCGAGTAATGTAAAATTATAGTTTTGAGCTCGCTTCCAACAATCTTCCTTTTTGCACCATTCCGTGACGTTTAGCGTCGTCCTGTCGTCGCGTGTAATGAAATCAAACACCTCCCGGCAAGTCAGTATGATTTGCTCTTCAAGCTCGGGGCTTAGCGTTTGACTATTCCAAATTCTTAGGAAATCGATCATTTTACCCGGATGATTTTTTTGAATTTGGTGCATTATGACTGATATGCTATAGGTTACTATATTTGCCCTATAGGCCTTAACTTCTTGATACCAACCCTGTCCGGATACTAATTTCTCCGTTTGCTTAAATAAGATTGCTAATGCAATTAGTTTTTTCCAATAGTATTCGTTAAAGCTTGTATTCTGACTACTTGGATCCCATTGCTTGCTGACTAACTCTGCGAAATTGCGCATGTTAAACTGAGCACCCCGACTTACTATATGAGGCCGTTGCTCGTACGAATTAATAAACTTCGCAACATCTACCTTGCGTAATAGCTGGGTTTTCGGGTTCTTTAACTGGAATTTCTTTCGGTCACCACGACTAAGCTTCATCTGCTCTTGGACGTATTGACCGCGAGCTCGCTCGTAAAACCAGGCGGTTTGGTACTGATTGCCATTAATTGGCGGAGCAAGAACGCGTCGCGAGTATCCTTCCAGACGGATGTGGTATGGGTGATTTGAGAAGAAATCCGCTTCGTCAACTTTGTTCTGACTGTTTGCGCTCCTTGAAATGGTAGGGATCATTTCTTTAGCCTTTTCATGGTCAACGACTGACAGTTTCATAGGGACGAATATGTTACCGAGATCTGCTTTATCTTGGAGTACTGCATTTGCAATTGATGCAGTAGTCTGGCCTCCGTTAATAATCTGCATATCCTTAATCCGAGTAATGAGATTTTTACCGTCAATTTGTGTGGTTTCGATTTCAGTAGCCGTTGCCGCAATGCCATTATTGTACGCAAAGAACATACTTGGCTCTTGCAGTATCGTTCCGCGAATAGCCTTGTTTACCTTGCCCCGGTTGCTAAGAAATGAACGGACGTTACCTTCGAGAAGTCTTGATCCATACTCTAAGTAAATATCTGCCAGGAAGCGACCAGGCACAACCGCGAGGTATGCAGAATAGTCCTTCTCCTTAGTTGCTCCGACGTACGGAATGCCGCCACCTTCTACGCGAGATGAGTCAATTTCAATCTCTTCTTTGCCCTGTGATGACGCAAACAAGCTATAGAAACGACTGATGTCCCACGCATTTAAATCAACTTGCTTGCCACTAATCGGGTCTTTCTTGATGTTTTTAACACGTTCGCTAAGTTTTTTATCTGTAAGAATGTAAAATCGGAACTTTGATATTTCGCCATTGTTAAACAGTCGCTTTGCTTCTGTGGCAAACATATAACCGGTGCTACTTTCTTCAAACCTGTTATCAACAATATATCCATCAATTGCCGCTTCTACAAGATAACGCATATTGTTGTAAAGTCGGTCGATATCGCTAGAAGTTAGTGTTTCGATTTGTTCACTATTCGAAAAGTCACTTAAAAGCAATACGCATGATTTATCAACTGAATCAAAAGCGTAACCGTCTATTATCATTTTCGAGTTACGACGGCCTAACCCTTCAAAGTAACCAATCTCAACATTTTCGACTTCTTCAGCCTCAGATAATCTATCTACCACGTCAAGAACAAATTCGCTGTGTGGGTCGCTTTGATTAGCTTCAGCTGCAACTCGAAGGTCTTCGACCCATTCCGTGCGAAAGTCTTCTAGATTCATTGCTCTACCTTGTATTGTTGAATTGCCGAGATGTCAATCTCATAACTAGCTTTGGTAATTCCTTGGGGTAATGAGTCGTGGGTTATGCGTGGGAAGTCTTCTCTCACAGTGTACTCATCTTGCCGCAGGAATAGATAACAGTACTCGTCATAGCGCTCATCCTCTATATAGTTAGCCTTCCGTAACTTCTCATCTAAGACTAACATCTGACTTGTATTAAGCGACTCCCTAAATTGTTTGATGATAGAGTTAAGCGTAATTCTATCTGTAGTGCCTGGGGTGCCTTGATCGAATGTCAGTATCTCTAATTTACCTACGTTCTTAGCGTCGAGCTGTTGAATGGAACTAATCTTTACCGCTCTTGTGCCATTGTGAATTGACTTAACCTCATACCAAGATTCATCTATCTCAAAATCTTTGTGGGTCTTATCTACTCCAATGAAAGACTCTAAGGCGCGATCAACCCCGTACCTTTGTGCCAGAACATTTTGCAAAAAGTAAATCTCTCCAATCAGTCCGATAATTTCACTTTCCGTCAAGGGCAGCGACGTTCTTTGGAAGAAGCTTATCCAAGTTTCCCATCTTCGAATAATCAACAAAAAGCCATCATTTAGTTCAGAGTCGCTTGTACTCTGAATAATATCTTCGCAGAATTTGTAAAATATATCTTTAAGATTATCATCCTCAAGACTAAACCTTAGAGAATGTCTACCGTCTGGGCGCACAAAAAAATCAACCGCAATCGTCTTTGTCGATATGGTTTTTTCTCTAGTAGCCTTTAACGTAACAACAAGGCTTTTTCTTCCCTTATCATCAATGCCGAGAAAAATATCATAAGGATGCTCGCCATCATAGCGGCTATACGAGCCTATCTGTGTATGCTCGAGAAGTTGTTGCACCTTTTCAATGACACTGCTTCTATTCATCTTCGAACTCCTCTATCCCGCCAAACTCTTGGTATATTTTTGTTAACTGATATTTAATATATTTCGTCTTCGCATCGGCGAGTTTAGGGATACCAACACCAAAGCCTAATAATGGCCTGCCTTGAAAGTCGGCTAGTTTACTGTAATCCTCGCTCGTTTCAGTTGGGTTGACGAAGTATATCATCAGGAGTGGGTTTCGCTGTATGCGAAAATACGTATCGCTAGTTAAATATTCTCCTCGACTTTTGAGAATGTCTATTTGCAGGTCGGTAAGCCCGAACTTCGGGTCACTCGGGCTGCCGATACGGCTTTTAGATTTGCTGATCCTAATTGCATCACCCCTAGGAATATCAAATGTTCTGTCACTTTGATTAATCGTGATGCCATTAGTAACATTGTAGGCTGCGCCATTACCAGAAATCAAAACAATATCCCATTTGTCTAACTCATTACCCGCATACTGGCTAATGAATCCATGGACGGCTAGAGGATCGAATTTTACATTAGACGCCGGCACCTCGATATTACTCAGCAAGTCCAAGATTAACGCTTTATCGATGTCTTTGGCGCCGTACTGTCTTCCGTGTTTAGTTAGCCTACTCTCATCAATAAGTTTTAGCGCCGCCGCGTGATTAATGTTGTTTTTTGCAGGATTATTAAACAAGAGTGGGGTTTCGATTGCTTTCTCACTAAGCGCAACATTAATAACTTTTTCTTGAGCGGTTCTCATTTTATTGCGAGCGGTCACGATGAGCGGGATATCCGGGTCGTTTCGTACCTTTAGGCCGAAGTCAAGGGGTGTCGCGCCTTTATCGCGCATTACGCGGACCTCACCAAGCAACTCGTCAGTTGCTTCGCATATAAACGCGTACCACGCCTGGCTGATACTATCCATCCAGACGCGGCATAGATCGTCATAGTTGGTACGATACCCGAACCAACGCCCCATCTGCATAAGTGTGTCATAGGCCATAGAATTACGATATATGTAACTAACGATGAGGCCTTCTAGGGTGAGGCCTCGCGAGAGGCGTTGGCCGCCGACTACAATCGTCCTGAGGCCGTTCGGATAAAGGCTATAGTCTAAGTCGTCACCGCCGCCATGCGCAACTTGCGCTAAAATTGGCATAATTGAGTCGAACAAACCAGCCTGGATCTCATCCCAGCTAAATTCATCGTTACCAAATTCTTTTTCGAAAGTAACGAATAGCGCATTAATGTGTTCGTTCCGTAAAGCTTTGATTGGAGCAAGCCCTGCGTAAAGTTTGATTGAGGTTTTGATGTCTGTTAAATGCTCTTTAATTGCTTTGTGCAACAGCTTCTGTGTATTTACGAAGCGCGTCACATTAACCATCATCGACCTATGAGTACTCTTATCCCCGCGCAAGTCTCTAATTACATTTGCAACCAAGAATGTATTAATCGCATCCATTAAGCTATCCGAAACAACTTCGAAATTATGTTCTTTTTTGTGTTTGATAGGATAGTAATCTTCGGCATCTTCAATATCCCGAAGTATTTGGTGGTACTTTGAATTGGCAGGGAAAATATTACGCGCGCCTATATAATTTGACGGTGCATCTAAGGCATATATGTAATCTTTCGGGAATAACCCCTCGTGCTCCATTTCTTCGTCGGTGACTGGATCTATGAAGATATTAGCGTATGGCGTAGCAGTGAAACCAACGTAGCTCGCAAACCTAAAGATATTCAACAAATCTTCTATCAGCTTGTTAGTTCTCGATGGATCTTCGTCAGCCCCCTTAGTATTTACTGAAGCGTAGTCTGCCTCATCATCTATCATCAGAACAGAGTTGTTTATCTTACTGCTTTCGTTCTGGTTGTGTTTTTGTATCCACTCCAGTAGGCTCTTAAGCACTGATGTATTCTTTTTGATGACGAATAACATTGGTCGCTCACCTTGGCCTTGTGAGAGAGTCATAGAGAGTTGCTTTGCGGCATTTTTGTTGAAATCTTTCGCGGCAGTTGTGAATGCAATCGGTCTTAGGGCTGGGTCGGGGTTAAACTTTCCGACTCCAATCGGTGTAAGTTTGTTGGCTTCATCGCTCATAAGGTTGCTGTCGACACCAACAAACGCTTCGTCGATTCGAATTTGCGTCTGCTGTCTTAAATCGTTAGTCGTACCAGTCAAAAGAATGACTGTTCGAAAGCCCGCATCAACCGCCTTGCAAATGATGCCGCTATAGTTAATAGTCTTACCCGATTGAACATCACCTATAATTAGGCCTCGTCTCTGCTCGGACTCGTCGCCTCTCATCGGATCTCCTAGCAAGTCAACAATTTCATCAGACACTATATCCATGCTATTAACTACATTCGTGGGCATCCCTTGGTCCTGAAGCAGATACCGCTCAAAACGCTCCCAGTATTTCATTGGCAGCGTGTCTTTACGTTGTGCAAACCATTTGGAGTGACGTTTTTGTACGAGCACGGCACCGAGACCAAGCAGAATCTTATTATTCGACAGAAATTCTTTTCTAACTGATTCTTTATCTGCCTCAGATATATCGAGGCCAAGAATATATCGCGCCTTAAACGTATTCTCAACAGCAATATTGATCGCATCCTCACTTATAGGTTCGTTGTCTCCGGCCTTTGGTAGTTGGGTGCTGATAATGTCTTTGAATTTTTTTAAGTCCATATTCATTTACTATACCTCTTCCCGAAAAAACTGACGAAGTTCATCGAACTTTGAATATGGCTCCGTGTTAAGCAAGACGGTAAGCAGTTCGCCTCGTGATAGTCCTATACTTGCAGCCTGTTCGAGTTGCGCATCGATATCATTCTTCATTTTATTTATATCCTCATTAAGTTGGCTTAGCTCACCACTTGCAACGTCCAAGTAAACTCTGCTTGCAGGAAAATTTTGCTCGACTATTTGTAGGAACGCGTCGAAGGTTCGCTGAGTATTTTGATCTAGTTTGTTGTATATTATTTGAATCTGCGGTAATTCACGATTAATACTATAAGCAATAGCACCATCTCGGTCAGTAAGGCGTTGCCAAATATAATGCGTATCCTCGTCGCGAATTAGTTTTCCCCTGTATTCAATAACCTTCTTACTACCAAATACCGACTCTTTAATGCTACTGTAAAGATTTTTTCTAATTTTGTCTGGTAAATTAGCGGTACTCTTCTTTACATCTATACTCCAGATTTCATCGAGCGAATTCGGGATATCTACTTTAACTCGCGCAAGCTTGTTCAGCTCATCTTTTCCCAAAAGCCTAAACCAGGTGCCCCAGATAATTAGCCTCTTGCAGCGATATATATAAAAACCCTGGTTCATTCTTAAATCATCAGAGCCACCTACCTTGAGTAAGTCCTCGCGAGTGAGCTTGTTCCTATGGGGTAAAATGTAGGGTTGCAGAGAGATATTCTCTCCGTCAATTATAATATTCTGCTCACGTAAACGTTGCGTAGACTTATGTTGTTCGAGAAACGGATCTTTGGGTTCAATTTGTCGTCCATTCAGATAAATATTCACGCCATCCTCAGAAATTATCCTGTGGAATACAAGCGACAGATGCGTTTCAGCTGCTTCAATTAAATTATCCAGTGTTTTCTTTACGTCATGAGATGAAGCGGTAATCCTATCAAAGTTTTGCAACAAAACATATGTACCCGATTCAATCGAATCAAATAGCTCTATAGATGGAAGGGCAGCGATTTCTTCTGAAGAATATTCAAGTACAGACCAATCGTTCGTACGCTCAACCTCGTCTAAATCCCAAGAAAAACAGCATATTGCATCATTGTTTTTACTAGCAACTATGAGCCTTCGACATTGTGATAGCGAGGCAGATTTTAAACCAAGCCCGAACCTGCCAAGGTCATGTTTTGCGCGAACTTCTTCTGGCCCACGACTACCGAAGCGCAGGGCTTCTTCAAGTGTCGCTGAGTTCATACCGTGACCATCATCGAAAATTATTACTTGTGGCTCATCGGAAGGATCGAGTAGAATGCGTATGTTCTTAGCACTTGCGCTTACACTATTATCGATCAGATCAGCAATGGCCGTATCAAAAGAATATCCTAGCGAACGCATGGACTCAATAAGAAGAGGCGCATATGGCGTACTCTGCTTTATTCTCATGAGGAAATTATAGCATTATTAGATAATATTCTCTGTAGTTTTAGACTATCTCTTATCATAAACTTACTAATCCAACGAATTAATCGCGCCGTGGTAGCGATAATTACGCCTAACCCTGAGAAGCTCTGATGTTCAATATATATTATAGTAGTATCGTTGGGTATGGTTAAATAAAGTGGCAATGTTAAAGATAACTTGCCCAAACTGTAACTCCGCAAATACCTGCCGAATCATGTACGGCATGCCTGCCTATACTCCAGAGCTCGAACAAAAGCTTGAGGCGGGCAAAGTTCATCTCGGAGGATGTATTATAGAAGTAGATAGCCCGAATCGCCATTGCAATGAATGTGGAGTGGATTTTGATACAAATGCACCGAACATCTATCTTGATATCGATGGGGTTCTGCTCGCAAACGACTTAACCCCTGCAAATTATGCCAAGGAGTTTCTAGCAACAGTGCTAGAGCGATACCCCTACACGACCTATTGGTTGACGACTCACTGCGACGGCGACGCGAGCGTACCAATACAGCACATCGGCCACTTATTCGATAATGAAACCGTAGAGCTCATGAAGAAAATCAAACCAACGAGCTGGCAAACAGCAAAAACAAGGGCAATTGATTTTAATAAGCCTTTCCTATGGTTCGACGACGACTTGTTTTACGAAGAAAAAGAGACGCTCAAAAAGCATAATGTACTCGATAACTGGATTGAGGTTGATTTAGCTAAAAACCCTGACCAACTAGCAGAATTCGTGACTAGCTTCCCACTGTCGGGAAATATGATTCAAGATATTTGAATGCGCGGCTAGCGGTTAAACAACGATCGTCTCGCCACTCATAGGCTCCTGTGTTTCGACGCCCGTAATACGGCAGTAGAAATTGTAGGCAGATAAGCTTGAGATCTCACCTTTTTCGATGTATGGCTCAAAGAGAGGCAATAACAGCTCTTCGTCCTTCGGGCTGCCTGTGCGGAATACAATAACCGTACCGACGTTTGCCAAAATGATATTTACCATCTTTTGGTCGTCCTGCTGCTGTGTGCTTTGCTCTGCCATAGTTAGGAACACTTTGTACTTGCGGGCTTCGCTGAGCATCTGAGTAAAGGAAAGTGTGGCAAAGTTTTGGAACTCATCGACGTACAGGTAGAACGCTTTGCGGTCTGCTTGCTTTTTCTCTGCACGCTTTAGCGCCGCAAGCTGTAGCTTGGCCAGGATAGTGACGCCAAATAGCATTGACGTGTCTTCACCGAGTCGACCTTTTGAAAAGTTACAGATAAGTATTTTGCCGTCCAGGATCTCATCAAAGTTGATGGTAGATTTTTCTTGCTCTAGCATCGCTCGGGCACTAGCAGAAAAGAGGAAACGGCCAATCTTTGCGGTGATACCGGCTGCCATTTTGACCTTCTGCATCGTACCGGCTTTGCCTAGTTCGTTTTTCCAGAACAGTTTCAGGTCTTCGTCTTCGAGGTTCTTGATCGCTTCTTTTGCGAACTTGCCATCGTTGAGTAGGCGAAAGATTGTGAAAAGCGTAGGTTTTTCAAGCGTCAGCGCTGTTTGGATGGCATTGCGCAAGATGTATTCGATACGGTGTCCGCCGCTATCATCCTCAGAAAAGATCTTACGCATGACAGAAACTACCGACTCGGTTACGCGGTCTTTTTCGCGTAGCAAATCGTTGCCCTTCAGACCCTCCGGCAACTCAAGTAAGTTGACGCCGATAGGATGGTCTAGGTCGTCAGGGTTGAGATAAATAAGATCTTTCTTGCGCTCCTTTGGGATGTATTCGAGTAGCTCTTCTGCAAGGTCGCCGTGCGGATCAATAACTGCCAAACCCTTGCCGTTTTGTATGTCTTGAATGAGCTGATACTTCAGCAAAGTTGTTTTGCCGCTACCGGTACCACCAATGACGAACATATGGCGTTCTCGTTCTGACTCCGTGAGGCCAATAGGCGTTTCGACTCCATGATGTTTATTGACACCAAACACAACATCGAGCGCTTTGTCGCTCTTGAGGCTGATAGGTGCAGGTAGTGTACGGCTATGAGTGTGGACCATGCTTTCTGTTTTGATAAGTCCGTTAGGAAAATGGAATATACTAGCAAGCTCCGACAGGCTGAAGACTGATGAGTTATATGTTAATACCGCACCGAGTCGACGACGGAAAAGCATCTCGTTATATAACCAGGTCCACCTGAAGGAGTATTGGCGAGATAGCCTAAGACGCTGAAAGCCGTCGGTGTTAAGTGTTTCGAAGGAAGAAATCAGACCGTTTACTAGTTTTGCTGTCCGATTTGGTGAATATATTCCTACGCGAATATCAGCGTAGAGTAGTGATTGCTCGAGCTTGTTGGCAATACCTTCGAACATTCGCTCTTCGAGGTGAGTTAGCTCCCGCTCGGTGCGTTCGGCAAAAAGATT
>APMI01022258.1_pt1 | contig 13644 bp, 11 predicted proteins | sample 667938 | NCBI WGS metagenome assembly APMI01 (sample SAMN01084076, study PRJNA167559) | wastewater metagenome | biome: Wastewater | place: Denmark: Ejby Moelle, Odense | collected 2011-11-28 | reverse complement strand
CCCCCCGGGCGGGGAGCCCCCCCCCCCGCCGCCTCCCGCCCCCCGCCCCAAGCCCCTCCAGCCGCTGAACCTCGACGAGGTGCCCAAGGCCACCAAAGGCCAGATCGACATCACCGCGCAGAAGAGCGCCTTCTTTGACGCCAACAACAACTACGGCATCTACACCGGAGACGTGAAGGCCCGCCACCCTCAGATGTACATCGAGTGCGAGGAGCTGGAGATCTACATGACCAAGCAGCAGGGCGGAGTCCTCGGCGCACCCAAGCCCAAAAAGCCCGCGCCTGCCGTCAGAGACGCAGACATCATCGCACCTTCCAAAAAGAAGTCGGACAACACGGCCCCGCCCATCGACAAGGCGGACGCACGCGGCCCCATGGTCACGGTGGAAAAAATCGCTGAAGACGGCGAGCTCCAGATCGGCCACTGCAAGCACCTCATCTACGACGGCAAAACCGGCAACACCACCCTGCTCGAATGGCCGCAGGTCCAGGCCGGCAATCAACTGCACAAAGCCACCGAGGCTGGCTGCATCATGGTCATTGACAAGGCTGGCAAGCTCACCACCACCGGCGGTCATGAGACCATCGTCCTCCAGGGGGACGAGGTTACTCCCCGTAGAAGCGTTCAGTCCCTCCCTCCGCAGTGACCATGGCTCCCCGAAAGAAAAAGCCGAAGAGTAACAACGACGGCGGGAATGCACTGCCACTCCCTCCGGACGAAGATCATCCTCATGACGAGCTGCCCGCCGGGGCAGGGGGCGTCAATCCTGACGAAAACACCCTCCTCCACACCGAAGGGCTCAAAAAAGTCTATGATGGCCGCGCCGTGGTCAATGGCGTCGATATCGAGGTCAAAAAAGGCGAGATCGTCGGCCTCCTCGGCCCCAATGGCGCCGGCAAGACCACCACCTTCTACATGATCGTCGGCCTCGTGCAGCCCAATGGCGGCAAAGTCATGTTCGATGGAAAGGCCGTCACCAACGAGCCCATGTACATGCGCTCCCGCTTCGGCATGGGTTACCTTCCCCAGGAGGAGTCCATCTTCCGTCGCCTCACCGTCCGCGAAAACATCATGGGCGTCATGGAGACCCAGCCCTACTCCAAGGCCGAGCGCCAGGAGCAGACCCAGTCTCTCATGGAAAAATTCGGCATCGACCACGTTGCCGACAATCTCGCCATCACCCTCAGCGGTGGCGAAAAGCGCCGCCTCACCATCGCCCGCTCCCTCGTCACCTCGCCCAAGCTCCTCATGCTCGACGAGCCCTTCAGCGGTGTGGACCCCATCGCTGTCAGCGAGATCCAGGAGATCATCCGCATGCTCCGCAGCGCCGGCCTCGCCATCCTCATCACCGACCACAACGTGCGCGAAACCCTCAACATCGTGGACCGCGCCTACCTCATCTTCGAGGGCAGGGTGCGCCGCCACGGCACCAAAGACTTCCTCGTCAATGATGACGAGGCCCGCCGCCTCTACCTCGGCGAGGGCTTCACCATGTAGCTTTTCAACCAACCCCAACAAAGGAGTACACCATGCAAAAACACAACGTCAACCTCCCCATCATCGTGACCGCCCGTCATATGGAAGTCACCGATGCGATCCGCGATTACGCCCACAAGAAGATCGAAGGCCTCCACTTGGACTACCCCCGCATCATTGAGGCCAAGGTCGTCCTCGACGTGCAGACTCATCACCGTCACTTCGCGGAAATCATCCTCTTCTGCGCCGACCACATCGTCATCGAAGTGAAGTCCGTCACCGAGGACATCTACGCTTCCATCGACGAGAGCATCAGCAAGATCGCCCGTCGCATGCGCAAGTACAAGACCCGCCTGCTCAAGAGCCACCGCCCCCGCAAGGAGACCTCCATCCGCCACATCGAGGAGCAGGTCTTCCATCAGGAAGTTCTTCACACCGAAGACGAGCACATCGAGCCCGCCTACGTGCACAAGGAAAAGTACAAAATCCGTCCGCTCTATGCAGATGAAGCCATCATGGATCTCGAGATCAGTGATCGTCCCTTCGTCATCTTCCACAATCAGAAGACCCACAAGCTCGCCCTTCTCTTCCGTCGCAAAGACGGCGACTACGGCCTCATCGAGCCCGAGCTCGAAGCCGCCGCCAACGGCGCCGCCAAGTAATTCGCGGAGTCACACTCTCAGCATTCTCATTCACGGAGCGGCCTGGTTTCAGGCCGCTTCTTTTTTTGGTGCTGCCTTGCGCTCAGACCGCGATCATTATCACATACCACAAGCTATTGAAAACAGGTCCGTCCTCTCCTTGCCTCAAGCGCCCCCCTCATCGCATCAACCCCAAAGGGGTTGCGTAATTGAGCCTAGGGTCAGCCGAGCCTTGGCGAGGTAGACCCTGGGTTCTGCCAGCCAATCCGAGCAGCAAACCCATCGTCTTCTTTGCACGCCTCGCCCTCCAGCAGCGTCCTCCCGTCACTCCGCCGCAGACGCTCACACCGCTTCATTCTTCACCTTCGCCAGGTAGTTCCGGCAGTTCTCCTCGCCCATGTACTTGCTCAGCAGCTTCTCGTCGATGTCCGTGAAGTCCACCATGATCAGCCCGTCCACCACGGAGGAGAAGTCCTTGTCCACGTTGAAGCTCAGCAGCGTCGCATTCAGCTTCAGGTAGTGCTTCAGCAGGATCGGGATGCCCTTGCCGTCCGTCTCCAGGCTGGAGATCAGCGCCGAGCAGTCGTCCACGTTCTGCAGATCCGCGCTGATGAATTCGCGCATCATCCGCCGGCTGCGCATGTAGCGGAAAGGATTGCGCGCCTTCACAAAGCTGGAGAGGTGCGGGTGCATCCGGTTGTCCTGCAGAAACTCCACGATCATCTTCCGTGAAAGGCTGCTGTAGTCCTTGCTGATGCTCACCGGTCCAAACAGCTTCCGGTAGTGCGGGTTGCGCGCCACCCAGTGGGCTATCCCCTTCCACAGCAGCGGCAGGGATGCCAGATTGCGTTGATACGCCTTGATGATGAAGCTGCGCCCCATCTCCACCGCGTGCTCCAGATTCGCCAGGAAAGGCTTCTCAAACCGGAACAGCGTGCTCGTGTACAGGCCCTTGGATCCATACTCGCGCAGGATCACATCCGCACGGCCCAGACGGTACGCGCCAGCCACCTGCTCCTTCTCCTCATCCCAGAGGATCAGGTGCTCGTAGTAGCGGTCATACTTGTCCAGGTCGATGTCATTGCCCGTGCCCTCGCCCACTTCGCGGAAGGTCACTTCACGCAGCCGCCCGATCTCCGGCAGCAGCACCGGGATCTCATGCGAGTGTGCTTGGTACACGGAAAGATTGCCCTGGCCCACCAGGCGTCCGCCACGCGCGCGGATCCGGTCGATCTCCTCCACCATGTGCGCCTGCTGTGTCTCAGACGGCGGCGCGATCGTCACGTTCTTGCCCTCCACCGTCAGCTTGGCTGCAGGCTCCTTGCCGCGTTGGTGCAGCACAAAGGTGTGGATGCGCAGGTAGCGCGTCAGAGATTCATCATCCTCAAATTTCTTCAGGCGTGAATACGGGATCGGCTGCCCCACGCGCATTGGCACCGGGGTGCTCGCACGGTTGCAGAATTCGCGCAGCAGCAGCGAGGTGCGCAGGCGCGGGTGGATCATCCCCGCCGCATGAAACAGCGCGCTGTTGGAGCCCGGGAAATACACCGGCAGCACTGTCGCCTGTGTGCGGCGCACCAGGGAGCCCACGTGGTTGCTCCACGCCGGTTCATCCAGTCCGCGGCCCGGCTTGTAGGAGGCCACTTCCCCTGCGGGGAAAATGATCAGCGTGCCGCCCGCGCGCAGCAGTCGCAGCGCTTCCTTCATCGGGGCCAGGTTGCGCTTCGCCGCACCTTCACCGCCAAAGGGGTCCACCGGGATCACATGATCCTTCAGCTCCTTCATTGCCAGCAGCAGGGAGTTCGTCATCACCTTCAGGTCAGGCCGGAACTGCCCGGCCCAGCGCGCCAGCATCACCGGGTCGATCACCCCAAACGGATGATTCGCCACAATGATCAGCGGCCCCTGCTTCGGAAACTCAAACTCAGACGGCAGATCCACCTCCTCCTGCAGCTGCAGCGAGTGCGCCACGGAATCAAACCACGCAAACACGTTCGGGTACTGCGGGTGCATTTTGTACAGCCGCGCAGACTCCTGATAGCACGCCTCAAAGCCACGTAGGCCCAGCGCCGATTCTACGGCGGGGCCGATCAGGCGGTAAATGCGTCGCTGGAGCGGAGTCTTGAGGTGCTCGCTAAGATTGAAAACCATGGGAGCGGTCTGTGTTTTGGGGGGTAGGTATGTCACCATCCATCCTCACGATTACGTTTCAATCAAGCGGCATCAGCGTATCGATTTTGTCATTATCAAAATTGAAAAAGCTCAGTTCAGCACTTCCTGAATCTGTCGCATCCAGAATTCCGCCCGGGCGCTGAAGGATAGATCATCCTTCTGATAAAGAATGCCACGGGACACATTGACCAGCAGCGGAGCCTTCCGGCCGCTGCCTTTCAGCGCCCCCAGGTCGCCTCCCTGCGCTCCCAGGCCCGGGATCAGCAGGGGCACGTCCGGGATGTGGTCCAGCACGTCTGGTGCCGCATTCGTCAGCCCTACCACCAGCCCCGCCTGTGGGTGCCCGGCCGTCATTCCGGCCACGATTTCATACACCTGACGGCTTCCAGTTTGTTGAAGTTCAATGTCTTGAGCGCCAGGATTCGAGGTCACTCCCAGCAGGTACAGCCCCTTGTCCTTGTATTTCAGAAAGGGCTCCAGCGTATCCCGGCCCATGTAGGCGTTCAGCGTCACCGCATCCACATTCATCACGTCAAAGCACGCCTTCGCGTAGTAGCCCTGCGTCTCGCCGATGTCCCCGCGCTTCACATCCAGCACCACCGGGATGTCCTTCGGGATCTCCTGCAGGATCTCCTCCAGCATCTTCATCCCACGCCAGCCCAGCGCCTCAAAGTACGCCGAGTTCGGCTTGAACGCCGCCGCATACGGTGCCGTCTGCGCGATCACGTCCAGGATCCACCGCTTCGTGCTCTCCTCCGCATTCTCCGCCCTCACATCCAGCCCCACACACAGGTTGGATCCAGTTTTGGCAATGCGTTGGTTCAGTTTGTCGAGAAAGGTCATGCGCCTTTCCATCGCACGGCTTTTCGTCCGCGCCAAATCGAAGATTTGACGCTGCCATCCTGCCCGCCATTCTGCCTCATCTTTACCCGATGAGCACCCCCGCCACCACCCAGCCCCTCGTGGGCATCATCATGGGCTCCAGCTCCGACTGGCCCACCCTCCAAAATGCCGCCCACGTGCTCGACGGTTTCGGCGTACCCTACGAAAAGAAAGTCGTCAGCGCCCATCGCACCCCCCAGCTTCTCTACGACTACGCCACCACCGCCTCCGAGCGCGGCCTCAAGTGCATCATCGCCGGTGCCGGCGGTGCCGCCCACCTCCCCGGCATGACTGCCAGCATGACGACCATCCCCGTGCTAGGAGTCCCCGTCCTCAGCCGTGCCCTCAGCGGCATGGACAGCCTCTACTCCATCGTCCAGATGCCCGGCGGCATCCCCGTCGCCACCTTCGCCATCGGCGACGCCGGCGCCACCAATGCCGCCCTCTTCGCCGTCTCCATGCTGGCCAATCAAAATCCCGAACTCGCTGAAAAACTGAAGACCTTCCGCGAGCGCCAGACCCAGAAAGTGCTCCAGAGCCAGCAGGAGCTCGAAGCCAAATCCCAGGCATGAAGTTTCCCCCTCCCTCGACCATCGGCGTCCTCGGCGGCGGCCAGCTCGGCCGCATGCTCGCTCTTGAAGCCCGCCGCGCCGGCCACCGTGTCGCCATCTTCACCGATGAGCCCCACGGCTGCCCCGCAGGCCAGTACTCCGACATCGAGATCAACGCTCCCTACTCCGACACCGACGTCCTGAATAACTTCCTGCAGCAGGTCGATGTCGTCACCGCCGAGTTCGAAAACATCCCCGCCTCCTGCCTCGCCGCCGTTGAGGCCGTGAAGCCTCTCCGCCCCGGTGCCAAGGCCCTCATCACCACCCAGCACCGCGAGCGCGAAAAAAACTTCCTTCGCGATCAGGGCATCGCCTGCGCCCCCTTCCGCGTCATCGACGACCTCGCCGGACTTGAGGCCGCCGTCGCCGAGCTCGGCCGCCCCTGCGTCATCAAGACCGCCGCCTTCGGCTACGACGGCAAAGGCCAGTGCAAAGTCACCGCCGAAACCGACCTCGCCCAGGCCTGGAGCGGCTTCACCGGCCAGCGCGCCGTCGTCGAGCAGTGGGTTTCCTTCGTCTGCGAAGTCTCCGTCGTCGGCGCCCGCGCCATTGATGGCACCATGGCCACCCACGGCTGCGTGGAAAACCAGCACACCCACCACATCCTCGACGTCACCATCTCCCCCGCCCGCGTCGATCCCAAAATCACCGAGCAGGCCATCGCCCTCTGGAAAGCCGTCGCCGAAGGCCTCGACTACGTCGGCACCATGGCTGTCGAAATGTTCGTCACCACCGACGGCCGCGTCATCGTCAACGAGATCGCCCCCCGGCCCCACAACAGCGGCCACTACACCATCGACGCCTGCCGCACCAATCAGTTCCAGCAGCAGCAACGCGCCGTCTGCGGCCTCCCGCTTGGAGACGCCTCCCAGCATACCCCGGCGGTGATGGTCAATCTCCTCGGCGACGTCTGGCCCGCCCCGCTGACTCACCCCGACTGGTCCCCCGTCCTCAATCACCCCCTGGCGAAACTCCACCTCTACGGCAAACGCGAAGCCCGCCCCCGCCGCAAAATGGGCCACTTCACCGTATTAGGAGATACCATCGAGAAAGCCCTCAAGGATGCCTTGGCGATCCGCAAAGCACTTGGCATAGGCTAGAACGCGCCAGCGTCGTGGAGTGCGGTGGCAGAGATGCAAGGCGCAAGCCCTTGCATCGCCGACACCGCTTTCGCTAGCCGGACGAAGGTTCTTCCAACTTTGCGCATCCTAAACCGTCTCGAAAGCGGTGTGGCGCTACGCTTCCCACCGCACTCCACGACGCTGGCGCGCTCTCGGATGCGCCATGCCTCTCATCACTCCCTCACATGCGCCTTCACCTCCGGAAAGAACGCCTCAAAGTCCTCCCTGAATCCCTCATACTGCGCTTCCAGCACCTCCACAGCTGCCGCCAGATCAAACGGCCTCTTCAGCCTTCGGCTCATCCGCCTCAGCGTCGTCTCGATCCCCGCCACCGTTGCGTAGGACCCCAGCCAGTCCGCCCTCCTCATGTGCTGCAGCACCGCGCACGCCTCCGCCGGGATCTGCCCCTGCACCTCCTCCACCGACTCATAAAAGCCCTGCACAAACTCCCCCAGCGGCTGCGCACTATGCGCACCCCATCCCGCCGCCAGAAAGTGATCATAAAACACATCCGTCAGCACCGCCCCGTAGCGCCGGAACGGCTTCTCAAACCGCCGCACACTCCTCTTCACCACCGGATGCGCGTCCGTAAACGCATCAATCTCCCGATGCCTCGCAATCCCCCTCTGAAACCCCTCCGGCAGCCCGGTCAATTCCCACGGCCCCACCCAGTCCGGCAGCAAATTCCCCACCCGAAACTCCACCTCCGGCTCCGACAAATAAAGATGGGCCAGCCAGTTCATCCCATCACACTGCCCAGATCCCACCAAAAATCGAGTCCTAGCGCGTTGTGGCTTGGACCCATGAGCTTTTAGATATGGAAAAAAGAGAGAGACCTGCTTCCAAAGCCTCATCAAGTGTACTGTACCAGTAGTCAGCAGTGAAAAATCCAACAGGGGACATTACAAGATTATACCCGTCAGTGTCTGTTCCTTGAATCTCAAGATTCACCACTGTTTTGGTTTTGGTAGTATTTAAACCATCAGTTTCTAAGGACCAAGAGTTCTTGGTCCCGCATATTTGGGCGATAGTTTGAGCTCGGAATAAATTCATATTATCACACCTTCACCCACGCACCCTTCTCGGTGCTTTCCAGCATGGCCTCGCAGAGTTTGATTTCGTGGTGGCCGTCTTCGGCGGTGGCAAAGAGGACGGGGGTCTGCTTGCCGCTGGCGATGTGTTCATATACGGCACGGTAGTGCATTTTGTGCGCATCGCTGAAGCCCTCTGCATGGCCGGGGGGGTAGTCGGTGTAGTTGGAGACGTCTTCGAGGAAGCCGGGGGTGCCGCGCTGGAGGATCTGGTTTGGCTCATCGCGACGGCCAAGCGTGATCTCATTGGGCTGCTGCAGGTCCCAGCGCACGCTGCCTTTCGTGCCGTAGATGCCAAAGCTCAGGCTGCACTTCCAGCCCGCCGCCACCTGGGAGATGAAGGCATTTGCATGCACGCCCTCTGCAAAGCCGTGCTTTGCTTTGCCGAATTTGAGCAGGACGCTGCCGAAGTCTTCGGTGTCCACCTTGTAGTCGATCATCTTTTTGGGATCGACCTTGGCGAAGGTTTTCACCTCTCCTTTCGGGCGCTTGCGGGTTTTGTGGAAGGTCTCCACATGCGCAAAGACGCTCTGGGCTTTCGCACCCAGCACAAAACTTACCGCATCGATCCAGTGCGTGCCCACATCGCCTACGGCGCGCAGTTTTCCGCCCTCGCTTGCCAGGATGCGCCAGTTGTAGTCCGTTTCATGCAGCAGCCAGTCCTGGAAGAAATGACCCTGCACGTGAATGATCTTCCCCAGGTCGCCTCGTGCGACCATGGCGCGCATCTGGAGGATGGCCGGGAAAAAGCGGCACATGTAGTTCACGGCAAAGACGGGGCCCTTCTTGCCGCCCTTGCGCACGGCATCCACCACGAGCTGGGTGTCCTTCGTCGTCATGCCCAGCGGCTTCTCGCAGATCACGTGCTTGCCCATCTCCAGCGCCTGCAGGCACTGCTCCACGTGCACCTTGTTGGGAGAGGTGATGTGCACCACGTCGATGTTCGGGCTGGCATACATCGCCTCGTGGTCGTAGTCGCCGTAGATCTCCGGAATGCCCCACAGGTTCCCCACCTGACGCGCGCTTTTGGTGGAGCCGCAGATGCCGTTCACCGTCACCCCAAGGCGTTTAAGTGCCTCAATATGAACGGGGCCGATGAAGCCGGTGCCGATAATGCCTGCGCGGAGATGGTGTAGGGGAGTCATGTGAGGGTGCAGTGAAGCGTGTGCAGACCAACGGTCAATCCAGCAAAGTTCCTGCCACCTCATTTGGCAGACGCCGGGAGCGCTCTGCAAGACATCCGCACCATGCATCCAGATTCGCAGACGTTCGCCATCATGCCTGCATCAGCCAAGCCATTTCTTTAGAGGCTGGCTTTTCCTTCCATTGGATTCCCACTTTCGCATCATTTGATGGATCATTCCTCGTTCTTAAGGATATTCGGTTTCCGTCCAATGCCCGACGCCTCACACGCCTTTTCAGACACCGCCGCAGCAGCGCTGCTGGAGGATGGGATGACGCCTCTGGAGGCGGGCGATGAGAAGGTGGGCGATGAGCTGGGGCCCTACCGGCTGGTGGAAAAGCTGGGCGAAGGGGGCTTTGGCATCGTGTGGCGGGCGGAGCAGTCGCACCCTGTCAAACGAGAGGTCGCCATCAAGCTGCTGAAGCGTGGCATGGACTCCCGCCAGGTGCTCGCCCGCTTTGAGCAGGAGCGCCGCATGCTCGCGGCCATGGAGCACCCCTGCATCACCACCATTCTGGATGCAGGCATGTCTCTGGACGGCCGCCCCTACTTCGTCATGGAGCTGCTGCGCGGCAGGCCCATCACGGCTTTCTGCGAAGAGCACCATCTTGCGCTCAAAGACCGCATTCGGTTGTTTCGGGAGGTGTGCAGCGGCGTGCAGCACGCGCATCAAAAGGGCGTGATCCACCGGGATCTGAAGCCTTCCAACATCCTCGTCACCCAGGTCGATGGCCGCCCCGTGCCGAAGATCATCGACTTCGGCATCGCCAAGGCCCTCGCCTCCGGAGACGTCCAGGGCATGACGTTTGCCACGCAGGCCCACTTCGTCCTCGGCACGCCGCACTACATGTCCCCGGAGCAGATCGCCGATGTGGGCAGCGTGGACACCCGGAGCGACATCTACGCGCTCGGCACGGTGATGTATGAGCTCCTCACCGGCAGCCCGCCCTTTGCCGCCATCACCCAGCAGTGCCAGACGCGGCAGGACTTTTGGCGCATCGTCCAGGAGAGGCAGCCCCCGCGCCCCTCCACCAGCATCGTCACCGGTGCCGCCACCGGCGCTGCTCCCGCCCCTGGCGCCGCCGTGGAAAGGCGCATGGATGTCTCCCAGCTCCCCGCAGATCTCGACTGGATCGCCCTGCGTGCTTTGGAAAAGGAGCCTCAGCGCCGGTATCAAAGCGCCGCCGAGTTCGCGGCTGATCTGCAGTGCTTCCTCGATGGCGCGCCCGTCTCAGCCCATCCGCCCAGCAGGCGCTACATCGCCACGCGCTGGATTCGCCGCCACAGGGTCGCTTTTGCCGCTGCGTGCGTCAGCGTGCTGGCATTGGTCGTGGGGGCAGGCGTGGCCATCTGGCAGGCCCGGCTGGCGCGCGCTGCGCAGGCGCGTGCGGAGACCGCCTCCCTGCGCAGCAGCGAGACCGCCGCCTTCCTCAGCAGCCTGCTCACCGAGGTGGCCGACGAGGTCCGCAACGGCCGCAACCCCGAGGCCCTCCGACTCGCCCTCATCACCAGCCAGAAGAACATCGAGGACATGCGCCAGTCCCCCGATCTCCAGATCGAGCTCATGGGCAAGGTGGCGCGCCTGTTCGATCTCATTGGCGACCGCCGCCTCTCCGTCGGTGCGCTGCAGCGCCATGCGGAGCTCACCGCCGCCCACCTCGGTGCCGAGGACCCCGTGGCCCGGGAGGCCGCCTTCCAGCACCTCATCATGATGGTCGATCACGGCTCCCGCATCGAGGCCATCGACCTCCTCAAAAAGCAGCGCGCCCATATCGAGGCCCACGAGGGGAAGGGCAGCCCTGTCTGGTTCCGCATCCAGTCCCTGCTCGTCCGCGCCTGGATCAAGCTGCGCCGCGGCAGCGATGCCGCGCAGGAGGCCGCGCTTGCCGTTGCACAGGCACGCACCCAGCTGCTCTCAGGCGAAGAGCTGCACAACGTCCTCATGTCCAATGCCCTCGCGCTCGAGTCCGCCAGGCAGTATGATGCCGCTGAAAAGCAGTTCCAGGAATGCATCGCCCTTTCCCGGCAGCGGGGAGATTATGAGGCACGCAGGCCCGAGTTTCACGTAGGGCTGCTCGAGCTCGAGATCCAGCGCGGCCACCACGCCCGCGCCGCCGAGATGCAGGCCGAATGGGTGAGGCAGCTCAAGGCCACCCAGCCCGACTACCCCGACTTTCCCCACCAGATTCTGTGGCTGGCCGAGATCGAAAACCGGGCCCGCCTCTTTGACCGCGCCATCACCCACGCAGACGAGACCATCCAGCTCATCCACACCCTCACCGCCGCCATCACCACAGACGAGGCCCGCGCCAACACCCAGCGGGAGTACCTCCTTAAAGCCTTCGAAATCAAGACCGAAGCCTGGCGCGGCCTGCGGCAGCCGGACAAAGCCATCGCCTCCGCCGAGGAGGGGCTGCGCATCGCCCAGCAGGGGGGGAATGAGAATACGCAGTGCCACGCCATGCAATCGCTTGCGACTGCGCACGAGTCCGCCGGCCACTTTGAGGAGGCCTGGCAGCTCCACCGGCAGATCTACGACAAGCACGCCGCGCACAATGCGAGTTACAAGAACCGACTGGACGACCTCCGCGCCATGGCCCAGATCCGCCAGCGCCAGGGCCGCCTCAGCGATGCTCTCGCCCACGCCCGGGACGCCTGGCAGCAGACCCTGGCCGAGCCCTCCTCAAAGCTGGAGCCCGACTACCTCCAATACATCGCCGACTTCGCCCTGAAGACCTGGAAGGCGGTGAAGCAGAAGGACCCGATGGCCGCCGTGCCGGAAGAGCTGGGGGCCTGGGAGGCGGCGGTGAAGGGGAATGGGTAAGCGGCTTGGGGGTGTCCGAGGTCAAGGATTGGCATGCTGCTGATGAGGCGAGAAAAGGCGGAGTTATGTGTCGGATTCGGCAATCTTGTCAGTTGGTTGCGGTTGGGGAAGCCGGAGGGTTTAAAGTTTAAGGTTTAAAGTTAAAAGTTGCCGGAGAGGGAGCCGGGGGAGTTGGCGGTGGTTTGCGGTTGTTGGAAATCGTTTGCCGTGGTTCACCCAATCCACGGAGGGCTGGAGTTAGACTGGCGGGGGGAAGAGATTGAAGAGGGCTTCGGCGGTGCGGATGCGGAGACGGCGGGGGTGGTTGAGATCGAGGGCGTGTTCGGTGAAGATGTGGCCGTGGCTGTGGCAACTTGGGCCTTGGCTGGGTTGGGGAGGTGTGGCAGAGTTTGGGCATGACGGCGCTGCCTGCCACCACCCCTGAGCATTACCTGACCGGGACGTCTGCCATGACGATTCCGGATGGTGAGGCTGCGTTTGTGAACTGGCATTTCGTGGACACGTTTCTGGAAGGGCGGGCGAGCTTCCGGGTTGCGGGCCGGAATTTCCCGGACACCTCGGCGCTGCTGGGAACGGCGGGAGTACGGGAGTGCGCGGCGATTCTGCGCGGCAGCGGTGTGCCACTGCCTGCTGGGAGCACTTTTTATGCGGCGAACCGGGACCGCGCCTTTCTGGATTTGCTGCTGGGGAATCTGCAGCAAGGCCACCGTCCGGATCATCTAAGCATCGCTGACTACACCGATGCCGAGGCGGATGCTGAGCATCTGCGGGTGGAGATTCGCCGACTGCGTGACCGCTTGAAAGATGCTGCGCAAATCCGGCTGCTGGACGAATGGCTGGCGCTGCAATGAACTTCACTGCCGCCCAGCAACTGCACGTACGCATCATGCGTGAGGTCTTGCGCGCTGTGCAGGAGACGCCGCTGGTGCTGAAGGGTGGCACGGCGCTGCTGCTGTGCTACGGGCTGGACCGGTTTTCGGAAGACCTGGACTTTGATGCGCCGAAGAAACTGAATCTTGAAAGCCGCATTGAGCATGCGCTGCGCCCATCGACGCAGCAGCTGCGCATCACGCGGACGAAGGACACGGAGACTGTGCAACGCTACCGGATCGAGTATGAGTGCGCGGCGGTACAAGGGCGGCTGAAGGTGGAGGTGTCATGCCGTGATGTCGTGGCCGAGGCGGATGTGGTGGAACGCGCTGGCGTGCGCACCTACCGGGTGGGACGACTCATCGAACAAAAGACCCGGGCGATGGAGAACCGCACGACGGCGCGCGATCTGTATGATGTTCATTTTCTGGCGACGCACTTTCGTTCGGCGTTCGAGCCGGAGGCGATTGAGCGACTGCGAATGCTGACAGCAGACATGAACCGTCTGGAGGGCCGTTTCAGACCCGCGTTTGAGGAAGATGATTTGTTCCGTGAGAGGAAGGAACTCGTTGCCAGTCTGATCCTGGAACTTCAGGCAGCGCTAGGATAGCTCATGCGGGCCGGTGGCCGAGTCTTTGAACACTCATCAGAGACGAATCAAAGGCGTCCGGAATTTTGCACCGCAGAGATTGGAAAGACGCAGAGATGAAACTGAAGCTGTCATCTGGGATCGGACGGGACAGCGGGGCAATGAGGTGTTGATTTTGGATGGG
>APMI01003189.1_pt1 | contig 13650 bp, 7 predicted proteins | sample 667938 | NCBI WGS metagenome assembly APMI01 (sample SAMN01084076, study PRJNA167559) | wastewater metagenome | biome: Wastewater | place: Denmark: Ejby Moelle, Odense | collected 2011-11-28 | reverse complement strand
TAGTCGTATGTCTCAGCACTTGTGCTGTTGCTGCCTATGCTGTTATTGGTAAGGCGGTTGCTGGCACTGTCAATGGTAAAATCCCGTGTCCACCTGTTGCTAAATGGCGTAGTGCCACCGGTATGCTTCATTTGCAGCATATTGCCCACTTCATCGTAAGTGTAATATTCGATGTACAACTGCATAGCTGTGGCATCATTAAGATGCGGCTGTTGTAGACGGTACTGGTCGTTGTAGCTGGTTGCTTCATTACTGTTGCCTGCATGCTCCCGCCCTTTGCTTACTATCAGCCTGTAAAGGGCATCATAGGTATAATCGTTCTGCGGGTCCACCACCGTGTTGCTGAAGTATACGGTTTGCTGTGCATCGTCTTTTTGAAAGGTTATATTGCCCACAGGGTCGTACCAGTATTTAAGGTCCTGCAGCACTGCGCTGTCACTGCTTCTTGTTGTCCTTATTCTCGTTACACTAAAGGTGTTGGGGTCGTATTCGTAGGTAGTGGTAGCCCCGTTCTCGTATTGTATTTTGGTACGCTGGCCTTTGGCATTATAGGCTATACTATTCACCACATCACTGGTGAGACTATGCACCCCGCTTCTGGCTATGCTGTATAGTGCGCCGCTTTTTTCGTAGGTGTGCGTAGTTACACCACCTTCAGGCGTAGTAATAGTGATGGGGCGGCCAAGGGCATCATAGGTCATGGCCGTGGTGTAAGTGTCAGTTTCCATACTTACACTGCCAATAGTTGTCCAGTCGGGGTGTGCGGTATAATCCTGCACATACTGCCGGATGGTATTAAGAGCTTGCCCTTTGAAATCGTAATCGGGTATTGTTTGCAGACCCGCACCATCGTAACCCATATATAGTTTGCCGCGCAGGTTATGATCGGCATCATCTATCTGTCCTTCTCCGTACACCATCACTTCAAGAACTTTATCCTCCGGCGGGCTGCCGGGTATCTGTACTTCTTTGGTAAGTGGCCTGCGTAATTCGTCATAGGTGAAATGGAATTGCCTGTCATCGGCATCCCAGGCATAAAGGGGCTGGCCGCTTACATCGGTAAGCATGTGCTGCGTGCCACTATCCACACTGTCCTGCCTTAACACTGCCTTCAGCATATTGTACACATAGCTAAGGGGGCTGAGGCCGCGGGCATCGTGCACGGCGAGGCGGTTGCCCAGTATATCCAGCTCCACATAGCTATGGTAGTAATCATCGGTCCACATGGCGGAGACGATGTACCTGTTATGCTGTATCGTGTAGAAAGGCCGTGCAAGGGTATCGAGGAATACGCGGGTGGGCGTATTATCGTGCTCAGCTGCCTTGGCAGCGGCATCCTGTTCTTCATCAGTACCTGCTATGGCGGCGGCATACCAGGTGCTGTCCAGCACAGTATCATTGTTATCATAGCTTACCTGCGTCCATGCATCCCATTCTGTTTTGGTATAGCTGCCATCGGGCAGGTCGGTACGCTTTACACGGCCCAGTGGGTCGTAATATATAATTGGACTCACGCCTACGCCTGCAGCCTCAGCATCGTATGCATGGCTATCGCTAAAGTAGGGTTCGTACTGCATTACAGGCTTGCCTTTATTGTTGTACACCGTTTTGCCGCTGCCTATCCAGCGCTCATCGCTGGTGTCGGGGTCATCGGCGGCCTGCACTTTGTGCATGGCAACCCGGCCCAGGCCATCGGTATAGGTAAAGCGGATGAGCATGGGGCTGGCAGGGTCATCAACATAATGCTTTTCGCGGGCTATCATGGCCACGGCTGTTGGGTGGCTCTCCAGGTCGTACACGCAGCGCCAGGTGGCATGTTGTAAAAGATCGGCTGCATATGAAGCCGGGTCTATCCAGAAGGCTGCCTGCGCGCTTAGATCGCCACTGTCTCCAGGGTCCAACCCGTCAAGATCGTCAGCTTCTGCGCCTTTGCCCATTACTGCCATTGCCACAGGCATGCAGAGGCCATCGTACAGTATCCGGCTGATGTTCTCATTCATATCCTGCATAGACGCGGGCTGCAGGCAGCGCCAGTCATATGCCTGTACGGTGCTTACATTTCCCAATGCATCCGTAACAGTAGCAGGGAGGAGATAGTAATTTTCGGTACTGGCGTTTATCCAGTAGGTAACTTCGGTCACATTACCCCAGGGGTCGGTAAAGCTAACAGGGGTATAAAAACTGGTTTCCGGGCTTGTGTATTGCATAGTACCGCCGGGCAGCCATACGCAGTCGGCAGGATCGGGTGGTGAAAGGGCAAATACATTGCGCAGGTAGCCACTTTCGTCCAGCATATCTTCGGTTATCTTGTCATCGTTATAGAAGTAATGCCCGCCTACCGAGTGCCCGTCGCTAAAGGCAAGGCTGTACTGCTGGTATGGTAATGCGAGGGTATCAAAATGCCCTAAGGTAAGTACGGTGCTGCCATCATTGTCAAGATACAGTGTGCGCATACAGGATAACAGCCGCTTCTGGTAAATACTGTCATCAGGCGGGCTTAGGGGTACAGAAGGTATAGTATTAAAACTTATTGTAGCCGCAGCTTCGGCCGCCGCCTTTACAGTAGCAGGCACCCAAAGACCGGTAGTGAAATTATCGTTGTATAGCTGGTAGGTATCTACCTGGTATGGTACGCAAAGGTGATAGTCTTCATCGGTATTAAAGATGGAAGATGTGAATTTAGTAGTAGTATAAGTAGCCAGCGTTTGTTGCTGTATACCTGTAAAATTTACTTCGCTATAGCCGGAGCTGCCTGTGCGTGGGTAGGCTACCTTGGCAGCAGCCGTTACATCGCCATAGTCATTTACATCGAGCACCATATCGTGCAGTATGCGCGGGTCATCGTCATTTCGCTCGGTATGCCATACGATGTTCTCCTGCTGGTGAGTGAAGAAGGACGCAAAACGGTTACTACCCTGATGCTGTATCAGTTTTACAAGGTAGCTGTTAGCTGTCACCATATATGGCTTAGCCTCAAGATCGCTGCCATCGAGGGCATACACTTCCTGCCTTAGCGGCTGGCCCTTCAGGGCGCGGTACGCCTCGCGTATCTCCTGCGCATTAAGTGAAGCGGGGAAAGCTGCTACCGTTTCCAGCTTCCAGTCTGTATTGTTGTAATATTCTTCGGCAAATTTATCCAGCAGTGTGCCCTCGCGCATCCAGGCGCCGGTGTGGTACCAGGTTTTAGTAAGCACAGGGGCCTGGTCGAGAGAGGTATGGGCAGTATGGTCTATGGTGGCCCGCTCAGTGTCCCTGGTTTCCACCAGGCCAAAGCCGCGGAACTCCCGCTCTTCATGGTCGTAATACCCATGATGGTAGGTGTACTGCTGGCTGTACCGCGTTTCGCTCACGGCATCAATAGTGAGCACACGCTGCAGGCAGTGCACGGGGAAGGGAAGGTGTGTAGCCCAAGATGTACCCGCGGCTTTATCTTCAAGGTAATATCTAGTAGAATTTTTATACGTAAGCTGCACATTCTTGCCCATGCCATTGGCATAGCTTTTCATCAGGTAAGGCTTATTGCCGCCCATCAGGTCTATATAGCGCATGGGGGCATGGCTGTGCTGCGGCAGTGGTGAACTCCATACTATGCAGCCTGTGCCATTGCCCAAAAAGTCCATGATGCCTATCTTGCTGTATGGGTCCATGCCCGGAAGGGGGCTAATATCTGTAGCATCACTAAGCGCATTGCCTGCAAGGTTTATCCAGGCAGTGCATTTATTATGGCCCAGGTAAATGATATCTGCAGCGCCTGTGCCGCTTATATCGGCAAGGCTCAGGTATATGGGGTTAAAGATATCAGGCCTGTCGAAGGTGGGTGCATTGCTCATGGTCACCTTCATGCCAAACTTACCGTAACCCATATTGGGCCAGTAGCATACCTCGCCGTTCTTTATGCGTACCAGGTCGGTCATGCCATCGCCGTTCATATCAGCCAGGAAAATGCTCTGTACCTGGTCGTTAAGCAGCAGGCGTGGCCCCTTTTCCTCATCGTAAAATGTTTGTGCGTTGCCACCTGTGTCAAAACCTTCTTTGCCTTTATTGGCATACCATGTCCACACACGGTCTTCAGCCAGCAGCAGGTCGGGGCGGCCATCGCCGTCCAGGTCCAGCATTTCGGTATATGGGCTGTTCCAGTCCACATTAATGTTCTTTTTGAAAGCGCGGAATGATTGCCATTCCTGCTCATCATCCAGCTCGTAATAGCCGGACAGCGATGCGGCTCTGCTTACTACCTGCCTGCGGCCATCGGCATCAAGGTCCTGCCATTGGAGTGATGTGCCAAGGCCTTTTATAGATGGCTTAGGTGCTACGGCAAGTGCAGGCGTAAAATGCCCGTCGCCAAGGTTGGTTTTATAAAACCAGCCTTCCGCCTGTTCGGTCAGTATACCGGGCAAGCCTTCGCCCCAGAGGTCTATCCACTGGTAGCCGCCGGTAAGGCCCTGTGGTGCATTCTTTGCGTCCTCGCGCGATACGGATTGTATCTCTGTGTTCCATTCCAGCAATTGGTAATCCATCGTCATTGCCGGCAGGGAATGCTTTACATAAAGATCACTTTTTACGGTATAGCCATTCTGCACAAAGGAGGTAATGAAATCCGCCTCGGCATACGCACCGGGCGTATCGTCATGGTGATAAACTATATCAAGCGAGCGTACCAGATTTATAGGGACATCATCAACCACATCCATCTCCCTGAAATAATGAAACATCAATATCCTGCGGCAGCGGCGGTATATACGCATTTCAAAGCCCGCATGAAAATCAGAGAAAGGATCTTTACGGCAGGGCCATTGCTGGTTGGGCGAAGCACCCAACTCATCGATAGCTACACCTGTATGATCATCGTAGTCCAATACAGCCTCCATCCAGAACACATTACTGGTTGGTAGTTCGGGACAGTACACATCAATACCTGCATCCATGTAGGGATCGCGGTTGCAGTATTTTACACGCTTTAGGTATTTATTAGTAAAAATTTCGGGGTATTTCCGGCGGTTGCGCTCGTGTACCTTCACCGGGACATTATCGAGATTCTCCGCAATGTATTCGTAGAACTGCATATTGCCCTTATGGTCGTAACTGAGCTGGGGCAGCCATTTAAAGATGCGTTTGTCGTCTTGCGGGTCGCTGATGCGGCCGGCACTTGTTAAACCGTAATAGGTAACAATATTATCGCGGGTGGTAACTCGCCACCAGCTGCCAGCCGTGTCATCGTTGGTGATATGCTCTATTCGTGCAAACAAGCCCTCAATACGCGGGCGGTATTTTTTTACATGATAGGTTATAGCAGGCGACCCATAGTTAACATCTCCGGACGAGATTGGTACCAGGTCTTCAGCGCCTGCCAGTAGGAACACGTCACTCTCCGCTGCGTCATTGTACTGTGGTAATTTTTTATCGGTTTTTCTTTGTATAGCAGGCAGGCTCAAGCCCCAGCCCAGGCCAAACTCGCTATTGCCGCTGCCTGAATTGTATTGCAGCGATAATGATGGAGTAAATCCTCCGCGGCCGGGCGTAAGTGGTAAGGCTACTTGTAAAGAAGCCGTTCCATTTACCGAGTTAACGGTGAACTTTTCGTCAATACCTTTAAGCGCACCTCCGCCTTTCGGCAGACTAATCGATGGGGCTGACGATTTATAATAAGGGCTTTTCTCATCCTCACCTTGCTGACTATTGGCTGTATTGGAATAAGCGTCGAGTGGATAGGCTTTTGCACCGCCTTGCTGAGGGGAGGTGTTCTTCCCCGCAGCGGCAGATTTATTATTTTCCTGGTTCATAAAGACCGGATTAATGTTGTTTTCAATGAATGCTCTTTATACTCCGTATCCTAACCTTGTCCTCCCGAATAATCACCTGCTAATACCCTTGCTAATGCGTCTGCATCGTAATTAGGCACGGTTGCAAGGACAGCATCAATAGTAAGTACTTTCACATGGGCCACCTTTAGGCACCAGTATATAAGCCTCAGTACCCGATATCTTCACTTGCTCCTGCTCCGTCGCCAGCAATTGAAGTTGCTTTATGCCTTCTGCATCCGGCTCGGCCGATAGCATACTTACATGCAGACCCGTATCTTCTGTAGCCTTTTTATACGGCATACGCTTTATAATATCCCTTACCTCATCAAACGTCTTCAGGAACACCGTCACTTCATAGCCCAGGCTCTTCAGTAGTTTTTTTTCTATTTGCTGCTGCAACACCTCTTTTTCCGCGCTTGCGTCAAATATCACATTCCCACTCTGTATATAGGTGGAAATATTTTTAATGCCCGGTATCAGGAAGAGTTTCTTCAACTCATCCATCTTCACTACTCTACCACCTACATTTACCGCCCGCAAAAAGGCTATATATCGTGTCATAATTTCTATTGATCAATACAAGTATAAGAAAAGCTACTCAAATGCATATATTTTTTACATTAGCTTTATATAAGCAAGCCTTACCATGAGCGACAATAAAAAAGTACCTATACTGCCAATACTGTTGGTAAACTTCGTAGGTACTTTTGGCTACAGTATCGTCTTACCATTTCTTATAGTACTGGTATTAAGCCTCGGCGGCAATGAGCTTACTTATGGCGTACTAGGTGCCACCTACTCCTTCTTCCAGTTGATAGGCGCCCCCATACTGGGCCGTTGGTCCGATAACTATGGCCGAAAAAAAATTCTCCTCCTTAGCGAGGTAGGCACATTTATCGGCTGGACCATTTTTATCGTAGCCCTGCTGTTGCCAAACCAAACCATTACCGGCAGCAAAGCCACATTCGTATTAAGCATTCCGCTTATCCTCCTCTTCGTCGCCCGTGCGGTGGATGGCATTACGGGCGGCAATGTCTCCGTTGCAAATGCTTACCTCGCCGATATCTCAGCGAAAGCCGACCGCAAAAAGAACTTCGGCAAGATGGCTGCTATCGCAAATGCAGGCCTCATATTCGGCCCCGCGCTGGCGGGCATCCTGGGCGATACGCCTTTAGGCAATATGCTGCCGGTAATAATGGCCCTTGCCGTTTCCTTACTGGCAATAATAGTTATCGCCACAAAATTGAAAGATATACAGCCCCGCAAGATAGATGAACACATTGAAGGCAATGATGTCCACAAAGTTCTCGGGCAGGAGCACAAAGAATGTTACAACTTAACGGAGCAACAAAAGCACTCCTTCTTCAGCATCATAAAGCTGCCCAACGTGCTCTTCATCCTCATCCTCTATTTCCTCATTTTCCTCGCCTTCAATTTCTTCTACGTAGCATTTCCTGTGTACGTGGCAGGACAATTGAAATGGACCGTCTTCCAGATAGGTATATTCTTCTCCGTATTGAGTGCTTTACTTGTTTTGGTTCAAGGGCCGGTACTTACGTGGATATCGCATTACTTTTCCGGCTCCATACTCATTATTGCAGGCAGCCTGATGCTTGCAGCAGGCTTTTATCTTTTTCGCTTTGATACACTTATACCTATCTACTCAGGTCTCGTATTGTTTGCATTTGGCAACGGCATTATGTGGCCTTCATTCCTGGCCATCGTATCCAACGTAGGCGATGGTCCCTACCAAGGCACTATACAGGGTTTCGCCAGTAGCGCCGGCAGCCTTGCCAGTATTATCGGTCTTATATCAGGGGCATTTATTTATAAGTTTATCGGTGTCAATACTTTCCTGCTTGCTACCGGCTTTATGATCGTCATAGCAATAGCATCGGTTAAACTGGTAGCAGTAGAAAAAGCAACGTAAAAGCATTATTTTCATGTCATAAACTATTTACATGAACCCTTTTAAACAAAGAAGCTCGGTCCCATCAAGCTTGCTTACGGCCCTTGTAGGCTGGATAGGTTGGTTATTCATTGGCCCTCTAATGTTTAGTTTTGCATTTCCTGCCAAGGCACTGCTTATGATAGCGCTGGTATCCGCAGTAATACAGGTTGCTTTCCTGCGCATATTTTTCTTTGCGTTGCAGATGCAGCGTAGCTTATTCATCGGCATATTCTGGGGCCTTGCCTCAGCCATTGCTTTATACTACGTAACAGCATCTCTCCATCCGCAATTCAAGGAACACTTTTGGCCATGGATGCTGATATATGCATATATCGGGGCGCCCGTCGGCGGCTTCCTTTCCTACTTCTATCGCGACGACAAAAAAATATTCGATGAAAACCCCAACGCAAAAAAGGAAGGGAAATTTGGTCGCGATGCGCATTGGCTGGAACCTTTTGCCTATGGCGTTGTAGGCTTTCTTATAGCCTACCTGCCTTTTCAAAGTTTCGATCTTTTTGTGAATGTATTTATTGTTGGCGCCATTAGTGGCGTAGCAGCAGCAGGCGCCAGTCATTTCTCACCCGACAAATGGAAACGCTCTTTTCTACTGCTTGCCCTAATAATACTCGTGCTGGGTGGCGGACAAGGGGCAATCACTGGGCTCTTGTTCAGGAGCTACGCAGGACAATTCTACGCGCACCACATTCTATTGGGTATGATCGGTGGTATAATAACCTACTTCATTACATTCCTGCGGGGACGATACCTTGCCAATAAAGAATCAAAAGGCGAACTATGATATTGCAGCTCATTTGCCACATTTTACATATTGCAGCAACCTGCACTTCGCTTGGCGGCTTATTTTATTCCCGCACAGTATTGCTGCCCAACCTTCAATACATACCACAGCCTGCCCGCGACCAATACCTCGACAAAATGATAAACAGGTTCGCCTGGATCAAATGGACCGGTGTCATCATCATACTTGTGACAGGTATTATACAGTGGCTGGATGTTTACCCGGTGGTAGCGGACAAGAAAAATTACCTCATAGCTTTTGCCATTAAAATGATCGGCGCTATTGGGCTGTTTAGTATTACTTTCCTATTGGCGCTGCCCGATCACAGGCTGAATAAAATGAAAGCACACCGCGCATTTTGGGCGGCTTTAAATATAGCCTGTGGCCTTATAATACTCATTGGCGCAGCTATGATGCGCGCCATACGCAACGGACAATTGTAAGGCACATACAAAAAGAGGCGCAAGTCTCATACCCGCGCCTCTTTAGTGTCGTTGCTAATTCCAATTAGTCCTTCCTGAAAGCAACCGTATACCTGTTCGATCCTGTGCCCAGCTTCAGCATATACATACCCTTTGCAAGGCCTTTATCAAGTATTATTTGCTTATCGATAATACCGCCCTGCACTTGTACATTATCTTTCATCACTACCCTGCCCGTTACGTCTGTTACTTCTATCCATGCCGTATTTTCATACAGGCCAATAGTTCCCTTTAAAGTAAATGTTCCGCTATTCGGATTGGGGTACAGGTTCAGGTTTAACTCTGATGAGTTGACGTTTTGTACCGCAAGGTCAGTTACCGTTATTGAGTCAGAATTGCCTGTGCAGCCGTTTGCATCTGTAACGGTGACATAGTAGATACCGTTCGATGTGGCGGTATAAGTAGCGGAGTTAGTACCTACCGGGGCGGCGCCATTATGCCATTGATAAGGACTAAACGGTCCGCCTCCGCAGGTAAAAGTATGCCCTGCTGCAGTAAGATGCGGGTGCGGCAAGGAGCGAATTACTATCTTATGCGTTTCTGTATCAGAGCCCGCTCCGTTCGTAGCGGTAAGTGTTACAGTGTAAGTACCGGCGGCTGTATAGCAAATAAAAGCAGGATTCTGGATTGCTGAGCTTGCCGGTGTAGCACCGGGGAATGTCCATGCCCAGCTTGTTGGTGTATTAGTACTGGCATCTGTAAATGTAAGGCACTGGCCCAGGCATACTGTATCATTAGGCCCTACTGTAAATGCTGCCACAGGTGCATTGCCACCCGCTGTACCTGATATTGCTATTGAATCCACCGCGAAAGACGGATCAGTTCCACCCGAAGTATTATTGGTCCAGTTAAAACCTATTTTCACGTTCGGATTGTTATTGGCAGATGCAGGCAGTGCTATTGTATACGCGGTCCATAACCCCTGGCCATTTCCACATGTTGTAGCGGTTTTTGCGGGATCTGATATCTGCGCCCATATGCTGCCGTCATAATACCAAACCGTGGCATTGTCCAAAGTTCCCTCGCCATCTTCAATATAGTTAAATGCAAGGTTGATGTTCGTCTTGCCTGCACAGCTTATGGTTGGCGACTCTGCTCGCATGTTTGTCTCTTTCGCTGCATTATACGCAGCGCCAAGGTCAGCAAGAATAGAGGGTGCCGTTGCGCCAATATGCAGTGTCGCGCTGCCGGCGCATGTAGCCCCGCATGTGCCCGCGGGCTCGCCATTTTCAGCACAGCTCACGTACCATGCATTTGCCCCTGTGGCGTTAGTACCTGTACTGGTAAATGTCCACATCCCGTTAGGGCCGGTGTAGCTCAAACAAAGCGAGGTACAGCCGTTATTAAAGTTTTCTGTCCAGAACGTCTGCGACTTGCTTACAAAGGCAGTAAGCAAAAGGGATAAGAGTAAAGTATATTTCATTTTTGTTATGGTGTTTGTTTGTAAATATAAAATATTAACTCATAAAACTAAATATTTGCAAATAATAAATCATAAAATAATTGGTGTATACATCATGCGCAGTATAAGTAATACCTTAGCAGCATGAAGGAAGAAGCAAGAATAAGCCCCCAACAGGCCGTTGCCAAAATGCTTGCCCACGACAGGTTCTCCGAATGGATGGGACTGGAGATCGACAAAGTGGAATTGGGTTATTGCAAGTTGCATTTTACTGTAAAGGAAGACATGCTCAATGGTTTCAGCATTATACATGGCGGGGCTTTGTTTGCTGCCTCCGACTCTGCCTTTGCCTTCGCCTGCAATACATACGGATATCTTACTGTAGCACTCGAGGTTTCTATTTCCTTTACCCGTTCCGCCACTGCCGGCGAATTAATTACCGTTGAGGCCAAAGAGATCCACATGGGTAACAAGACGGGCATCTACGAGATACGCGCTAACAACGAAAAAGGTGAACTGCTCTCGCTCTTCAAGGGCACTGCCTATCGCACATCAAAGCTTATAGAGCCGCTGTCCGACGGATGAGTCCCACAATTTATTCTATCACTGTTTTAATAGTACGGCTGCCTGATGTTGTGCTTAGCTTTGTAAAATAAATACCTTTCGCTGTGCCGCTAAGGTTTAGCTGCTTTGTATTGTAGCCTGTATTTACATTCCATTTTGTCGTCATCACTATCTTCCCCGCTATATCCTGTACTTGTACTTTCACTGTTTCTGCGCACTCACTGTAGTAGCCTATAGTAAAGTTTCCCGCATTAGGGTTAGGGTACAGCATACAAGGAAGAGCATTGCCGGCGCTTGTAGAAGAGACACCCGTAGTATGGTTCACCGCATCCAGTACAGCCCTGTATGCATTTATCTTACCACCACCCCATATGGTGCTGCCACTTACAGGTATCGCTCCGGTGAAGCTATCCTTAATAGCAGTGGCGTATAGTATTGCCTGTACTGCGCCGGGGCTCAGCTGCGGGTTGGCCTGCAGCATAAGTGCTATGATGCCGCATGCTGCCGGCGATGCCATCGAGGTACCCATCATCATACCATAAGCATAGTCCCGGTTGTTTTGCGGGTTATGGTACTGGCCTACCACATCGCTGTAATACGGGCCGGTGGTGGAATAAGTAGTATCGTACGAGTTGACCGCCGAGCCTATTATAAGGCCGGGTGCGGCTATATCGGGTTTGGTCCTGCCATCCATTGTGGGGCCAATGCTGGAAAATGGCGCTATAGCGCCCCGCGTTGCATAAGTAGTGTAATTTGTAGTGGCATTGTTCAGACCGGTATAAATGTTCTTCGTGGTATAGGCCGCCACCGTCACAGCCGATTTTGTACAGGCTATATCGCCTACTGTATAATTGCCATCGCCATTCATACCCGCGGCAAGATTTGCAAAGGTGCTAAAGCCGCCGTAATAGCCATGGCCATTCTGTACATATCCGGCCCACATGTTCACAGTGCCATCAGTCCCCTTTACGCTCAGCACCACCCTGTTGCTTACCTTGCTGTATATGTTTAGGAATACACGGGGTTTCCCGTTAAAGTCACTTGCATCGGTGGTCATCGTTACAAAACAGGTGTCATTCCCTGCACCTATCAGTTGGAAATCGTGAACATTATCATCAAGGCATATAAAGCCTGTGCTTACGCCGGGTGTAAAGTTGTTGTACAAAGTTATTTTCACGCAGAAAGATTTGCCCGCTTCTCCCCATATATCCACCCAGGTTTTTTTGGCCCCAAGTGCCGGGTCAAATCCTACCTGTGTGTTCACCAGCGTGTCTGCATTTGTATATGTTTTCTGCAGGTGCACATACGAGCCGCCGTTATTGCCGGCCGCCAGTACAAATATTTTACCCGGGCCGGTAAGGTTATCACAGGCCTGGCTAAAGAGCGAGTTGCCGTCGTGCGGGCCTATGGTAGTGCCCCAGCTGAGGTTCGCCACGCAGGGTTTGCCCACGGAGGCCGCATAGGTGTATAGGTAGTTTATCCCATCTATCACGTCCGATACGCCTGTCGCCACCCATTCATTTGGGTCGGGCATAATACCTACAAAGGCAAGATCGCTCTCGTATGCCATACCGCGAAAGCGCGTATTGCTTGCATCGCTGCCAAAGCCGCTGCCGCCTGCTATGCCCGCCACATGCGAGCCGTGCGAAAATGTGTGGTTATCAGTGCCTGCTGTCCACATAGCGTTCGAGTCAGTTATCTCGTTGCCATATGCAAAACCCGTAGGGGCAGTACCCACAGTTTTTTGCTCCCATATCCTTTTTATACGGAAGGCAGTACCTGTAGTATCGAAAAAAGATGGATGATGATAGTCGAACCCTGCATCTATAACACCTACCACCACATTCTTACCTGTATAGGGCATGGACAAGCCAATACCGGCATGCACTGAATCAACATGCGTGGCTACGCGTACCGAATCGAGCGTAGAAGCCATGGGTTCATTAAGCTCTATATATTCTATACCCGGTACCAAGGCAAATGCGCCTACCTGCTCCACGGGTATTTGGGCGGTCCATATCTTGCCGGCTTTGGTACCTATCAATACACCAATATCATTAAGGCTGCTCACGGATACCTGGTCGGTAACCTTTATCAAGGCACTCACATATTTTTTATTGCCTATTGTTTTATAAACATATCCCGGCAACATGGTTTTATTGCTGCCACTTTTTTCCACATTCCACAAATATATCCGTGTAAACGGCGACAGTTTTGCCCTGCTAATTGTCTGCGCAGATGCGGGTATACAGGCTATCGCCAGCAGCGCAATGCAGGCTACTATGTTCTTCATTATAAGACAGTTATGATATTTTAATACAATGTAATCTATAAAATTAAGGTAAAATCATTAAAAGCTTTTTAAAATAAGAATTCGAACGTAAATTTGCACTGTAACACATAGTTCGATTGTGTAACGGTAGCACAACAGACTCTGACTCTGTTTGTCTAGGTTCGAATCCTAGTCGGACTACAGGAAAAACAAACCCGCTGTTTTAGCGGGTTTCTTTATTTAATATCATTTCAAATAATGAAGCGCCACATGGCCTGACTCAAGGACCTTCGACCCCGCCAGCTTTAAATCGACTTGCTCCTGCAGGGGCATACCCGCCAGCAAGCGCCTTCCTTCGCCAGCGATCACAGGATGAATG
>APMI01000017.1_pt1 | contig 13660 bp, 15 predicted proteins | sample 667938 | NCBI WGS metagenome assembly APMI01 (sample SAMN01084076, study PRJNA167559) | wastewater metagenome | biome: Wastewater | place: Denmark: Ejby Moelle, Odense | collected 2011-11-28 | reverse complement strand
ATTTACATGAAAACACCAACAACACACTTAAAAAATAACTATGCTTCAGGCAAAGTTCCTCGTTGGCTCGTAGTACTTATCAGCGTGATTTTTGGACTATTGATTGTGGGAGGAGTGATATTTATTGTCGTCATGAATATGACAGATTCCCCAAAGAAGGTAAGTGACGAGTTTGTCAACGATGTACAGTCGGCAAACACCGAGGCAGCCTATGCGTTAACGAGCGAGGGCTTCCGAGGTGCGACATCGAGAGATGATCTCGATGCAGTTATCAAACGGGTCTCTCCCGCATTACAAGGAGACGAGAAGGTGACTGCACGTGCGGTAGAAACCACCGCAGGTTCTTCGCAAAAGGCGATCATCGTCTATACGGTCGATACATCATCGGGTACGAAGTACATCCGTGTCATCCTCGAAAAAAACGGTGATAATTGGCGCGTGATGAATTTTCGCTCGAGCAACAGCTCATTAGAAGCAAAGATAGAGTAATCTGCAATGCAGCCACTATCTCTCGAACAAATAATTTCAGCAATTAACCAACTAAATCTGCCAGAAAGACCATTCTCCTATTCCGTCCAGGGAAACAAGATTGTTGCCGAATGGAAATATCTCGACGCTATTTGGGCGGCTCCACTTGCCGCCAACAATGTCGAAAAGACATTTAAGCTTGTAGTGATGCTCGATGAACTGACGCATACGTACACTTCTCAGGACACGCAGACAAGTAAATCTAGTGGTTTTTCGCTTCTCACAAACGGTACCATATCATTTGGAGGCGAAATGGGAGGATTCAAAGGCCATAAGATAGGTAAAGAAATGGGATTTGGCCTTGGGCATGCGAAACAACCGCAGAGTAGTGTATCGATCGGTGGAATGACTTACTCGTATAGTTTCGATACGAGCGAGATCAAGAAGCCACTCTTTGAACTACTTGAGAAATCAGGCTGGACGAAAAAAAAGAATGGGTTTCTCGGCGGATTATTTGGCCGTTAGGAGACCTGGCGGAGTACAAGATGCTTGCAAATTAATGCATAATGTGCTATAATGTATTTGTTCGTTGTGAGATAACCTCACACGATCTTTGACAAGGAGAGAGTATGTGCTGAGGGGCAATGATAGGCTAACGAGTTGGACTATCGTTGCCACTCAGCACTCGTCGGGACGTTCCGGCTGTGGTGTTTGCCCATCGTGGGCAGAGTGAGATTAGGAGCTATCCATGTTCGAGCGCACCACCGTCGTGGTCGTCCTGCGTCCCGGCCAGTTTGTCGTCAACCTCGACGGGACGGCCTTCGTCGAGCCGACGGTCTACGGGGTCTGGGTCGAGGAGACCCTCGTCCCCGACGAGATCCTCGACCGGCCGAGCCCGTTCGACCCGGTGTCGTCGCCCTTCGGGGCGTGGCCGGCCCTCATGGGTCGGTAGGCCCTGACTCGGCCGCACGGTGCAGGGAGCTCTCGAAAGAGGACTCCCTGCACCACCACCGCTCTCTCCTTGTCCCCGCCCTACCGATTGAGGCGTCTAGCCTCTTTTAAAATGTCCAGAAGTATGCTATAGTTGATAGTCGAATTGTAATACTAAATGATAAGCGAGTAGAAGATGAGTTTTTCCCTAATCCAAAAAGTCAACGACGAGCAAAAGAAAAAGCAAGTCGTCGATGCCCGCAGCGGTGATACCGTGCGTGTGCACCAAAAAATCAAAGAAGGCGGCAAAGAGCGTATCCAGGTGTTTGAAGGCGTCGTCATCCGTACCGACAACAAGAGTCAGCATACGAGCCGCATCACCGTTCGCAAGGTAGCAAGCGGCGTCGGTGTCGAAAAGAGTTTTCTCCTGCACAGCCCGCTTGTCGAAAAAGTCGAGATTGTTCGCCGCAGCAAAGTTCGCCGCAACTTCCTGAGCTACCTCCGCCAGCGCAGCGGTAAGGGTGCACGTTTGACAGCGGTCCAGTTTGACCGCGAAGCAGTAAACGCCGTCAAAAACGATCATGCCGAAGAGGAAGAAGCGCGTATCAAGGAGCAAAAAGCCGTAGAGGCTGCCGAGCGTCAGGCGGCAAAAGATGTAGAGGCTGCCGAGCTTGCTGCCAAGGCAGCTGAAGTCGAAGCACGTCACGCTGAAAATGACTAAATAATTAGAGCTATATACTAAAGAACTCTCGGTCAAAACCCGAGAGTTCTTTGCATGGAGAGATACCGCTTTCCTATGATAATGACCCGTGTCTGGAGGCATCTGTCAAAATATCACTAAAAGTCAAATATGAGGAATACGCTATACTTATGTGCATGATACTTGGCATCGATGAAGTCGGACGTGGTCCCTGGGCAGGACCACTGGTGGTTGGTGCGGTGGTGCTTGGTGGCACTGAGATAGAGGGACTAGCTGATAGCAAACAGTTGACCAAGAAACAACGAGAAGCGCTAGCGCCGATTATCATCGAGCAGGCTGCAGCAGTAGCGCTGGGATGGGTCACGGCGACAGAGCTCGACAACATCGGCCTCAGCCAGGCGCTTGTACTAGCGACCAGGCGGGCTGTCGAGCAAATCACGGTACCGTACCACGAAATCATCATCGACGGCACTGTTAATTTCCTCGCTGGAACAAAAAAGGGTCAGTATGTGACCGTCCTGCCAAAAGCCGACAAATTGGTGCCGAGTGTCTCGGCTGCTTCGATCGTTGCAAAGGTGGCACGCGATCGCTACATGGCCGATCAAGATAGCGTCTACCCTGGGTATGGATTCGGTCGTCATGCTGGCTATGGCGTCGCGGCACATCGAGCGGCCATAGACAAGCTCGGGGTAACTCCGCTGCATCGGTTGAGCTTTGCGCCACTCGCGGCCTATCGATTCGACGCTCCCAAAGAAAGGCGCGAGAAAAGCCTACCGGCTACCACCACTCGCTCAATTGGCCAGGCGAGTGAGGCTGTGGCGGCTGAGTATCTACAATCACTCGGTCATACCATCGTGGCACGGAATTGGCGTACGAAATGGTGCGAAATTGATATCATTAGCAAGCAGGCAAATACGCTGCACTTTACAGAGGTGAAACATCGCAAAAATGATACAGCGGGAGACGGAATTGCTGCGATTACAAAGCGGAAGCAGCGTCAAATGGCCTTTGCTGCAGAGGTGTATGCCGCTCATCACCCGGGACATGATCTGCGGCTAGGAGTTATTTCTACCACCGGCACACCACCCGCTGTCGTCACATACTTAGAGTTGCGCTAGTCTCGCGATGACGGCTGGTCCATCTTTTTCGATCAGCTCAACGCGGGCAGTGAGATCAACAATACCCATATCGATGGCCCGTGTCAGCGAAGGGTCATCGCGCATCGGGGTAAAGAATGCTGTAAACTCATCGAGTTGTGACGCTGTCATGAGGCACATTGCGGCGTACTTCGGGAATGAGTCATAGCTTTTTTCGCTAAAGTACATCTCGCCGATCCACGGCCATTCGCGTCTCATCCAGTCCCACACCTCTTGGCGGCTAAAGCGGTTTCTTAGGAGCGATACAAACCACGAGACGGTGTCTTGGAGACGGATCACCTTTGTATCTTTGAGGAGGCCGATCAAACGCAGTAGTGTATCGTGATCACGCGATGAGGTGAGGGCGCCGCAGATATCGTGTTGCAACTCGGGATTGATGGTTGCGCTATAGTCCTGGATGAGTGCATCGATATCGTCCGGGCGATGATCGTGACGAACAACAGTCGAGATGATTAGGCCGCGTAGTTCGGGATCAAGCTGGTCGATTGACGAGGAGCGATACTGACGAATGGCCTCGGCTATGACCTCAGTATCCTCGCTATAGAGCATACAGCTGATAATGGTCGTGCGAAGTTTGGTGCGTGTGAGTGATTCATCCGGTTTCTTTTGCCATCCGAGCTGTTCATACTGCTGACGTGCGAGTCGTCCGACAAACGTCCGTAACTGATGCTCTGCAGCCTCATTCGTGTCGACAAACTTTTTTAACTCACCGATAGCTACGGCCATCATATCCCAGACGTATTCATCGTCTTCATTGACATAGGCTTCGAGGAGGTCAATCAATGTGTCGCTCGAGAGCAGACCACCCCGTACAAGCAGGGTTTGCTCGTGAAGCAGTTGGGCCCGACCTAAGACTGATAGGTTACCACTCCTCACGTCAGACAACAATTTATCAAATAACCCCTTGTCGTAGTGAGTAATGAAGTGAGCGCTATCATCCTGGTTGAGCCGTAGAGACGTATCCGAGTAGGGTATTGTGAGTGATGGTTCGCTCAGTGTGTGAGGAATCGACTCATTCTGGGCGCCAAGCGGGATTGGCCACAGGCGAGTTGAGGCCTGGTGTGGGCCAATAAAAAACTGTCGCTGGGTGAGGGTTAATTCACCGTCTGCCAGAGAGGCCGAGACAACCGGATACCCTGGCTGGCTAATCCATGTGTGCATGAAGCCAACGACATCCTTGCCACTGGTTTCGGCAAGTGCGTTCCATAGGTCGTCTCCCGTCGTATTGGCGTATTGATGCCTGGAAAAATAGAGTTTAAGTCCACTGCGGAATGCCTCCTCACCAACGTACGCATGGAGCATGCGCATCAAGCGGCCACCCTTTGCATAGACGATCGCTCCGTCAAAGATAGACTGAATCTCGCTCGGATGATTGACATCGATCTGGACTGACTGGACACCATCGATACTGTCGCGCCGTAGCGCGAGGACGTTTTCGTAGGTGGAACAATCCAGCCACATCTGCCATTCGGGGTAGAGATGATCAAGTGCGATGTACTCCATCACATTAGCAAAACTCTCGTTGAGCCAGAGGTCATTCCACCACTTCATCGTCACGAGGTTGCCAAACCATTGGTGGCTAATCTCATGAGCAATTGTCTTGGCGATCATCTGCTTTGATTCGACGCTAGTCATGCTGGGATCAGCGAGCAAGTAATCTTGACGATAGGTGACTAGTCCCCAGTTTTCCATGGCGGCTGCACCACCTCCAAAATCTGGGAGGGCGAGGTGGTCACTTTTTGGAAGCGGGTAGGGCACACCGAAGTAGTCATCATAAAAATCAATACATTTGATTGCTTGTTCAAGGGGGTATTCAAGCGCGGTAGCCGGTTGAGTCGGCACTGCCCATATATTGACCTCAACGCCAGTCGTCGAGAGACGGCTGAGCTTGTGAAACTCTCCGACGGCGATAGCGAGTAGGTAGCTACTCATACGCGGAGAGGGTTCGAAGTATGTTGTGGTCACCTCATTGCTATGTTCGTAATGCGTAGCCGGCATATTACTAAGGACTGTTGATCCACGTGCGGTGGTGATATCGACCGTAAAGACAGCTTTGGCTTCTGGTTCATCGACGCAGGGCAGTACCTCACGGGCGTAGTGACTCTCAAGTTGGGTGGCAAATAACTCTTTCTCAACACCGTTTTCTTTATAGCGCGATACGTACATACCATGTGCGAGTTCGGTGATGGTAAAGTGGTACTCAATTTCGATGACATGCTTGCCCGGCGAGAGAGCAGAGCTGCCGATAGTGAGCTCATCGTCCTTACCGAAGGAGTGTGACGCTGGTTGGCCATCAAGCATTACATGGTCGATGGCCATATCCTTGGCATGAAGTGCGATAGTACCGTTGACTGAAGATCCTGAGATGACGACATGACCGTGGGCCTCATGGCTAGCTCGATCAAGTATCAATGAGAGATTATATGATTCCGGGACAAATTGAGAAATAAGGTGATTTACAGCTTGCATTCCTCTATTGTATCAGAGGATAATGGGCGCATGCCATATCGTCGACGAAGGGTACTCGGAGCATTGCTTATCGCATTTGCAATTGCTCTCTATATCAATCAAACTGGGCCGCAACCCCAGACTCCTCCATCGATCCCCTCATCGACGTCGGTGACTACCGGTGATCGGGCACAGGCGATGCTCGAGAAGTTACCGGTCAAAGGACGCGCGCCAAAAACTGACTACACCCGAACTCAGTTCGGCGATGGTTGGTCACTTATCGGCACCTGTGATATGCGCAATATTATCCTCCATCGTGATCTTTCAAATGCCGTGGTAAATGATTCTTGCAAAGTCACGAGTGGCATCCTCAATGATCCCTATACGGGTACGGTCATTGCGTTTGCGAGAGGCCCATCAACCAGTGATGACGTGCAGATTGATCACGTCGTTGCGCTCAGTAATGCCTGGCAAACCGGTGCACAACTCCTCAGCCTTGAAGAGCGTACTCAGCTCGCAAATGATCCACTTGAACTGCTAGCGGTCGATGGCGATGCCAATCAAGCCAAAGGTGATGGCGATGCCGCCACATGGTTACCGGCAAATAGGGCATTTCGGTGTCAGTATGTCGCACGGCAGATCGCCGTGAAGGCAAAGTACCATCTGTGGGTCACCGATGCCGAAAAATCTGCCATGCAGCGTGTGCTTGAGACATGTCCTGACCAGACAGTACCAGTAGTAACGGGTGGTGTATAATAGTCAGCATGTTTCTGTTTGCCAAAAAACATGTCCATGTCTATGAACTCTTATCGGGACTATTTGTGATGACGCTTATCGTCAGCAATATTGCCAGTGTCAAGATGGTGCATGCTGGACCACTAGTATTTGATGCGGGAACCATACTGTTTCCGCTGGCGTATATCGTGGGTGATATCGTGACAGAGGTATATGGATATCGCAAGATGCGGTCACTCCTCTACGTAGGCATCATGACGCTTCTCTTGACTAGTGTAACCTTTTGGTTAGTCGGTATGCTGCCGGCAGATGTAAGCTGGACAAATCAATCATCGTATGATGCCATCCTGGGAGTAGTATGGCGGATCGTTGCAGCTAGTATCGCCGCGATATTTATCGGTGAATTGATCAATAGCTACGTCCTCGTAACGCTCAAGATTAAGACAAAGGGCAAGCGTCTCTGGGCGCGTCTTGTTGGCAGTTCTGGTGTCGGTAGTCTCGTTGATACCACAGTCTTTTCGCTCCTCGCGTTCGGCGGCACGATGCCGGCCGATACGATGGTTCAGCTTATCGCCACCGTCTTTTGTATCAAGATAGTCACCGAAATAGCGGTGTCACCACTCACCATGCGTGTCATTCACTACATCAAGAAGCACGAAAAACTCGATAGCTTCGAAGCACCGGCACGCTACTTGGTTGACTAATTCATCAGCGTATCACCACCTCCCCCGACAGACAGTTGGCCCTGATGGGCCAAGGCCCGCCAAGGCGAAAGCTAGTCAGTTAGCGGCGGGCCGGTGTTCGGAGTGGGGAGGTGGTGAGGCTCAAGTTACTCTACTATGACGCCTACTGGGGGCGTGTCGCCATAGTAACGATGGAGAAATCGTTTTTTTAGTTCAAAGAACGTTTTGTCTTTGAGCGATTGACGGATCTGATCGACAGTTCGCACCACAAAGCGTTCATTGTGGATACTCGCTAGCGTCGCGCCGAGGATCTCATCAGACTTAAAGAGGTGATTAATATAGGCGCGGGTGTAGTGCAGACAGGTGTAGCAGTCGCACTCGCCATCGATGGGGGCAAAATCTGTCTTGTAGCGCGTATTGATGATATTGATACGGCCATCGTAGGTGTAGAGTGCGCCGTTTCGCGCTTGACGAGTAGGCGCAACACAGTCGAAGGTATCGACGCCGTACTCGACGCCAAGGAAGAGATCGGCCGGTTGTGCTCCCATGCCGAGCAGATGGCGCGGTTTGTCATCAGGAAGGGTCTCATCGACCCATTTGACAACAGTAGGAATCTCACTCGTCTCAAAGACACCGCCGATGCCGTAGCCATCGAAGTCACGGGCACCGAGGAAGGCTGCTGATTGTTTGCGGGGTTTCTCGTCTCTTGCCCCCTGAACAACGCCGTACAAGGCTTGAAGCGGTTCGCCATTTTTTTCATGTTCTTTGTTTAACTCCTGATGACGAGTCAGGCAACGCTCAGCCCAGGCATGCGTGCGCTCCAGCGCTTCGACAAGATAGTAAGGAGGCGCGAGTGGCGCGGGACATTCGTCGAATGCCATATGAATATCTGCACCAATCTCGTGCTGGAGCTCCATGCTGCTCTCTGGTGTCATGAGGAGCTTTTGGCCATCATAGTGGCTGCGAAAATGCGCGCCGCGCTCAGTGATCTTGACGAGCTGATCGCTCGATTTGACCGCCTTGGCTGCATCGCCACGCTCTGTATGGGCGACAGCGTCGATGCCTTTTTTGTAGGCGACACCGAGGCTAAAGACCTGAAAGCCACCGCTGTCTGTAAATGTCGGCCCGTTCCAGTTCATAAATTTTGAGAGGCCACCTGCTTGTTTGATGATAGCGGTGCCCGGTCGTAGCATCAGGTGGTAGGTATTGGCGAGGACAGCTTGGCCGCCGTACTCCTTGATTTGTTCAGGAGTGATGGCCTTGACCGTCGCTTTTGTACCACCGACGATAAATGCCGGAGTTTCTATAGCTCCGTGCGGTGTATGGATGATGCCGGCGCGGGCTAGGGTGCCTTCGAGCCGATCGGTAATTTCAAATGTCAGTGCGTGTTTCATTACTCTTTACTGTAGCACAACTGAGGTCAAGTGAATGAAGTAGTTGCAAATATATGTAAACTATGACATAATGAATATGTCCACATCCCTTCGATTTTATCGAGGTGCACTATGGAGTATGAATACAAAGAGCCGGAGAATCCCGCGGCGAGCGTCCTCGAGGCGCTCCAGCGACTCAAGGAGGTGCCGCGGCACGCGGTGCTGTACCTCCTGATCATGCTCGAGGCCCGTGAGGGCCGCAAGCCCGGACTCGAGCTCATCATGATGTTCGAGGAGGCGAAGTGGCGTCACTTCGAGCTCGGCGGCAACATCACCGACGCGGTTGTCAAGCTCCACGAACTCGGCCTCGTCCGCTACAACGCGGATGAGTTCCGGCAGGAGCTCACCGACCTAGGCAGTGAGGTGGCGCAGCATTTCGCTGCCGTCCGCCCGTTCGCCCGCATCCTCTACGGCTTGCCGTAGAACACGCCCGTCCCCAGGTCGTAGCGACTGCTCGCTCCCTCGGGGGCGGGCAGTTTGCTTTCATGGGTTGAAAATTATCTACAGAAGTGTTATAAATACAAAAAGAATCGATCTTTCACAAAGAGGAGGTGAGCCACGTGCTTGCAGCAATCGGCATTTTGGCCGTGATCCTGATCTCGATCAGCGATCTCAGCTACGTCAAAGCCATTTGGCGGCGTCAAGCGCAGCCCCATCGCTATACGTGGTTCATCTTCCTGATGACCGCGCTCGTGATCTTCGGCTCTCAGTTCGCCCTTGGCTCACGCGACAGCCTGTTTGTCTTTGGCTGGTTCGTAGTGGTCAACCTCACGATATTTTGCCTGTCGCTGACGCGCGGTCGGGGAGAGGGAGGACTTGACTGGCCAAACTCACTTGCGCTCGTCATCGCGCTCACCAGTATCACGCTGTGGTTCGCGATGAGCTCGGCGCTGATGGCGCTCGTCTGCATCCTCGTTGCCGATACCATCGGTATCACGCTCAGCCTCATCAAGACCTGGCGCGATCCGTCGTCCGAGCCATTGATGATGTGGGGGCTTGGCTCAGTAGCCGCGGCACTCAATGTCGTTGCCGTTGGTTCGCCAGAGTGGTTCCTCTACTTGGCGCCATTGCATCTCCTTCTCTGCGACGTGTTGATGGCGATCACCATCATTATGAGGCGGAAGGTAGTATCAGTTTCGGTTTCTTAGCGCCCGTCCCTCGAGGTTGTAGCGACTGCTCGCTCCCTCGGGGGCGGGCAGTTTGCTTTTTGTGGGCTACAGGATCAACATACTGTCGCCGTAGCTAAAGAACCGATAGCTTTTGTCGATAGCGTGTTCATAGGCAGGCTTGAGCTTATCCCATCCTGCAAAGGCCGCGGTCAGCATGAGGACGGTGCTATCTGGCATATGAAAGTTCGTGATCAGGCCGTCGATAATCTTAAAGCTATAGCCAGGATACATAAAGATATCTGCTTCGCCCGAGAGGTCTCTAGGCGGCCCGGCCAGGATGGCTTCGTGAGCATACTCAAGTGTGCGTGTCACAGTCGTGCCGAGGGCGACAACTCGCTTACCCTTTGCCTTGGCATCACGTATCGCGCTTACAGTGACTGCGGGAATCTCAAAATACTCCTTATGCATATGATGATCGGTAACATCTTCGACGCGAATAGGCAGAAACGTACCGAGGCCGACATGCAGCGTTGCATAGACGACGACAATGCCTTTGTCGCGGAGTCGTGAGAGGGTCTCCTCTGTCATATTGAGACTTGCCGTCGGAGCGGCGACCGACCCCTGCTCACGGGCAAATATCGTCTGGTATCGCTCGATATCTGCTGGCGTTGCGTCGCGCCGCATATACGGTGGCAGCGGCACCGAGCCGTGTTCTTCGGCGATTTGTAGCAGGTCACGCTCACTTTTGATGATTGCCATGCCACCATCAAGTAGTTCCTCCACCGTCAGCGTATCGGCTCCGACAGAGAGTTTGTCCCCAACAGCTAACTTGCGTCGGTAGATAACCTTGTGGGTATGCCAGTCGTCACTGCGACCGTGCTTCTCGACAAGCACAAGCTCGCGTGTGCCACCGGTTTGTTTGGTTGTTATCAATCGAGCCTTGATGACTTTGGTGTCATTGATGATAAGCACGTCGCCAAGCCCGAGGTAGTCGACGATATCTGGGTAGTGTCGATCACTAACAGTGCCGCTCTGGCGGTCAAGAACTAGCAGCCGCGCATCACCGCGTACTGTCGGTGGCGTGGTCGCGATCAGTTTTTCGGGAATATCATAATGAAAATCAGCGAGTTGCATCACGTACCAGTGTAGCACGAGAGACACAAACCCATCCTCTCCCCACTCCAGACAACCGGCCCGCCGCTAACTAAATCAGCCTTCGCTCTTGGCGGGCCTTGGCCCATCAGGGCCAACTGTCTGTCGGAGGAGGGTTGAGATTCAGGTTTTTTTGTAAACTTGATAAATAGTCAATAAAGTTGTAATATAGAAATTGATCAACCCCACACAATAGTTCGATCCTACGAAAGAGGTGATACGCGTGGCGGCTGAAGGACATTGGGAGAATTGGTATGTGGTTTTCCGGGTCACCCCGGACTCTCCGGCGTGTGCCCGAGCTCGCTTGTCGGTCTACGGACCGACGACAGCCGAACTGACCTGTGTCGGCTTCATCGCCGATCAACCAGACGTCGATGAGCCGGGAGTTGAGTACATCATCCGGCTCGTCAGCTTCCCAGGAGCTCAGGCTCCATTGAGCTGGGCAATGACACAGGAATACTGAGATGGATTTCCCGCTCTGGTACGCGCCGGTGGCGATAGCCGGTCTCGGTTTCGAGGTCATCCTGTGCTACGTCATGATGGTTATACTCATCGGCGGTTCGCTGATGGGTATCACGTTCTACGGCCTGCTCGCTGGCACCTTCTCGCTCTTTGAGCGAAAGGTGATACCGGTGCAGGACGTCTGGCTCGAGGAACTGCTGACAACAGGAGGTGAAAACAGGTGATGGAGTTCGAAGGTGCGGACAGCACCTCGCACGTCGTCATGAAGTACCCGCCGGTGACCAGTTTTCGTACTCAGGTAGGAGCGGATGCTCCCACGGGGGTCGAGGTCGCCCGTGGGTCATTCTCGGCCTGCTCAGCCTTCGCTCAGGCTCAGCGCGCAGCCGAACTGGTCGCATTCTCTCTGAACCAAGGGCCTCGCCCAAGTGTCTACAAGGTGGTGCCGGTCAAACCGACACCTCATGCCCGCTCCTAGAGAGAGCTCGGCCAGCAGGTCGTTCCGCTCCCTCCCGGGGGCGGGCGATTCTGCTAGAAAGATGCTCTATAGCTATGAAAAAAATGGAAGTAATAGACAGCTCATACCTGACACCCGACATAGATCCAGGTGCTATTGCTGAAGCTAGAGAAATCGCTGAACTTGCTTATGTAACAGGCAGTGTGGTGGCGGTGCGCAGACGTTATGGCGATGATCGACTCAGCACGCATGTTTCGCGCTACAACCCGAACCTCTTTGTTGTCCGCGATAGTGCCACTGGTCTCGTGATCAAGTATCATCCGTCTGCTGCCGACGCGGTTATACAGCAGCGGGTCATGAACGGCCTTTACGAGCGTTTATCAAAAAGCACAGAGGGGGTGAGTGCGGTCCGCCATCCTATTGTTGTCACCGATGGTGGTCAACGTGGTGTCTCGGTAATTGAGATGGCTCCAGGTGAATCGTTGCGAGGAGCTTTAAGAGATTTCCAGGCTGATTATACGGAAACCATGCGGACACTTCATGCCCACGTCGATACGGTAGAAACAAGGCTCGATAGAGAACTCGGCAGGTATGTTTCGCGCACACTCGTCAATGACTTACGAAGGGGAAACAACCTTGGCGGTAATGTGTTTATTGATGAAGATGGAAACTATACCTTAATTGACCAGCCGTGCCTAAGGGGAAAAGGAAGGGGTGCTCACCCGTTTGTTTGGAGCGCACTAGAGCTGCTCGAACGCGGTTCTTGACTTTCTTAACCTAGTGTGCTAATATGAAAAACGTACTCATCCGGCCGGCAGGTCGGAGTTTTTCGTAAGAAATACTAATGATCCCTTATGATCAGGGAGAACACACTCTCCCAGGAAAGGATGTAATGGAAGATCTCAATATCAAACAACTGACGCTTGCCGTCCGGACAATTGCCGAAGAAAAAAATCTGCCCGAAGAAACAGTGCTCGAGATAATCGAACAAGCAATTGCGGCCGCGTGGCGCCGTGATAATGGTGAGCGTGAGCAAGAAGTTCGCGCTGAGCTCAATATCAACGACGGTACGGCGACTGTTTATGTCCAGCGCGAAGTTGTCGAAGAAGCTATCAACCCTGCTATCGAAGTCAGCCTTGCCGAGGCCAAAAAGCTCAAAAAAGACGCTAAACTCGAGGATATACTCGAGGAAAAGCACGAGGTGATATCATTTGGACGTGTGGCTGCTCAGACGGCGAAGCAAGTGGTGTTGCAGCGTCTGCGAGAAGCAGAGCGCGAGGTGGTACTAGCGGAGTATGAAGACAAGATCGGTACGGTTGTCACCGGTGTCGTACAGCGAGTTGAGCCACGTGTCGTACGGATTGAGCTTGGCAAAGCAACGGGCATTATCCCGCAGAGTGAGCAGATTCAGGGCGAGTTCTACTCAGTTGGAAGCCGACTCAAAGTATTCATCAAGGATATCGAACGCGACACCAGAGGTCCACAGCTCATTTTGAGCCGCGGCAACGAAGCCTTTATCGAATACCTATTTCGTCAGGAAGTTCCCGAGATGGAGACCGGCGCAGTAGAGATCAAGGGCATTGCTCGCGAAGCGGGACGCCGCACCAAACTAGCAGTTATGAGCACGGTTCCAGGAGTCGATCCAGTCGGTACCTTTGTCGGTGGTCACGGAACGCGCGTCAATGCTGTCATGAATGAGATTGGCGACCAGGAAAAAATCGATATCGTGACCTATGACGAAAATATCGATACGTACATCCGCAATGCCCTCAGTCCTGCCGAGGTGGTAAAGGTTGAGATTGACAAGGAAACAAAGCGGGCTAAGGTATTTGTGACCGAGGATCAACAAAGCATCGCCATTGGCCGCGGTGGTCAAAACGTTCGTCTGGCTGCTCGCCTAACCGGCTTTGAACTTGACATCGAAACGGC
>APMI01015615.1_pt1 | contig 13661 bp, 10 predicted proteins | sample 667938 | NCBI WGS metagenome assembly APMI01 (sample SAMN01084076, study PRJNA167559) | wastewater metagenome | biome: Wastewater | place: Denmark: Ejby Moelle, Odense | collected 2011-11-28 | reverse complement strand
GCCGGTGCCGACCGAGCCGAGCATGTCACCCGTGGCCAGCGGCGCCCCCGGCACCACGCCTTGCACCGTGGCGCGCAAGGCGGGCAACTGGCTGGAGCCGCCGGTCAGAAAGGCGGTGCCGATCTGGCCCGCGCTTACCCCCGCCTGATCCAGCACCCGCAGCAACAGGCTGCGAATGCGGTCCAGCGGCGCCTCGACCGCCGCCTCGAACCCCTCGCGGCGGATCACCGGGTTGGGGCCGCCGGTCAGGTCTGACATCGGCAGCCGCGCGGCCTCGGCCTCCGACAGGGCAATCTTGGCCGCCTCGACCCGCATGGCAAGGGCATGGCCGTGCTGGCCTGCAACCACGCGGATCATGCGGTCAATCCGTTCGGGGTGATCGGCCTCGGCCCGCAGAGCCTTGAGGTCACTGGCCGTGCGCGCGGTGTAAAGCGCGTTGATCCGGTGCCAGGTGGCAAGGTCCAGGTAGTAATGGCGCGGCATGGTGCCGCCGCCGCGCGTGGCCGACAGATAGCCCAGATGCGGCATGGCTTCGGCAAGGCTGAGCAGGCGGTCAAAGTCGGTGCCCCCCACGCGGATGCCGTCATTGGCCAGAATGTCGCCCGCCCGGTCGGGCCGCGCCGCCCGGCCCGGCCCCACCCGCACCACCGACACGTCCGAGGTGCCGCCACCGATGTCCACGATCAGCACCAGTTCCTCGGCGGCCGCCGTGGTTTCGTAATGCAGGGCGGCGGCGATGGGTTCGTATTGAAACGCCACCTCGCGCCAGCCACAGGTGCGGGCAATCTCTGCCAGCGTCGCCTCGGCGGCGGCATCGGCGGCGGCATCGTCATCGACGAAATGCACCGGGCGGCCAAGGACCACGCGGTCCAGCGCCACCGCGGCCTGTTGTGCGTCCCGCAAATGGCCGATGAAGCGCGACAGCACATCCTTGAACGACACCGCCCGACCGCCCACCGCCGTCTTGTCGTTGATAAGGCCCGAGCCGAGGGTGGATTTCAGCCCGCGCATCAGCCGGCCGTCCTCACCCTCCAGATAGGCTGCCACAGCCGCCCGGCCAAACAGGGGCGGCGCGCCTTCGGTTTGCCAGAACACGGCAGAGGGCAAGGTGGGCGAGCCGCCCTCCAGCGCGATCAGCCGCGCGCCACTGGCATCAGCCAGCCCGACGGTGGAGTTCGAGGTGCCAAAGTCGATGCCGCAGGCCTGCATGATCCGCCCCTTCGCCCGGAAAGGCGACGGAGATAGTGGGCCGGGGCGGGGAAGTAAACCCGTTCCCCAGCTTCATCTTGGCATAAATATCCCGGGGGTCCGGGGGCAGCGCCCCCGCCTTTTCAATCTCCGCCGCTTACAGCCCCGTGCCAACCTTCAGCTTTGACCCATCTGTGAACCGTGACAGGCGGAACCGGCCCAGATCATGGCCAACCGCCCGGCCCGCCACCAGATCGGCCACCACACGCCCCATGCCGGGGCCGATGCCAAAGCCGTGGCCGCACATGCCGGTTGCAATCACCAATCCCGGAACAGCGGGGGTGCGGTCAATCACCGGCACGATGTCGGGCATGGTGTCGATCATGCCCGCCCAGGCGTCGGCGATGACCGGACGGCCCAGCGCCGGAAGGGCGGCGGCGAAATCATCCTGCACTTTCGACAGGGTTTTCAGGTTCGGCTTGGGGTTCAGCACGCGGATGCGTTCAAACGGGCTGACCTGATCGGGCGACCAGCGGCGCGGCGTGCCCCAGGCATCAGGGTAATGCGCAGGTGCCACCGGGCGGAAGGTGGTCGAGCGGAAGTCCTGTTTCAGAACAGGCACATATTTGAACATATTCCGGAAGGCGTCGGGGCCGATAAAGAAATCATGCGCCGCCCCCGGCGCGATGGAATAGCCGCCATCCAACCGGCGGCGAAAGGCAAAGCGGTCATCGGCCGCATTCCCGGCATAGACCTGCGGCATCGGCGCCGTGCGGGCGACCGAGGCAAGCACCGCCAGTTGTGGAATGCTGACGCCATGCGCCCGCAGGAACAGCGAGGACCACGCGCCCCCGGCCACCACCACCTGCTCGCAGGAAATGCGCCCCGTTTCGGTAATGACCCCCGCCACCTTGCCGCCCGCAAGGTCCAGCGCACGAACGGCGCAGTTTTCCACGATCACCGCGCCCCGCGCCACCGCCCCTTCGGCAAGCAGCGGCACCGCCTGCCATGGCTCGGCCCGCGCAAAGCCATGGCTCTGCCCCGCCGGGGATCAGGGCGGCGGTCTCGGCCCGGTCCAGCATTCTTGTATCGACACCATAGGCGCGGGCCTCGGCCTGCCAGGCCTCAAACCCGGCCATCTCTTTTTCGGTCCGCGCCATGTAGGTGACGCCTTCCTGACGAAAGCCAAGGCCGTCGCCCATCTGCTGCACCAACCCCTGCCAGAGGCGCAGGGATTCCATCATGATCGGCAGCTCGGCCATGTCGCGGCCCTGCTGGCGGATCCAGCCCCAATTGCGGCTGGATTGTTCGCCCGCAACCCGGCCCTTTTCGCACAAGACAACGCGAATGCCCTGTTCGGCCAGATGCCACGCCGTCATCACGCCAATGACACCGCCGCCGATCACCACCACATCGGTCTGCGCAGGCGGGGGGCCGGGAAAGCGGATGGGCGAGGCCTCCGAGATCGGGAAACTCATGCCAACTCGTCCAGCAGGGCTTCCATGAACCGCTGCCCGGCCTCGAACTCGGAAACCTCCAGATATTCGTCGGGCTGATGGGCCTGCGCGATGTCGCCCGGCCCGCAGACCACGGCGGAATACCCCGCCTCCTGAAACTGCCCGGCCTCGGTGCCATAGCTGACGACGCCCGCACTGTTCTGGCCGGTCAGCTTGCGCACCAGCGCCTCGGCGGCACCGCCGGGCTCTGGCTTCAGCCCCGGCACGCCGAAAAACCTGGTCAGGGTGATGCCAGCATCAGGATGGATCGCCTGCATCCCCGCCTGGACCCGCGCCGCCGCATCGACAACCGATTGCGCGTGATCTTCCAGCGGCTCATCCGACACCACCCGCATCTCGATGGAAAAATGGCAGTCGGCGGCGGTGATATTGTTCGCCGTGCCGCCCTTGATCTGGCCGACATGCAGGGTGGTAAAGGGCGGATCGAACATCGCGGCCTGCGCCGTGGGGGTTGCCGCCTGAATTTCGGCATTGCGGGTGTTCAGCCAGTGGATCAGTCGCGCCCCCTCCATCACCGCCGACACGCCATAGGGCAGACGCGAGGAATGAACCTCAAACCCCTTCACATGCGCATGAAACCCTGTGCCGCCCTTGTGGCCGTTGATCAGGCCCATGCGGCTGGGTTCCCCGATAAGCGCGACCTCACCCACAGGCAGAACCTGCCGCAGCGTCTGGATCATCGGCGGCGCGCCGGTGCAGCCCAGTTCCTCGTCATAAGACAGCGCCAGTTGCAGCGGGCGCGACACGCCCCTGCCCTGCGCCTGAACCAGCGCCCAGACGGCCAGCGCCACATAGCCCTTCATGTCACAGGTGCCGCGCCCGTAAAGCCGCCCGTCCCGTTCCACCACGGTCCAGGGGTCGCCGGTCCAGTCTTGCCCGTCAACCGGCACCACGTCGGAATGCCCAGACAGCACAACCGCGCCGGGAATCATCGGCCCGGCATGGGCCATCAGCGCGGCCTTGGTCCGATCCTCGTTCCAGTGGCGGTGGCAGGGGATGCCATGGCTGGTCAGATAGGTTTCCAGCCAGTCGATCAGGTCCAGATTCGTGCCCCGGCTGACCGTTGGGAAGCTGACCAGTCGGTCCAGAAGTTGACGCGGCGTCAGATTGTCCATGTGAAACCCCATATCTTGCGGCAGACGGTGGCCTTGGGGCCGGTCCATGTCAACCTCTGGCAGATTGTCGCTCTCACGCGGCAGGTTGCAGTATATTCCGGGTAGAATGGCACCCAAAAACAGGATTGATACATAATCCGAAATCGGAAAGACTTGCCTGATCAGAACCGGGAAAACCCGGCTGAAAGACCAAAAACAACAAGAAAAACAAAGTTCTGGGGAGTGTCATATGGCCGATTTGGCCGCGCCCGTGCTTGACGTGCGGGGGCTGAAGACCGTGTTTCATACCCGTGCGGGCGAAGTTCACGCCGTGAACTCGGTCAGCTTTTCCTTGCGGCCCGGTGAAGTTTTGGGCGTTGTGGGCGAAAGCGGCTCGGGCAAATCCGTTACCATGATGTCGCTGCTGGGGCTGTTGCCCAGCCCCCCGGCCGATGTGCGGGGCGGACAGGTGCTGTTGGGCGGACGCGACCTGCTGAAAATCTCTCCCAAAGAGCTGCAATCGGTTCGGGGCGCCAAGGTCGGCTTTGTCTTTCAAGACCCGATGACCAGCCTGAACCCGGTGTTCAGCGTGGGCAACCAGATCATGGAACCCCTGCGCAAGCATATGGGCATGACAAAGGCCCAGGCAGCCGACCGCGCGGTGGAACTGCTGGAGCTGGTAGGCATTCCCGATGCGCGGCGGCGGCTGAAAAGCTATCCGCACCAGTTTTCCGGCGGGATGCGGCAACGGGTGATGATTGCCATTGCCCTCGCCTGCGACCCCGATGTGCTGATTGCCGATGAGCCGACGACGGCGCTGGACGTGACGATTCAGGCGCAGATTCTGGAACTGGTGAAAGATCTGCGCCAGAAACTTGGCATGGCGATCATCTGGATCACCCATGACCTTGGCGTGATTGCCGCCATCGCCGACCGGGTGATGGTGATGTATGGCGGGCAAGTGGCCGAACATGCCCCGGTCAAGGAACTGTTCGCCAGGCCGCAGCACCCCTATACCCGCGCCCTTCTGCGCACGATCCCGTCAATCTCTGGCGAACGTGCGGCGCGGTTGCAGGTAATAGAGGGACAACCCCCGATCCTGACCGCCGAGCCCGCCTCTTGCCCGTTCCGCGCCCGCTGCATCCACTCGCTGGACCGTTGCGCCCAGGAAAACCCCGCCCGCCATGCGGTGGATGGCAAGCCCCTTGGCACTGGCCATGATGTGGCCTGTTTCTGGTCGCCCGAACTGATGACGGAGGGCGAGGATGCTTGACGCCGGCCCACAGCCTCTGGTTCAGGTCAGCGACCTGAAAATGTATTTCCCCATTCACACCGGCCTGTTGCGCAAGCATACCGGCGATGTAAAGGCGGTGGATGGCGTCAGCTTTTCGATCAATCAGGGCGAGACGCTGGGCCTTGTCGGCGAATCCGGCTGCGGCAAATCCACGGTCGGCCGGGCGCTGCTGCGGCTGTACGAGCCGACGGCGGGCAAGGTGGTGATCGACGGGCAGGACGTGGCCAGCCTGACACCAGAGGCCCTGCGCCAGAAACGGCCCACCATGCAGATGGTGTTTCAAGACCCGCAAGCCAGCCTGAACCCGCGCATGACCGTGGCCGACATCATCGGCGAGCCGCTGCTGGAACATGCCAATCTGGACGAACAGGGCCGCCTGCGCCGGATTTACGAGTTGATGGATCAGGTCGGCCTGAACCGCAGCTTTGCCAACCGCTATCCTTACGCCTTTTCGGGTGGCCAGCGTCAGCGTATCGGCATTGCGCGGGCACTGGCGCTGAACCCGAAATTCATCGTCTGTGATGAGCCGATTGCGGCGCTGGATGTCTCGATCCAGGCGCAGGTGGTGAACCTGTTGGAGGATTTGCAGACCCGGCTGGGCCTGACCTATCTGTTCATCAGCCACGACCTTTCCATGGTGCGCCACATCGCCGACCGGGTGGCGGTGATGTATCTGGGGCGCATCGCCGAACTGTCGCCCCGCGACGCCCTCTATGCCCGCCCGCTGCATCCCTATGCCGAGGCGCTGCTGTCGGCGGTGAACGAGCCCGACCCCAACCGCGCCCGGCGTCAGCGCATCATCCTGAAAGGCGATGTGCCCTCGCCCGCGAACCCGCCCAAGGGATGCAATTTCTGTACCCGGTGCCCCAAGGTCTTTGACCTTTGCCGCACGATAAAGCCCGATCTGATTCAGGCCGAGCCGGGTCGGTTCGTGGCCTGTCACCTTTATTCCAATACCAATGCCGGACCAACCGGCACGCAGGCGCCTATCAGCGATAATCAACAGGGAGTATCACAATGAAACTTAAATCCGCCCTTCTGGGCGCGGCGGCGGCCTTTGCGCTGGCCCCCATGGCCCATGCCGAACGCGGCAGCGACGGCGAAGTGAAAATCCTTTATTACCAAGCGGTTTCGACGCTGAACGCCTATCTGTCCTCGGGCACGAAAGACGTGGAAGCCGGCTCTCTGGTGTTGGAGCCGCTGGCAGGTTTTGACCAGGACGGCAACCTTTACCCGCGTCTGGTCGAAAGCATCCCGACCGTGGAAAATGGCGGCGTTGCCAAGGATCTGACCTCGATCACCTGGAAACTGAAGCCCGGCCTGCTGTGGTCGGACGGCACCCCCCTCACCTCGGCTGACGTGAAATTCTCGTGGGAATACTGCACCGCCGACGGCGGCGGCTGTGCCCAGGCTGCGAAATACGAAGGCGTGAAGTCGATCGACACCCCCGATGACCTGACCGTCGTGGTCAATTTCGAAGCGCCGAAGCCCTATCCCTACCAGCCCTTCACCGGCGGCACCGCGCCGATCCTGCAAAAGGCCCAGTTTGAAAAGTGCCTTGGCGCCGCAGCCTCGACCTGCACCGAGCAGAATTCCAAGCCCATCGGCACCGGCCCCTTCATGGTCACCGACTTCAAGGTGAACGACGTGGTGACGCTGGCCGCCAACCCCAACTATCGTGACCCGGCCAAGCCCGCCTTTGCCACCGTCACGCTGAAGGGCGGCGGCGATGCGCTGGCCGCGGCCTCGGCCGTGATGGAAACCGGCGAGTTCGACTATGCCTGGAACACCCAGATCAACGCCGAGCAGCAGGCCCAGATGGCAGCCGGCGGCAAGGGCAAGTTCGTCAACGCCTTCGGCACGCTGGTCGAGCGGATCGAGATCAACATGACCGACCCGTCCTCGGCCCTGGCCGAAGGCGAGCGTTCGACGATCAAGCACCCCCACCCGATCTTCTCTGATCCGAAGGTGCGGGCGGCCCTGTCGATGGCGATTGACCGTCAGGCGTTGGTCGATGTGGGCTATGGCAGCGCCGCGCGCCCGACCTGCAACCTTGTGCCTGCCCCGGCCTTTCAGGCATCGGACAACACCGGCTGCCTGAAACAGGATATCGAGGGCGCCAAGAAACTGCTGGACGAAGCCGGCTGGACCGACAGCGACGGCGACGGCATCCGCGACAAGGACGGCAAGAAACTGTCGATCCTGTATCAGACCTCGGTAAGCGCAGTGCGTCAGGACTTTCAGGCGCTGGTCAAGGGCTGGTGGAACGAGATCGGCGTCGAGGTCGAACTGAAGTCGATCGATCCCGGCGTTTACTTCGGCGGTGACGCGGCAAGCCCCGACACCTTCCAGAAGTTCTATGCTGACGTCGAAATGTACGCCAACAACTTCGACGGCACCGATGCCGAGCCCTATATGGCCCAGTATCTGTGCAACAAGATCCCCGGCCCGGACAACCAGTGGCAGGGTGAAAACATCAACCGCTTCTGCGACCCGGCCTATGATGCACTGGTCAAGGAGCTGTCCACCACCAACGGCATCGAGGCCCGCGGCGCGCTGGTCAAGAAGCTGAACGACATGCTGACCAAGGACAGCAATGTCGTCATTCCGCTGGCCGACCGTGGCCGCTTCTCGGCCCAGTCGAACGCGCTGGGCGGGTTCGTCATGAACGCGTGGGATGCCGAGTTGTGGAACGCGCAGGACTGGTATCGCGTGAAGTGAACTGACGACGGCGCGGCGGGGGCCTTCCCTGCCGCGTCCTTTCCTTGGCCCCTCCGCGACAGGCAGGCATATGCTGACCTATACGCTCCGGCGATTGCTGACGGCTATCCCGACGCTTTTGCTGATTTCACTGGTGATCTTCCTTCTGGTCGATCTGGCGCCCGGCAGCCCGCTGTCGGAAATTCCGCTGACCGTGCCGCCCGAAGTGCGCGAAAAGATGATGAAGGCGCTGGGGGCGGACCAGCCGGTCATGGTGCGCTATGTGTTGTGGCTGAAACAGTTTTTCTGGGTTGAACCGCAGTATCTGATCGACGGTTGGTTTGGCACCGATTTCGCGCAGGGCGCACAGCGCATCATCTCTTGGCAATCCAAGGTCCCGGCTTTCCAGATCATCGGCGAGCGTCTGCCGCAAACCTTGACCGTAGTGGGAACCGCCTATCTGGTCGGCATCCTGATCGCGCTGCCCATCGGCATCTATTCGGCCTATCGCCAGTATTCCTGGTTCGATCAGGCGGGCACATTTTTCGCCATGGCCGGGTTTTCGGTGCCGACATTCTTCACCGGCAACGTGCTGATCATGATTTTCGCGGTCAAGCTGGGCTGGTTTCCGACGATCTATGACACGCAGTTGCGCGTGACCGATTGGGCCAGTTTTTACAAGATGATCATGCAGATGGCCCTGCCCGTGACGGTGCTGGCCCTGTTCAACGCGGCCGAGATCAGCCGTTATACCCGGTCTTCGGTGCTGGAAAACCTGAACCAGGATTACGTTCGCACCGCACGGGCCAAGGGCATGGGCGAACGGACCGTGTTGCTGAAGCATGTTCTGCGCAACAGCCTGATCCCGGTTGTCACCGTCATCGCGCTGGGGATGCCCACGGTGTTCGGCGGCGCCATCGTCACCGAAAATATCTTCAAGATCAACGGCATCGGGGCCGCGCTGATCGGGGCAATTCATGTCAGCGACCTGCCGCTGATCCAGACCATCACCTTCATCTTTGCCGTGCTGATCGTGCTGTTCAACCTGATCGCCGACATCCTCTATGGCATCCTTGACCCGCGGATTCGCTATGACTGAGCTGAAACTTGCACGCCCGCGCAGCCAGTGGGCCGATGTCTGGGCGCAATTCCGTCACCACAAGGGGGCGATGGCTGCCCTGGTGCTGCTGATCGTGCTGATGGTCTTTGTGCTGATCGGGCCTCTGGTCTGGCGGACTGATCCGAACTTCATCGAGCCGAACACCGCCAAGATGTTCAAGCTGCGCAACCTTGGGCCAAGCTGGGCGCACCCTTTGGGCACCGACCAGTTGGGTCGCGACATGCTGGCACGGATGATGTTCGGCGGGCGGATTTCTCTGGCGGTGGGCGCGGTGGCGATGATGGTGGCGCTGTTCATCGGCACCACGATCGGGGTGCTGGCGGGTTATTTCCGGCGGCTGGATAGCTGGCTGATGCGGCTGACCGACCTGTTTCTGGCTTTGCCGCTGTTGCCCCTGCTGCTGGTGATGATGTTCCTGTTCCGCGATGCGATTTCGGGCGTGCTGGGCCCGCGGCTGGGCACCTTCATCCTGATTGTGACCGCGATTGGCGTGACAAGCTGGATGCAGGCTGCCCGTGTGGTGCGCGGCGAGGTGCTGGCCTTGAAGGAACGCGAGTTTGTGCTGGCCGCAAAATCCATCGGCACCCCTGCCCGGCGGATCATCTTGCGCCATATCCTGACCAACGTGCTGTCGCCGGTGCTGGTGGCGGCGACCTTGGGCATTGCGGCGGCGATCATCACGGAATCGGTGCTGTCTTTCCTGGGTCTGGGCTTTCCGCCCGACTTTCCGACCTGGGGGCGGCTCTTGTTCGATGGCATCGATTCCATCCGTACCTACCCGGAACGTATCGTCTGGCCCGGTATCGCGATTTCGCTGACTGTTCTGGCGGTGAACTATATCGGCGATGGCTTGCGCGATGCGCTGGACCCGCGCATCCGGGGGCGATGATTTGATCAAATTTCTGCCGTTCCCTCTTGACGGACCGGGGGGGCGGCAGGTTAGGCTTGCGACACCAAACCTCGTGGACATCCCATGCTGATCGGCATTCTGCAAACGGGCCTTGCGCCCGACGCCCTTGCGCCCGAAATGGGGGATTACCCCGATATGTTCGCGCGTCTGCTGGACGGCCACGGCTTCACCTTCCGCACCTACAAGGTGGTGGATGGGGAGTTTCCGAAAGGCGTCAAGGATTGCGAAGGCTGGCTGATCACCGGGTCGCGCCATGGCGTCTATGAAGACCATGCCTTCATTCCCCCGCTGGAACAGTTCATCCGCGATGCCTTTGCCGCGCATGTGCCGGTGGTGGGCATCTGCTTTGGCCACCAGATCGTGGCGCAAGCCATGGGCGGCAAGGTCGAACGCTATGGCGAAGGCTGGGCGGTTGGCGCCACCGATTACGACTTTGCCGGTGAGAAGGTGACGCTGAACGCCTGGCACCGCGATCAGGTGGTTCAGGCCCCCGCCGGGGCCAAGGTGATTGCCAGCAATGACTTCTGCGCCAATGCCGCGCTGCTTTATGATGACCGCGCGTTCACGGTGCAGGCCCATCCCGAATTCCGCCCCGAATTCGTGGATGGTCTGATGAAGACACGGGGCAAAGGTCTGGTCCCCGACGAGGTGATGGCGGCCGCCGCGACCCGGCTGGCTGATCCGTTGCAGGACAAGACCATGGCGGGCCGTATCGCCGCCTTTTTCAAGGAACCCCGCGCCTGATGCGCGGGGGAAACCCTAAACAACAGTGTGACTCATGTCCAAATGGACCGACAAGCTGCCAGAGGCGGCAAAAGACTACATCGGCAACCGCCGTGTGGACGAAGTGGAATGCGTGATCGGCGACATCGCCGGCGTGGCGCGCGGCAAGGCGATGCCGGCGGCGAAATTCGCCAAGCAAACCAACTACTTCCTGCCAAATTCCATCTTTCTGCAAACCATCACCGGCGAATGGGCTGATAACCCCTTCGATGCCTTTACCGAACCTGACATGATTCTGGAGCCCGACTGGACGACGGCCACCGCCGCGCCCTGGACGGCGGATGTCACGCTTCAGGTGATCCACGATGCCAAGGACCAGGAGGGCAATCTGGTGCCCTTCTCGCCGCGCAACGTGCTGCGCCGGATCGTCGGGCTTTATGCCGAACAGGGCTGGACACCGGTGGTCGCGCCCGAAATGGAATTCTTCCTGACCGCCCGCAACATCGACCCGAACCAGCCGGTCATTCCGCCAATGGGCCGCACCGGCCGCCGGGCTGCGGGCAAGCAGGCCTATTCGCTGTCGGCGGTGGATGAATATGGCAAGGTCATCGACGACATCTATGATTTCGCCGAAGCCCAGGGCCTGGAAATCGACGGTATCCTGCAAGAAGGCGGCGCTGGCCAGATCGAGCTGAACCTGGCCCACGGCGATCCCGTCCGGCTGGCCGATGATGTGTTCTTCTTCAAGCGCCTGATCCGCGAGGCGGCCCTGCGCCACGATTGTTTCGCCACCTTCATGGCCAAGCCGATTGCCGGAGAGCCGGGTTCGGCCATGCACATCCATACCTCGGTGGTCGATACCAAGACCGGCAAGAACATCTTTGCCGGACCGAAGGGGGTAGAGACCGACGCCTTCCTGAACTTTATCGGCGGCTTGCAAAAGCACCTTGGCGCCGCGGTCGCGCTGTTTGCGCCCTACGTCAACAGCTATCGCCGCTATGTCCCCGATTTTGCCGCCCCCATCAATCTGGAATGGGGCCGCGACAACCGCACCACGGGCCTGCGCATCCCGATTTCGGGCCCTGCCGCGCGGCGGGTGGAAAACCGTCTGCCGGGGATGGATTGCAACCCCTATCTCGGCATCGCCTCCACCCTCGCCTGCGGCTATCTGGGCCTGATGAACAAGACCGCAGCCCGCCCCGAATTCACCGGCTCGGCCTACATTGACAGCGAGGATATTCCCGCCACCATGGGCGACGCGCTGGACCTTCTGGATGAGGACGAGGCGCTGAAAGAGGTGATGGGCAAGGAATTCGTCGCGGTTTACGATTCGGTAAAGCGCAATGAATACAAAGAGTTCCTGCAAGTGATCAGCCCTTGGGAGCGCGAACACCTGCTGCTGAACGTGTAAGCCATGAACCTGCTTCATGCCAATGACCGGACGGGGGAATATCCGCCGTCCTACTATGCCGCCACACGCTGCGATCTGGCCCCCTTCCCCGAACTGAAGGGAGAGGCAAAGGCCGATATCTGCATTGTCGGCGCGGGCTATACCGGCCTGTCGGCGGCGCTGCATCTGGCGCAGCGCGGTTACGATGTGGTGGTGGTCGAAGCGCATCGCGTGGGCTTTGGCGCCTCTGGCCGCAACGGCGGTCAGGTCGGGTCTGGCCAGCGGCAGGATCAGGTCTGGCTGGAAAAGGCAGCGGGGCGCGAAAACGCCCATCGGATGTGGGACATGGCCGAAGAGGCCAAAGCCCTTGTGCGCGGGTTGATCGACACCCATGCAATGCCCGTTACCTGGCACCCCGGCGTCGGCCATGCCTGCTGGACCAGCGGCGAGGTGCGCCACACCCGCGACTATGCCGAAAAGCTGCGCCGTGACTATGGCTATGACCAGTTGGAGCAGTTGGACCGCGACGCCTTTCGCGCAATCGTCGGATCGCCCGCCTATCAGGGCGGCGAGATCGACTGGGGCGCGGGCCATGTGCATCCGTTGAACTATGCCATCGGGCTGGCGCAGGCCGCCAGTGCTGCGGGCGCGCGGATTTATGAACGGTCCGAGGTGCATGAGGTCGTGCCCGGCGCCGCCCCCATCGTGCGCACCGGCCATGGCCGGGTGCTGGCCAAACAGGTGCTGTTGGCGGGCAACGGATACCTTGGCAACCTGTCACGCCCCGTGGCGGCGCGGGTCATGCCGATCAACAATTTCATCCTTGCGACCGAGCCTCTGGGCGACCGGGCTGCGGCAGTTTTGTCAAAGCCCATCGCGGTTTGCGACACGAAGTTCGTGGTGAATTACTGGCGGCTGAGCGAGGATAACCGCCTGTTGTTCGGCGGCGGCGAAAGCTATGGTTACAAGTTCCCCGACCTGATCAAGACGGTCAGGAAGCCGATGCTCGAGGTTTATCCCCAACTTGCCGATGCCCGCATCGACTATGCCTGGGGCGGCACGCTGGCGATTACCGTAAACAGGATGCCCTGTTTCGTTCGGGCGGGGCAGAACGTGCTGTCGGCCTCGGGCTATTCCGGGCATGGCGTGGCGATGGCGACCCTTGCGGGCAAGGTGATGGCCGAGGCGGCGGCGGGCACTGCCGAGCGGTTCGATCTGATGGCCAGCCTGCCGCAGCCGCGTTTTCCCGGTGGCCCCGCCTTCCGCTGGCCGCTGCTGGCGATGGCGATGACGTGGTATTCGATGCGCGACCGGCTGGGGGTTTAGCGCGCGCCGCGCCCTTCTGCCGCAAGGGCTTGACCGGGCGCGACAAGGGGCCGACATCCGGGAGGGAATATTGCGAGGAGACCATGCCCATGGCTCAGCCCCCCGGCAACCCGGCTGAAGACCTTGATCGCGCCACCCATGCCACCATTGCGCGGGCAACGCAGGGCCTTGCCCCCTCGGTCCTGGCCGCGGCCATGGCCGACTGGCTGACGCATCTGGCCGCCGCCCCCGGCCACAGCGCCGATCTGGCACAGGACGCGCTGCGCCAGACCATGGCGCTGGCCGCCGGGGCGCTTGACCCGCAGCCGGTCACCGACCACCGCTTTGCCGATGCAGGCTGGAACGCCCAGCCCTTTGCGCTGTGGCGCGACGGCTGGGTGGCCACGCGCGACCGGGGGC
>APMI01016289.1_pt1 | contig 13663 bp, 26 predicted proteins | sample 667938 | NCBI WGS metagenome assembly APMI01 (sample SAMN01084076, study PRJNA167559) | wastewater metagenome | biome: Wastewater | place: Denmark: Ejby Moelle, Odense | collected 2011-11-28 | reverse complement strand
ACAGCCAGGTGTGCTCCAGCCGCGCCTTGGTGCCCGACGCGGCGGCCTCGGCCAGACGGAAACCGTTCCAGATCACATGCACAGCGGGCACGAGCTGGGCCGACTCCTTCACGCCGGCCAGGTCGGACTCGGTGAGCACGTGCACAGCAGGCGCCATGCCGTCCAGTGCCTCGCGCACGCGCGCCAGGATGTGGGGCTCCAGCGCGAGGAAGTTGTTGCGGTGGACGGCGCTCATCAGCGGAAGTCCGCGATGCTGGAGTCGATGCGCGGCGCGAAGCCGAACGTGACCTCACCGCTACCGGGCTCGGCGTTGGCGATCTGCAGACCGGGCTGGCCGCCCCAGGGGCAAGTCAGCACCGTCTTGCCGTCTGCCAGGCTCTGCAGCGTCTGCTGCGCGGCCTTGTAGCGCACGAACACCTCGTGTTCAGGCGCGACCTGGTCGTAGAGGTAGTAGCGGGCCACATCGCACACCGCGCGGGTGAGCGCAGGGGGAGGCACCATCACGACGGCGCCTGGATCACCAGGTGCCGGCGCGGGCTTGGCGCAGCCGGTGAGCGGCAGCTGGTAGACCGCGCCGACAGAGCCGTCGACGAGGGACTGCGCGTCGGCCAGGGCACGCTCGACCTTGTCGGCGTCGACGATGGCGTCGGCACCGGCTCCGGCCGTGAGCTGGATCAGCTCACGCTCGCCGAAGCGGTCGATCATGTCCTGGACGGTTGCGTAGTTCATCGTCAGGCGTTGCGGTGGGTGACGATGCGGGCTTCGACCAATTGGCCCGGCGAGGCGGCCGATCCCAGCGCTCGAGCGCAGTGAGCGGTCGCCGTACCCACGGCAGCACGGCCGGAGCCGTCTGCTGCGGGCTTCAGGTAGTCGCCGACGTTGATGGCCTCGCTGGCCTCGACGGGATAGCTGAAGCTGGTGACCACGCCGACGGCTTCGCCGACGGCGACCGACGACAGGCTGATGCCCTGCGAGTCGCGCAGGCCACCGCCGCTGGTGGCGTGCTGGCCGTCATAGCCGACGAAACGGTTGGCTGCGATGGCGGCGATGGCGACGACAGTGGTGGCGTGCTGCTTGTCGAACTGCAGACCGGTGGTGGTTGCGGGCATGGATGCTCCTGAAGTGGCGGGGGATCAGCGCTTCTTGGCGGCCTGGCCGGTAGGCGCCGGGGCAGTGGAGGCGACCTCGGCCTGCACACGCTGGCGTGCCTCCTGGAACTCGGCTTGGGCCGCCCGCTCGGTGGCGGCGTCGGCCTTGGCCTGCTTGGCGTGTGCCGCTTCGTCCAGGGCGGCGCCAGAGCCAGTCAGGGCCGTGACGTCGTGCTCGGTCAGCTCGGGCAACGGCTGTCCGGGCTGGATGACGGTGCGCTCACCGTTCACGATGACGGCGGTAGCGACTGCGGCAATCAGCTTGCTCATGAAAGTCCTTTCGGGTTCCCCAACCCCGGTCGCCAATGCGACCGGGGGGCGACTTCGCTCGCGGGGGGTGTATCGGGTGGCGTTCGGTCTCTTCGCTGGGCCACCCCGTGGGCACGTGCAAGCAAGGCCCACGGGGTGCCAGCCGGCTGCAGAGCAGCCGTGCGGCGACAGCGAGGTGTTACTTCGGGTTGGTGAACAGGAAGGCGGCCGTGTTGTAGGAAACGTTGGCCTGGCGCTCATAGGTCGCGCCGTAGATCCAGCTCTTGGCACCGTTCTCGTAGTACGGCGTCTCGGCGAAGGGATGCCCCTCCAGCACGTTGGTGAAGCCGAACGCCGGCTCGGCCAGGCTGATGTCGCCCGTGCCGCCACCGCCGATCTTGGGCACGTAGGCCAGGACGGCGTTGTTGCCCCAGACATCGGAGCCCACGCCGGCGGCGTCGAGCGAGATGGCCTCACCGACCACGATGTTGGCCACGTTGAGGATCTGCTTGAGCTGCTCCATCGTCGCCGGCCCCTGCTGCGTGCTGGGCAGGTAGCTCTTGACCTCGGCGTTGGTCTGCAGCGCCTGGGCAGCGTCGGCGCTCAGCGTGAGCGTGTTGGGGCGCTTGCCGATCTTCTTGCGGATGATCTCGCTGGCTGCGCGGATGTCGGTCACCGGCGTGCCCGTGGCGGCGCTCCATTTCGTGCCGCCGGCCAGCGCCAGCACATGGCCCGCCGCATAGCTGCCGGGGGCGGTGGCCAGCGCCGCAACCTCCAGCTCGTAGTCGAGCAGCAGGATGTCGTTCGCGGTCGCCATGGCGATTCGCGAGATGTCCAGGTAGTTGCCCACATTCAGCTTGCGGCTCTCGTCAGCCTCGCGGATCAGCTCGCGCGGAATGGGCACCTCGACGCTGTACTGGTTGACCGTGTAGGTCTTGCCGTCGTAGCGGATGTCCACGCGCTTGGTGGCACTACCCGGCGCACGGCGCAGGTTGTAGCGGCGCAGGCGCTCGTCACCGGCCTGTGCCAGCGTCACGGCGGACAACGACTGCGGGAGGCGCGGGAACAGCGTCTCGGCGATGAAGCTACCCTGGCCCAGGCCCAGCAGCAGGTTGGTCAGGATGGGGTTTTGCTTCAGCCGGATCTCGGCGACGGTCATCATGATCGGGGTGTCCTTTCAGGCGGGGTGGTCTGCGGTGCGATCAGCTGCTGAAGTCCGCCGTGACGGCGTTCAACGCTTCGCTGTAATTGACCTTGTGATGGGTCATGTAGGCGCGGGCCGCGGCGTCGATCTCGGCGTCGGGCTTGCCCTTGGCCGTGCCGACGCCGGCGTCGGGCAGCTTGCCGCCAGCGAGCTCGCCGAACTGCACCTTGGGCGTGCCCAGCGAGATCAGGCTCTTGACGAACTCGACGGGCGATACCTTCTTGGTGGCGTCGCCTTCGCTGAACTCCACGATCTCGCCCTCGGCCAGGCGGTCGAGCACGGCCACGGCGGCGGCCTGGTCCTTGGGCAGCAACTTGCCGGCCTTGACCTGGTCCTCGGCGAACGACACGTGGGCCGCGTGGCGCGCATTGCGGTTCTGCTCGGCGAAGTTGGCGACCTGGCCCTCGGCACTGGCGGCGCGCTGCAGGGCAGCGTCGCGTTCGGCCTTGGCCTTGGCGGCGGCTTCTTCCGCCTCCTGCAGCTTCTTCTTCAGTTCCTCGTCCATGGGGGTGTGCTCCTGTGCTTCGACGGGGTCAGAGAAATTGACGGCTCCCGCCGCCTCGGAAAACTCGATGTCCTTCAGACCCTTGACCGCCGGCGCGCGCGCGCCGAGGAAGGCCACGTGGCGCGGGTACCAGGTGCCCGGCTTGGGGTTGCTCGCGTCGGTGGGGTGGTAGAAGGAAGCGCTGCGCTTCTTGAAGCGACCCGCCGAGACCATCTCGGCGAACTGCGGCTCGACCTGGCCGTAGTTGGAGATGCGCAGCACGTCGCCGTCGGCCTGCAGGCCGGTGACCCAGCCGTAGGCCGGCAGGTTGTGCTCGGGGTGGCCGACCGTCAGGGGCGCTTCATGCAGCGCGGGGTCGTAGGCTGCCGCCGCGGCGGCGATGTCGGCCGCGGTGATCGTGTAGACCTGGCCGTTGTCGGCCCTGCGGGTGCCGGCGCGGAAGATCTCGATGCCGCGGGGCAACGTCGGCTTGTTGGAGGTGGCGGCGGTGGGCATGCCGCCAATGTCGGCCGCGAGCACCGCTCGCACCAACTAAAACGCTTTAGTGTTTGCGCCGGGCTAGCTGAGGCCCGGCAGCGTGTGCTGGCGGCGCTCGAACTGCTCGCGCTGCCACGCGTCGACGATTTGACGGACACGCATCTCCGTCAGGTTGTATGCACGGGCCAGCTGGGAGTAGTTGTCTCCCCGGAACTTGGCGCACATCTCGCGGTCACGGCCGGAGAGCTGCGCGACGACGCCCTTGGAGATGTAGAAGCTGCCGCGGCCTCCCATCTCCTGCGCAAGATGCTGCAGCTGCGCGAGCACCAACTCCGACCACAGCTCCAACTGCGCAGCCCATTCATCGGCCGGCGCCGGCGTCCCTGCGCGCTCGTCGCGCAACACCAGGGCCTCGTAGAGACACAACGCCATATCCCGCATGCCGGCGCCCATCCCGGGCGGCAAGCGAACTTCGAATGTGGCCATCTCGGCCACCGAGACAACGCGGCCGTGGGCAGTCATGGCTGCGCTGCCGCGAACGCCCGATTGGGCGACGCGTCGACCAGGTTGGCGGGCACCGGCTGGCCAATGGCCTCGGTGAGCGTCTCCCACGCCCACCAGTGCATGTCGAAGCCCTGGCCGCGTGCGAGGCAGGCGTGCGCGGCGTCCAGCGCCTTCAGGGCCACCGGCATCCGGGCGGGTTCGGCGACAGCGACGAGCTGCTCGCCCAGCGCCTTGATGGCGGCCGGCAGGAAGCGCATGGCCCACTTCTTCATCGTCTCGACGAGCAGGTCCAGGCGCTCACCGTCCGCCCACGCCAGGTCGTCGACCTTGGCAATGCGCTTGCAGTACGCGGCCAGCGCGCGCTCGGACGGATCTTGCACAGCGCCCAGCCGATGCAGGAACAGCCACAGCGCACGCACCTTGCGGGCCGAGGGGCTGGCGGCCTGGCGGCGGTCGGGCCGGTGCGGTGCCGAGTCTGCCGAGTCAGCAGGCTGTGCCGCGCGACGCACCTTGAAGCCTTTGCGCTTGAGGTGGTCGACGACGGCGCGCAGCTCGCGCGGCTCCATGGCCGTGGTGGAGCTCTTGCCCGTCACGGTGGTCAGCATCAGGCGATAGGTGGCCTCGTCGAGCTGCAGCTCGCGGCGGGCCACATGAATGACCTTGACCAGGCGGGCACGGTCGGCGCGGATGTCGGTTCTGAAGGTCATCGGGATGGGCGGGCTAGGTGGCCTCGGGAGCCCCGGCTGCGCCGAGGGCCTGGGTTTTGATTTCGGAACGTTCTGGAACGCGTTCTGGTGCGTCGGCGGGCGGTTCGGCGCTCTCCATCAGGTTTGCCAGCAATCCGTTGAGCGCTTGGGCGTGTGCGCCGGTCAGGCGAACCACGGTGCCGCGGCGGACTTGGCGGACGGTGATGGTCATACGCGTTCCCCGGTCCGAGCGTCGTACCAATGCCCCCGGTCGGCGGTCCAGCGCAGCAGCACGTCAGCCAGGCTGTCGTCGATGCTGACCCGCAGGCTGGAGCACTGGCGAGCGGGTGCGCCGTTGTTCAGCGTCTTGATCAGCTCCTCGGCCGCATCCAGCACCAGGGATGTGTGCTCTTCGTCAGAAGCATCGAAGCGGCCAATGACCTTCCAGGAACCGCTGTTGTTGAGTTCGAGTCGGCAGGGCCTCGTCATGCCATCAGCTCCAGCTCGAAGACTTGAATGGCCGGCTGGGTGCTATCCACGAGCCTCAGCTCCCAGGCCTGATAGGGGTGAAGCTTGCGCGCCAACATGCGCGCCGCGTCCTCGAAGCCGGTGACGCATACGGCCCATTGGCCGTGCACGGTCTGCGTCGCGTAGACACCCTTGTTGTTCTTCACGCTGAAGATGATCTTGCTGGTCATGACGGTCCTGGCAGCTTGTTCAAGCCGCCACCGCAGCGGCTTGAAAAAGCCCCGGCCGTACTGCGCCGGGGAAATCGGGGCTCACCCGATCAAGGAAGAAGGTTCAGACGTCGAGCGGGCCGATCTGCAGTCGGTCTGGCGGCGCGTCTTTGGGAAGAGGGGCTCCTGCCGAGTAGAGGCGGCACCAGCCACGCGTGTGAACGGTGATCTGGTCGCAGGCGCAGAGCCGGTGCGACGGCTCGGCGGCCGGACGACCATGCCAGCAGTTGCCGCACTCGTCGGCGACAACGTCGTCGAAGTGGCCGCTCATGCCATCACCCTGTTGAAGACGACGCCATCCTTCGGCTTTCGGGTGTTGCACCACGCGAGGAACGCTGCCAGTGCGTCGCCCTTGGCCTTCTGGCCTTCGGCCTCGGGCACGCCGGGCACCAACAGGCATCCGGCGCTCTCGCCCTTGCCGTGACGGGCAACGACATCGATCTGTCCCTTGAGAGCGAACTTCGGCCCGCGTGCGATCTCGATTGCGCCACCGCCCTTGGGGCCATCCGTGGGCAGCGTGTCGCCGATCTCGATCAAGCCCGAAGCCCAGCACCAGGCCACCTGCGGCGTGATGTCGTAGAAGGACTTGCAGCCACACCTGGGGCAAGCGGTGTCGCTCATCTGGATTGCCCCCGGCTTGGTCTTGCGCGGCACACTGACGCGGGCGCGCTCACCGTGTTCATGCCTGCAGCGGCAGCATCGAACGGGCGCGCTCATGCCGGTGCCCCTTCGGGCTCGCGGCGGCGCTCCTGCTCGTACTTGTCGCAGATCGCGTAGGGCGTGACCTGGAAGCCGCCAGTCTTGCAGCGCCAGCCGTCCTTGCCACGGATCTCGCGCGCCTCGCACTGGCGGCAGTTGCCGCAGCGCGTGCGCTCGCTGGAGGTCTTGAAGCCCATGGCGCGCTGCGCCACTTCGATGCTGGCCATCACTGCACCTCCTGATCGTCGTCCGCCCCGACGGCATCCTTGAGCAGCGCGTCGACCATCTTGTCGACCTCGCTGTCCACCGGCTTGATGACGACCTGGTCGCCAGCGTCGGTGATGGAGATGCCCAGCTTCTTCAGGTCGGCGCCGTCGAGCTGGGCGAGCGCGTCCTTCACCGGCTTTTCGGTGGTGGCGATGAGGATGTCGGCCTGGTCGGGCAGGTGCTTCTTGATGCGGGCGAGCACGGCCGCGACGTCGGGGATGTTCAGGGTGCCCTTGCCCTTCTGGAAGCCCACCTTCACACCGGCGAAGACGCGGGTGCGGGGCTTGGCAAAGGCGCCCGCGTTGGCCTGCACCAGCTCGCGCAGCTGGGTCTCTTGTTCGGCAGCCTTGGCCAGCGCACGCTTGATGCCGGCCAGGTGCTGGCGGCGCAGTTGCGCCATGCCGTCGTTGAGCGCGCCGACGCGCTCGGCGAGCAGCTGGCGCGCAGCTGCGAAGCTGTCGGCCAGCTTGGCGATGGAGTCGAGATCGGACATGGGGTCTCCTGTCAGTGGGTCGGGGCGGTGAACAGCTGGCCGGTGACCAGCTCGTGAGAGGTGTGGGACAGCACCGCGGCGATGCGCGGCGCCAGGCTGGGGTCGTGCATCGCGACGTAGCGGACGAGCGTCAGCGCTGCGATGGCCGCCACGTCGGTCGGTGTCTCGTCGGGCACGGCTTCGATGAGCGCCGCCGCCAGATCAACGGCGGCGCTGTGCTGCGCGGGGGTGAGGCTCGATGTGCTCATCGCAGCAGCTCCAGCAGAGGCCAGGCCGCGGTGGCGCAGGCCAGCGCGATCACGAGGCACACGGCCAGCACACCGGTGGGCTTCCGGCGTGCGGGGCGGCCGCCCTCGATCACGCCAGGCGCGAAGTGGTGGGAGGGCTTCACGAGGCGACCCTCCGCGCCGAGATGCGGCGGGCCATCGGGAACAGCTCGATAGCCGCGATCAAGGCGTCCACACCGTGTGCGTAGATGCCATGGTGCTCACCGCGCGAGCCGTCGGGCATGGTGATGGTGACCAGGTAGGAGCGCATGGCTCAGCACCCCGCGATGACCTGGCTGTCGACCTTGGGCCAGGCGGCGCGTGCCGCGGCGTTCATGGCACGGGCCACCAGGTTGTTGACCACCAGCGGGTGGCAGATGCTGCGGGCGTCGGTGAGCTTGCCGCCGCGGGGCACGTGCACTAGGCGCGCGCGGATGGCGTCCACCGCGTCATCCGCGAAGACGTCCTCGAACTTCAGGCCGAAGCGCGCGAACTTGTGCCGTAGGTAGCCCTCCAGCTCGGCGTCCAGCGGCGCCAGCTCCACCAGCTCGCAGCGTTGCATCACCTCGCGCACCTCGGGGTTCTGACTGTTCAGCCGGTCGCGCAGCTCGGGCTGGGCGATCAGTGCCACGCCGATCAGGCGCTGCATGCCGTCCTTCAGTTCCAGGAAGCGCTTCAGGTGCTTGAGGGTGGCGGTGGGCAGGCAGTGCGCCTCTTCGATCAGCAACAGGTGGCGGCGGCCGGCGCGGCGGCTGGCCTTGAGCAGCTGGTGAACCTGGGCGAAGCGCGCCTCGGGGCTGCTCTTGACCTTGAGCTGCGGGTCCAGCGCCGCGGCGATGGCCTCGGCGATGTGGGAGGCCTTGAGCGTCTTGCCCTTGGTGTCGGACTGCTCCATGGCGAGCACGTAGGGCCGGATCACAACGGTCTCGCGACTCTCGGCCTTGACGCGCTCCTCCAGATCCTCGGCCAGCGTGCTCTTGCCGGCGCCGCTCTCGCCCACCACGGCGATGAAACCGTGGTGGTTGGCGCAGTCCATCAGCGCAGCGCGCACGTAGCGCACTGCCGGCGTCTGGAAGACGTCGTCGGGCGTCTGCACGTCGTCGACGAACGGGCTGCGCGGCAGGCCGAAGTGCTGGCGTGCCTCCAGGCTGAGCGATTGGTTCTGCAGTAGCATCATGGTCAAGTCCTCCGGTTCAGGTTCGGTTTGGCTGGTTTGGGCTTGGGGATCGGCCTCGGTGCGTTGCAGCGCGTCGAGGCCTTCTTGTTTCTGCGCGGGCGCAGCGGGTTGGGGATCGATGTAGAGCTGCAGCCGCTGGTCAGCGGTGGCGCCGGCCTTGCGCAGCAGGTCGTCGAAGCGGCGGCGCAGCTGCAGGCGGTGACGCACCGGCCACTCGCGGTGCGCGACCAGGCGGCTGACCGTGGCCTTGCCCAGCTGGAGCGCGCGGGCCACGTCGGCCTGGCTGACGCCGAGGTCGGTGAGCACAGTGGTCAGGCTCATGCGCCACCTCCGGCCACGACGCGCAGCTGGGCGCGCACGCTGTAGCGCGCTGCAATGGCGGGAACCTCGGTTTCAGGGGCGCCGTTGGGGTAGGCCTCTTGCAGTGACGCGCGCAGCGCAGGCGTCATGGTGATGCCCTGCGCCACCAGCCTGGTCACCAACGCGAACAGGGAGAGGTGCGCAGGCTCGGCTTGGGCCACGCTGGCGCTGGCCTCCAGCTCGGTGCCGCGACGTGGCAGCACCGTGGCTGCTGGCAGGTTGTCCAGGTGCTTGTAGGGGTCGTGCTTGCCGCCGAAGGGCAAGGCTTTGGCCTTGCGCGCGGCCGCCGCTGCTTCGTCGGTGTCAGCGCCCGTGGCCAGGCGCTCGATGGCCTTGCGGTTGGTGACTGCCGCCGTGTCGGGCATGGCCTTGTGCTCAACGCCGATGCGCGCTGCTCCTTCACGAAACCCGTGCTCGCCTTCGCGCACTTCCGGCACTGGCTCCAGGTGCTCTTGGCCGTCTGCGTCGCGCAGCACCGCGTAGGCGGTGGAGGTGTCGAAGGGGTTGTGGGTGATGGCGATCTTGCCGCCCACCAGCGCACCCTCGATGCCGCGCACGCTCCATTCCCGGCCGGCAAAGCGCACGGTGAGATTGCCGCTGACCCTGGGCGTCTCGGGCTCATGCGTGAGCAGCTGGCGCGCCAAGGCCGCATCCACCAGCCGCAACTGCGCCTGGGTGATCTCCAGCCACTTGGCCCAGCGTGTAAGGCCATGGCGGCTGTGCCGGCGCGTGCTGTTGTACCAACGCATCCACTGCGTGGCCTTGGCGTTGATCCAGTCGATGCTGGGCACGTGCGTGAACTTGAAGCCGCTCTCGAACGTGGTCTCAATGATGTTGTGCGCGTTCTCGACCTGCCCCTTGGCGCGTGGGTTGCCGGCCTCGTTCACGATCAGCTTGCACTGCAGACGCCGCACGAGGTTCTTGAACGCGCCGCCCGCGCCGCTGCCGGGGTCCACCATCAGATGGAAGGGCACGCCGTACATCTGCTGCTCGGGCCGCTGGTTGATGGCTGCCAGGAACAGCTCGGCCATGTTGGCCATGCTTTCACCGCCCTGCAGGTACAGCACGAAGATGCTGCCGCTGGTGTGGTCGGTGATGGCGCCGCGTAGCAGGCGCTGGCGCTTGATCTTCTCGAAGTTCTCGGGCTTGTTTTTGTAGAACTCGCTGGGCGGCATGTCCTGCATGCCCTGCTGCCCCTCGCCGGGCACGTAGTACAGCGTGCTGATGGAGAAGTCGAGCTGCCACACATCGTTGGGGTGGTCGCTGGCGAGCTGCTGGGAGGGTGTGCGCTGGCGCAGCTGCTCGGGGTGCAGCACGTAGGTGCGCAGCGCGTTGGCGCAGGCGCTGCTGGAGAGCTGGCGGGTTTCTCCCGTCTCCGGGTCCACCACGCTGGCGAACAGCGGTTTCTCGGCGCGCAGCTGCTCCAGCGACAGGACCAACGTCTGGATGCGCTTGTCGTTGGCCCGGTAGCCTTCCATCATCTGCGCCGACAGGCGCTGCGCATCAGCCAGGCTCAGCGCCGGCTTGCCGGCGTCGCTGCGGCGCTTGCGGGGTGCTTTCACGGTGACTTCCTTCAGGTGGCGCATCAGCCAGGAGTGGGAGCGGTTGAGGTGGCGGCATGCCTCGGCGTACACGGCGCCCTTGCCACCGTTGCCGGCCGCAGCAGCGCGGGCGGCAACTTCAACCAGGTAGGTGAGCAGCGTGGGGTTCATGCGCGCGCCCTGGTCAGCCCTTGGCGGCCTGGCCGGGGTTGGCCTCAGCCCAGGATTCCCACTCGGGCGTGGCGCCCACCTCGGGCAGGTTGAACTCGTCCCGCAGGCCCACCAGCTCGGCGATGAGCTGGCCCACCATGCCGGCCATCAGCAGGCTTTGGTCTTGCTCGCTGCTCTGCAGCTGGGTGAGCGCGTTGCGCAACGCGCCCTGCACCATGCCCAGCGTTTCGGCCTGCACGGTGGCGGCCTCGGCCACCAGGCGCTTGACCTGCTCGGCTGCGGGCTTGCTCTTGATGAGCCGCACTTCTTCGTGCAGCTCGGCGTTGACCGCCTCCTGCCGCTCGGCGCGGCGCTGCTGCTTGGCGGCCTCGGCGCGCTCTTTGCGGACGGCGGCGCGCAGTTGCTTGACGGACATGGTGGCCACGTCGTCCAGGGCGAGTTCGCCGGTCTGGCCGAGTTCAGTCAACTCGCCAAGCTGCTCATCGTCGAGCGCCACCAGCTCCACCAGCTTGGTGATGCCGGCACCCTCCAAATATGAAGTCGACTTCGCATCGGCGAATCGGCGCGTGACATTCATGTACTGCTGCGCGACTCGCGGTGAGAAGTTCAGTCGCTCCAGAAGCGGGAGGAACTGCCCATGGGGGCACGCTTCCTTCAGCAGCAGGAAGTAGGCGCCAAGCTCGAACACAGCCAGGCCGATACGGCGGAGGGCATCCCGAGCCGAGTTTTCAAGTGCTGCCGGGTCGACGCTACCCCGGTAGTTGAGCTGCTGGGCCAGTGCCGTGACGCGCTCGTTCTGCGCCAGCTGCGCCACGGCCAGCTGGTTGGCGGCGGCGGTGTTGGCCTCCAGAACGCCAGGCGCGCCGGCGGATTCTTTGACTTGCGGTGTGGGTGTGGGTTTGCGGGCCATGGATCTTGTTCTTGCAGGTCAGAGCGGGGTGGAGTAGCGGCGGCTGAGGTCGTCCAGGTTCTGGCGGGCGGCGTTCAGCTCGGTGGCGACGGTGATGCCGATGCGCGCCATGGCCGCGCCGAGGCGCCAGCGGTTGGTGCCGGGCACCTGCTCCACCATGCCGGTTTCGGCGGCGATGGCGGGCAGGTTCACGCTCACCCAGCTGGGCGACACGTCCAGCCCCTTGGCGATCTCGCCCGGAGCCAGGCCCAGCACCACATGGCCGGCCAGCAGGCGGAAGAGGTCGCAGGTTTTCTTGATGGGCGCGGAGAGGGGCTTGTCGCTCATGCTGCGGCTCCCGAAGCCTGGGCACGCGCGCGGTTCTCGGCCTGGATGGACAGGTCCACGATGCGGGCCTCGGCCTTGCGGGCGCGGAGCTGGCACTGGCGGCGCGTGAGCCGCTGGTGGCCCTCGACGGCGGCGCGCTTGTAGCGGGCTCGCATCTGCGCCCAGTAGACGGCGAGGTTGAAGAGGTCGAGGTCGGTCATGCCGAGGCCCTCGCACTGTGGCCATTCGGGCGACGCAGCTTCGGCTCGGTGCTGGGCGGCCAGATGCTCGTGACGGGCGCACCGATCACCTTGCTGATCTCGCCTTGGATGCGAGACGACACCGAACGCCCCGCGATCACCTGGCTCATGGTGGACCTGCTGATCTTCAAGCGGTCGGCCAGCACGGCGGGCGTGACGCCCTTCATCCGCATGGCTGCCTTGATTTCCTCGGGGTGCATCCTGTTACCCTTTCGCCTAACTAGTTGGGCTCCCGCAGTCGGGGAGCGAGTGAGGCACATTTTTTCGTCACTTGGAGAATTCGTCAAGTGGCGAATGGGTACGGAATGCCAAAAAAACCTGAGCTAACCGAGGAAGACGAGGCCCTCCGCCGCGAGTTCGGTGACCGTCTGCGGAAGCTGCGTGAGGCTCTGGGGCTACGCCCGCTGGAGTTCGCTGCTTTTGGTGGCATCAGCATGGCCCACCAGTACCGAATTGAGGCTGGCGAGCGAGACGCCGAGTCGCTCTATCTGCAGCGCCTTGCGCGCGCGTTCGGTGGCTTGGCTATAGGTGCGCTGTTCTCAAACGGCGCAGCAGTTCAAGCGCAGGAGCAGAAGCCCGCAACACAGGTCTTCAACGCCCCGGTCAAGGGCGGTGTGGCGGGACGCGACATCATCAACAAGGGGAGGAAGTAGAGCGAGATGAATCAGGAGTTCAACGCCCGCATCGATGGCGGCGTGGCCGGACGAGATGTGTACAACGCCGGCAGCCGCACCACCATTCACATCAACGCGCCGGTCTTTGGGGCCGTGGCTGGCGGCGACATCAACTGGCCGCCATCGGATTTCGCGCACTCGGTGCCGCCGGCCTCACCGCCGCCCCTTGCAGAGTTGCAGCGCATGCTGGGCTCGGCTCGCGCAGAGCTGAGGCGCAAGACCCTGGCGTTCTACGTGAATTGGCCCAGCGCGCTGATGGTGCTGGGCTGCTTGGCGATGGGAGCCTTTGCGCTGCACACTTTGATGACGCTTGGCCAGCCCCACGCCATCGCCGTGCCACCGTACCCGATGATCCTGGCCATGGCCTTGACGATGATGGGCCTAGCTTGGTGGCTGGACATTACCAGGCGTCCGCTGCGCTACGTGATGGCTGACCTGCGGCGCGAGGTCCACGAGTTGGAACGGGCCGTGGCGTTGAGTCTGGCGGGGAGATGGTGACTATGAGACTGACCTGCCTCAAGTGCGGCCTTGTCAACCCCAATGCCACCGGTGGAGATGACTCATGCCCGAAATGTGGCGCGATCTACTCCAAGGCCCGGCCGGCTGCTGCGCCACCAGCCCTGGATGAGAGCCGCGCCTCGCGGTTCGGCGCTAGTACCTTGCAGCCTGGGGCTCGCGGCGCCGCGGGCTACGTGCAGATGCTGCGCACAGAAAGCCAGTACCCGGCCTTCAGAGCCGTGGCCGGCACGTTGGCCTTCATCGGCTATGCCGTGGCGACCCTGGTGTTGGTCGGCGGCCTGGTGGCGTGGTGGAAGGCTGGCAGCACGGGTGCGGGCATTGGCGGCCTGGCAGCAGGTTGCTTGATTGCTGTGCTCTCCAAGGCGTCGAAGGAGGCCGCGCTGATGCTGGCCGACTTGAGCGACGCCACGCTGCGCATGGCGCGGCGGCAGGAAGGCCAAGACCTCAACGAAAGCTATTCAGGAGGAAAAAATGTCTGACAAGAAAGTCCCCCTGCCGCCCCCACCGCCG
>APMI01011097.1_pt1 | contig 13663 bp, 8 predicted proteins | sample 667938 | NCBI WGS metagenome assembly APMI01 (sample SAMN01084076, study PRJNA167559) | wastewater metagenome | biome: Wastewater | place: Denmark: Ejby Moelle, Odense | collected 2011-11-28 | reverse complement strand
GTCTGGAGCGCGGCGCGTGAAAGTCCTCGACCGTTTCTCTGGTGTAACGACTACGCTACCTCAGGCGGTCGAACCCGCGCGCTATAGGTTGCTCAAGGGCACCTTATTGAACGGTGACATCCCCCTGGATGACAGCTGGATCCTGTTCTCGGATGGCAGGGAGCGATGTGCGCTCGGCAACGAGACACGCAGTTTCACCCAAGTCACACCACCGACGAATCAGGACTCCGCTCGATCACTGATCTCGAGGTCAATCGCGTTTCTCGCGAGGCTGGCCAAATCACAGCCCTCCACCACGATTTCGCCCTTGATCCCTGCCTCTATGGCGGATTTGGCTGAGTTGAACGACCTCGACAAAACCTTGATGCACGTGATCGAGAAGGGCCATCTCGACGAGATTGCCCTGCGCCCTCGGTTTGCCATGAAGTACGAAACCGAACTGACGGAGATATCCCGTGTTCAGCGCATGGCCCCGGGTGCAGTAAGCCGTCTGGCCGCACACTCTGAAGACTGGCACCGACGAACAATCTCCGGGGTACTTCCCAGCAAGCTGCTTGCGCTCTTGAGTGATGACGATTGGGCGATCTACGAGAACCGTGTATTCGCCCGGCTACTTGATCGGTTGGATTCGTACGTTCGGCTCAGACTTGCTGAAACAGAGCAGATGCATGAGAAATATCTGGAGGCATTGAAGCTCGCCGGCGCCGAGGAAATCTACCATCAACTGAGAAGGCGCCTATGCACGCTCTGGGGCGACGCAATGAAGGATTCCGCTACGGAGAAGGCGTTTGAGACGTCGGCCCACGCTATCAAAGTCCTTAGCCAGGCAAAGCGAAAAATTGGCCTTATCCGGCAAGGTGACTTGTATAAGAAGGTGCCCCGCTCTGCCCACGTCCCTACTCAGCTGAGACACACGAACATCCTTGTCCATGATCAGCACTACCGCCATCTGAGGACACTCTGGCATCTCCACCAGACCCGCACGGCCGACATGGAACAAAGCCCTCAAGAGATCCATGCGGCGAACAGGCGGGCTCTTGAAGATTTTTCAGTTTATCTCCGCATGATGCTCGAGCGAGTGCTCTCAGACATGCCCCTGATCCACTTCGATACAGCCAAGGGGACATTCGAATTCGCGGGGCAGAAAGGGGAGGTTTCGTCCCCTGAAGACACAATCCAGCTGGAGCTTGCAGACCGAAAACTTGTCCTTGTTCCGACTTTAACGACTTCGTGTCGCGATAATCGATTAGCCCCCGATGGCAGCGGCCGGCTCATCGTTTCCTGCCTGCCGGACACCGAAGAGCTAAACGAGGACACTCTGACTCAGAACGGCACACACCTCGTGATCAACCCATTTGATTTCTACGGTGAGGAGAAGCTCAGACTAGTTATGGAGCGCTTTCTCTGGCATCCGGCTTTCTCCACATATGGAAAGCAGACGGGTCCTCTTCCCTCCGAAGTGCTGGCATGGCTCGACAAGGAAAATACCGGCGTAGTGACTGGGAATAGCTGGAAGTTGCTCAACCTTCTGCGCCATGACCAAGAGCAGCCTTTGCTGTCCTGGCTTGAACATGCATCCCTGAACGATGAGTCCAGATCAAGCATCAAGCTCGCAGTTGACCGGCTGAAAGCGCTCTCATCCTGTCGCCACTGCGGCAACCCCGCCCACTTCGCCCCACGAGACGGGGAGTTTCTAGCGATATGCAAAGTCTGCAACACAGAATGGGGCATCTACCGAAAAGCTTCAAAACGGACTGCCCAAATGCGCCCAGCAGACGAAACTGAGGCCCATCTCAAGCGATTCGGATCCTGGTTTGTCGAGTTCGAGATGTAGCGCAATAAATTGACATATCAGCCGGTCGTAGCATGACCATTTTTTCCGACCGACGACTGACCTGGCGAGAGTCAAATTTTAGGTTAGGTTGCTTTGATTGGAATAGTTTTCTGATCAGCACCCCGAACCTTATCCATGTGGTTAATTTTTTAAAGAAACCAACAGCGCGAGGAGTTTAGGAGTGGGCGAACAGAGAAATCTCTTTGCGGTAATGAATGACGAGACGCTCTGCGCAGCCATCAGCACTTGTCGGCACTGCCTGGTCTATATCGCACCCGGTACTAGTGGCGCGCCGCCTTCATTCTCAGCAAGAAGCCCGTCCCGAAAACGGTGCCACCCCTGAACACCGTGCTGCGCCTGATTGCCCAGCGCGGCGGCTTCCTCGCCCGCCGACACGACGGCGAACCGGGAGCCAAAACCATCTGGCTGGGCCTTCAGGAGATCGCCGTCCTTGTAGAAGGCGCCTGCTATGCGCGGCAGTTCGGGGAGGGGTGAGATGTGTGTAATGGGATGGTTGTAAATTTTTGGGAGGCCGGCACATGAGTGAGAGCGACGACAGTAGGGTGTGGGTTGGGGACCTGGATCGCTATATCAGCATTGATTTCGACAGCGACGATGAACACGAAAACCAACAAGAACTCTTGGAGATCGAACTCGACGAGATCGGCGAGCTGCAACTGCTGGCTGGCAAGACGATCTCCGCACGACAGCTCTACCAAAAGGGCATTTCACCTTCAGAGTGGCGTCATGCACTGCATCAGGCAGAAACGACCATCGGTTTCGGATCTCTAAAGGTGCTCCAATATGTGGGCGAGGACACGGATAGTTCGGTAATTCGCTTCGTAAAGGGGATGCTAGATCTTGGGCGCCCTTACGCCATTAGACGTTATGCTAATTGGGAGAATATCGACTACCCGTTAGCCCTAACTGCGACGTTGCCGTATGGCATCAGAGCTTTGGTTAATCAGCTACTGGCATCGGAGGGTATTGCACGCACCCGAGAAGTAGACGCGAGCATTCGAGCTGTCTTTGAACTATGCGACAAGGGCGATATGACAGCATACCGTCGAACAGGAATACTACAGACAGCTCTTCACCGGATCGCGAACGATACGCCCAACCATCGGGGCGGCACCCGGCTCGACCGTAAGAGGATGAGAGCTATGCTTGCCCTCGCGCGGTTGTACTTTTCTACGGCTGAGCTCAAACTGACATCTATCGAGGAGTTGCGATCACTTTTCAGAAATTATGAACGGGACAGAGTAATCGCACGGCGAGAGAAGGTACGTCTCACAACGAATGGGCGGTTTATACGATCATGGCGCCTTCGCCATGTCCAGCCTCTCCTCAATCTCTATCCCTATTCTATTCGCCATGGTCTTGAGCGCGCGTTAGCACATGGAATAACTGATTTTGATCGCACGGCTCTAGTGAATGAACTAGCCTTCGCACACTGCGGCATCTTCAGAATGAGGGCAGCTGGGCAAGCCAGAACATTAGCGTGATCGAAATGAGTAAGGTCTATCGATTCCATGGCCCGGCAAAGCTTCCAGCCACAGCCAAACCCGAGTTGCTCCGCAAGCGCAAGAAAGGCGCCGTGACACCCATTTACTTGATCGCTGCAGACGCTTACACGATCACAGACAAGAACGGTACGCGGCCAATCGAGTCATATCAGTTCATACCAGGGCAGCGATCGGTCACGCTTACCAGACGTGAGTCCGATCTGATCGCCCTGTCAAACCCAGGAGCCCCGCCACCGGCGGCGCTGGAGGATTTCCATCCTTGGCTGCCAGAACAGCGTTATCTGAATGATTCAGCCTCCAACTTCCAAGCGCTGAAATTAATCATTCACCGATTCAATCGCCACCTCGTTTATGCATCACTGTATTGCGATGAAAAGTGGAACACAATCTGCAACGGGCTTCGGCAAAAAAGCGTATTGGACGCGCGCTTCTACACGGCGTGGCATCTTCCGATTCAAGATGTCCATGTTCTGGAGGAGCGTCGTTCGGAGCGGAGCGTTGTATCGATAGATTTCAACGGCATGTATCTGGCCTGCATGCAGCAACTCTTCCCGAAGCCCTCGGGCCTAAGGTTGGTTCGACTCGACAGGTGCCTCAGCGAATCTGAAGTCCTTACCAGCGGTCTATATCGATGTATCATCAATGGCCCGACAACCGACTTCATCATCCGCCACAATCCTTTCCGCAGCTTTCATTCGGGTCGCCACCTTCGCGCTAGGCTCGACGAACCTGTGGAGATTGATCTCAATGAGTTTGAGGTCAAATTCTACAAACGGCACTTCCAAAGCATTTACCTTGTTGAGGCCGTGATATCCGACAAGGTCGTTTCACATCCACTTGCGAAGGAAGTACGCCGATCGTTTGCAAAAAGGCGAAACTATCGAAATCAGGGCAATAAGGCGCTCGCGGATCGGGAAAAGTACCTTGCGACGCTGATGACGTCGTGTGCGCATCGTCCTGCTAGACCACCACGAACCTTCGAAACGCATGATCAGGCCATGGAGACGCTTAGGGCCGAGTACGGCATCGACCCACCAAGCGATGAGCCAGAAGTTGCCTCCAATATCTGGCTGCAGGGCCGCAAAGGCATTAACCTTGGGGTTCAGAATGGCTTTACCATCATGCAAGGGCCCAGTATGTGTGACGGTTCAGCCTGTTTCCTTCTGGGGCAGCGCATTGTGGCCCGCAGCCGTATTGTGCTTTTAGAAATGATGGAACGGATTTTGGATTCCGCGCCAAATGTTGAGATCTGCTACACCAACATTGATTCCATTCACTTCTCCCTCCCAACCGAGTACCTCGAACCGGTGCTTGCGTGGTTGGAGTCCGAATGTTCGGACGCCTTGGGATCGTTCAAGATTGAGTCGGTGACTAGGCACGGTTTGTGGTTGGAACCTGGTCGATACTGGCTCTACTCGGATGACGTCGAGAAGTTCAGGAACCGTAGCGTTGGAAACCAACTTCAACCTTTCAAGGATCACGCGATCCATGTTGTCAGCCGGCAACTAGGCGAACTGCACGTACCAATCAAAGCAACGCTTCGTATGGAACGAACCATGTCACCGTCACGATCCTTAACCACGGATTCAGATAGCAGGCTAATCCGGCAGCGCCTGATTGAAATCGGCAATTCAACGACAGTCGAGGAGGTTTTGGATGAGCTAGAGCAAAACCATCGACATAGCACGCCGATTCGAATGGCTGCGTTCGCGGATCTGAGGGAAAGAATGAGTTCTTCTTGCTTCGCTGCCACGAAGCAAGAAGAAGATGCCAATATCATGTGACTTGCGCGGAGCGCTCGCATGTGCGGAGAACGCTATCGGAGCGTGTTCGGAGAACACTGCCTGCAGGAACGGCTGAGCCGGACAGATCCTACACAGCTTAGTATATAACACAGAGGGTCGTAGCGTTAACGGTGAAACAGTCAGATCGGTGAGTTGCTTCTGACCTGCTTCATCGTTTGCGGATAAAACGTTTGGCATAAGTCAAAAATCAGGCTGAGTTCGTCAGTCTGTTGGCGCCGGTCTGATCTTGACCTGGCGTGCCGGAGCCGGATTGGCCCGCGAGAGAAGGTTCTTTTCGATTTGTAATCCAGGAGTTAAGTGCCGGACTCCTGATCAGTTTGAAACCGGAATTCTGCCACCAGCCTGGTCAGTTTTTGACCGGCACCAACATAGTAGCGGTAGGTATAAAGCTCAATGTTCGTAGCTGAAAATGCCACCAAGTCAATATTGGTACCGGTCCATGAGGGCGTTGTAGCGCGGATCGCGTTTCAGTGGGGCAAATTCGGTTGAAGTATTTAAAAGAGAAAAATCCCGAAAGCCGTGTTCGAACGCATCCCGCAGGCTACGCACGCTCCCGTCCTGATCCCCCTGGCGCATTCGGAGGACCGCTAAGTTGTAGTCGATCATCGGGTGGTCGCCGTACTGGCGGCGAGCCTGGCCGAGCAAGGCGTCGGCTTCGGAAAGGGCGTTACTGGCCAGCATCAGCTCGGCCTGACGGATTAGGTCGACGGTGCTTGCACCATGTACCGTGGTGGTGGCCATGGCCGGCTGGGGTGCCGGGATCTGTGTTACCGGCGGTGCCACAAGCGCTTGGATGACCGGTGCAGGTGCCGCCGCAGGTACCTGAGCTGGAGCTGCAGCCGGTGAGATGGCTTGTGGGGCCGGGTTGGCGCGAGCCGGCTGAACGGAGTCAGTCACACGGTGGAAATACACCCGGCCAGCCAGGGGCATGTCGAAGTAGATCCGGTCGGCGCTCTCGAAGTAAAACGACAGCCCGATGCCGAAGGGCGCGCCCAGCGTCACCACGTCGCCTTCTGACTGGATCGATGAGATGGGGATGCGAATATCACCGTCGGCGGATAGGAGTTCCTGATGCATTACAAAGAATTCCGGGCCCATCGGAAGGCTGATGCTCTGCACTTGAATGCGGTCGGCACGCCAGTGGCCGAGAATCCGCTTGTCATCGCTGCTGCTGCAGGCCGTCAGGTTGCTAAGCAGCAGCAGGCTCACAATCAGCCCGTTGATCCGCTTGATCATTTGGCGGGCTTGCTGCGGTACTGTGCGACGAGCTCGTTGAAACGCGAGTCCTTGCGCAGGGCGTCCAGGTCGGGGTCCTGGTCCATCTTGTCGAAGTAGCCGAAGCCGGCCATGAAGCTGGCCTCAAACTCCTTCAGGGCGTCGTCGTGGCGGCCCTGCTTGAGGCGCAGCACCGCCAGGTTGTAGGCCACCAGCGGCTGCTTGGGATCGCGCGCGCGGGCTTCGAGGAGATCCTTTTCGGCCTCGTCGAGTTTGCCCTGGGTCATCTTCGCGATGGCCAGCTTGAGCATCTCGTTGGCGGCCGCCTTGCTGCCGGCCTGCTCGGCGCTGGCAGCGTCGCCGGCGGTGAGCTTGTCTTGGCTTTCTTGGCGCAGGGCCTTGGTTTCGGTTTCGGACGGGACGATGCCCGGTGCAGCAGCAGGGGTTGCCAGTGGCGCGACTGGCGCGGCGGCGGGCGTGCTGGCCTGTTCAACCACTGGGACTGGTGCGGGCGGGGGGGCTTCAGGTGCCTTGCCGCGCACTGCAGTGAAGTAGTAGCCGCCGCCCGCGAGGGCTGCCAGCACCGCTGCGCCGGCGGCGATCAGCGGTGTCTTGCCTCCACCGGCCACGCCGGTGTCGGGGGTGGGCAGGGGGGTTCCACCGGCCACGCCGGTGTCGGGGGTGGGCAGGGGTGTCAAGAGTTGCTCGCAGCCAGGGCACTTGAGGTCTTCGCCCGGTGCGCGTTCAAAGATTTCGCCGGCGTTCGCGCGGTCGCAATCGCCGTAGGCTCCGCATTTGTACTTAGTCATTTTCCGGCCTTTAGCTCAGTCTATGGAAACTTGGGTTTGGTGTCGGGCTGGCGCCGCACTGTGCAGCACCGGAGCCGGTCAGTCGTTCTGAGCGGGCAGGCCAACAATTTCGAGCAGCGGCTTCTGCATCGCGGCGAGGGACAGGAACTCGGGGTCCTGGTCGTCTTCGCCGGAGTCATTGAAGCGGGCCATCACCATCTGCTCGTAGGCGCTGCGCAGTTCGGTCTTCTTGTCGAGATGCTTGTACTCGGCGTCGATGCGCTTCCCGACTTCCTTCTCGATCGCGGCCTGCACGTCGGCCGGGTGATCGCCTTCGATGATGTCGGTCCAACTCTTGCCCTTGAGTACCACCACTTTCGGCAGGCCACCGGAGATGTAGCTGAAGACCCATTCCATTAGCCCCGAGGTCTTGTTCTGACGCTCCTTGACCATGCCCAGCAGGCGGGCGACAAGGAGGTAGGGCTTACGGCGGGCTTCGGCGTTGACCTCGGCGGTGGAGCGTGCAAACAGCGGCGGGAGCTTCTTGCCGTCACCTTCGCCATGCAGCAGGATTGCCTCCTTCTCGTCGGCGAGCAGGCCTTCGTAGTGACGCTTGAGCTCGCCTAGGGAGTCGATGAAGCGCGCCGGCATCAGCGAGGCGATCTTCATGATGACGATCTGGTTGGAGAGCTTGCCGACCGACACCTTGGTGTCAGAGGCTGGATCTTTCTGGACGTCGAAGAGGGAGGCGAGGCTGCTGCGGAAATCCTTCTGGTTCTCGCATTCCGGCAGGAACACGCCGATGGTCTGGGTGCGCCCGCGGGTGCCACCGGCGTTGTTGGCAACGCTGCGATCCACTTCGGTCTTGTTGAAGACCAGCATGCTGCCGGCTTCGTCGTAGAGCTCGGAAACGAAGGCCTTGAGGCCGCTGGGGTTAGCGTCGTATTTCTTTTGCAGGCGTTCGACGATGTTTACGTGGAGCACCGGCGGCAGGGTCTTGGATATCTCGGCGTGGGCCATCTCGACAATCTGCGCCGACTCCTGGGATAGGGTCGAGATCACACTGCCAAGGGAGATGCCCTGCAGGAGCTGGTCGAAGCTGTCCACGTCGGTGCCGGCCAAGTCGATGAGGGTCTGGCGGACGCGCTGGGTGCGGGCTGCCTGGGCTGCTTCGTCGGTGATAAGCGCCTTCATGATGCCGCTGATGGCATTCTGGTCGAAGATGCGCTTCTGATAGGCGGCGTCGGCGGGGCCGAGGCGGGCGGCTCGTTCGAGGTTTACCTTCTCGGTGGCAGCGGCGAGGTTCTGGTGTAGCTCGTCGATGGCGCCACGCAGGCCAGTGAGCTGTTCCTTCACGAAGGGAATCAGGCTGCAGGCGAACTTCAGACCCTGGTAGCTGGTATTAAGGATGTACTGATCCTGCAGCTGGGTGCCGATGTCGGAGAACAGCGCGCCACGCTTGTCTGTGAGGTGCTTGCCGAGGAAGCCAACGTTGTTGAACTGGGTCGACAGCTCGGCGATACGGGTCTGCACTGTCTGCATCTCGCCCGGCATCTTGGTGAGCTTTTCGGTCAGAAGCACCAAACGTTCGTCGAGCACGGCGATCAGCGCGTCGGTGAGTTGGCGCAGCTGGATCAGAGATGCGGTGCCGGATTTCCAGCGGGCGAACAGCTCCTTCTCGATGTGACGGCCGATGTGGCGGGCCATCTCGAGGCGGGCGTTGCTCTTCACTTCGTAGAACTTGCGCACGCCGCCCATCGTCCGGTAGGTGTCGTCGAACACCTTCGAGAGCCGACTGTTGAGCACATGGATCCAGTTGGTCTCCTCGATCGTCTTGTCGGCCTTGATGTCGGGCACCTGCAGGCTGACGATCTGCTTCCAGTATTCGCGCGGGGGCTTCCAGCTGGCGTTCTTGGCGTCTTCCTCGAGGATGCCGGTCTCGAGGGTCAGGTGGGCGTCGCTCAGGAGCATCGACTGGAGGGTGTCGGGCTTGCGGGCCTCGAAGCCCCAGTCCTTCTCCACCGCCTCGTCGGCGTAGCCTTCGCCCTGCCGGAAGTTGTTGTACATCAGCTGGCGGGTGGCCTGCTCGGCAAAGCCGTAGGCCAGGAATTCCTTGATCTCCTGCTCGGGCACCACCACGCGCTTGATGCCGAAGGACAGGAAGAGCTTGGCGCGGGCCTTGCCGATTCCGTCCTCGCTCTCGAAGTTCTTGATGTCGTTCTCGCCCTTTTCGGCGCGGCCGAGGCCTTCCCACTCCTTGTTCATCGTCTTCTGGAAGATGAACTCGGCCATGATGCGCGGCACTTCCGACTCGACCTCGAACTGGATGCTGTGCTCGTTGATGTTATTGACGACGTAGCAGCCGTTGAAATAAATGTCGTGGTTGAGGCGCGAACCATCGAGCAGGTTGGTCGGCTTGTACTTGCCGACTGCCAGCGCGTTGAGTTCAGAGAGGGCGGCGTAGCCATTCGCGTAATAGGGCGCGAACCCGGCCACGTCCTTGACGCGGCGGGAGTTTTTCTCGGGCAGCATCGCGTAGATGAGGATGCGGTACTGGTTGGCGTCGGGGCACTTGTGGCGGATCTGGGCCACGGCATCCACCACCGAGCCGCTGCCGGTGCCGCCGGCTAGGCCGCAGACCACGTGGATCACCGCACCGACCTTACCGCCGGGGCCGGATTCGAGCACCGCCAGGCGGTCTTCTACAGCCTTCACGAAGTTCGAAGCGTTCTGGGCGAACACCAGCCGGCCGAGCTTGCGACGCTGGGCTGCGCCGGCGGTGGTGGCCATGAACACGTCGAACACGCTGCGCGGCTCGATCCAGTCCTTAAGGCCGGGGAAGGAGTCCGGATCGCTTAGCACCGGGCGCACGCTGCTGACCTCGTTGATGAGGTACTGGCTGCGCGCCAGGTCGATTTCCTTGCCGAGTACTTTCCACTCCTCCTTCTTATCCATCTCATCGCGGGAGGTGTCGATATACAGAAACTCGAAGCGGGCGTCGGACGGGCTGTTGCCGTGGGCGTCCTTGCTGCGTTCGATGGTCTTGCGCAACTGACGGATGACTTTTCCTCCGGTGCCGCCGAGGCCGATGATCAGGTGGTTGTTGCTCATGAGCGTCTTTCTGCAGGAATGGATGTGAAAGGGCCGCCCGCAGCCGGGGCGGCCGATCGTAATGGCTTACTGGTGGGCCAGCTTGATCTTCAGGAACAGGCCGGCGTCCGGGGTGGATCTGGTCTTCACGACGTAGGAGGCGACCTGCCCGTCAGCGGCGGGAGTCGGGTCGTCGCTGAATACGATGCCCTTGGAGGCGTAGGACTCACCCGCCGGCTTGGCGGCATCGGCGCTGCAACGGGTCTCCTCGGCGTAGTTGATGCCCTTGGAGGCGTATTCGCGGCCATCGCTGATGAGCTCACGGCTATCGAGGGCCACCGGGGTGCAGCTCGGCGCGGAGATGTGGGCGGACACGATGTCGGGGCGCATGTTCTTCACCCGCTCGGGCATGCCGGTCTGGACGGGCTTCTGGGACACATAGACGAGCAATTGCTCGGTGCCGGGCTGATTGTCGAATTCGAACGAGCCCTGGCTGGGCAGGAATACCACGCCCATGGCATTCACGAAGTTGTCGCGGCCCGGCTGGGGGTAAATCTGGCTGATCTTGCCATCAGGGTCTTCGTTGAGGATATAGATGTAGGACGGGACATTGACCTTTACGCCCAGCTGGAAGCGCTCGCCCGACTTGAACTTGCGGTTGGCCAGCACGTCGCGGGTGCTCCCGTCGGGCTGCTTGAGACGGATGAAGTAGCTGGCGCCGATGTGGGCCGGGGCGGCCGGCTTCCTGGAGGCCACGGCGGTGACGGGCTTCTTGACGGGCTCCGGAGCGCTGGCGACGGCGGCGGGTTTGCCCTTCTGGGCGGTGGAGACGGCGATGACCGAGTCATCCTCGCCGAAGAACAGGGACTTGGCGCTGTAGCTTTCTTCGGCGCAGGTGCCACCGGCGAGCAGCAGGAGGGGCAGCAGGAGCAGGTTATGTCGCATGGTGTCGGGTTCTCCGGGAGTCATTAGGGCGTGTTCGGTCGAGTGGCCGGCGGTGTCGCGTGTCAGTCGTAAATCGTGCTCGGGTCGTTGGGCGGCAGGGGCGGGTTGAGGCGCGGAATCTGCCGGATCGGCACCGGGCCCTTCCAGTCGGCTCGGGGTGGGATCTTGCTGACCTTTTCGTAGGTGTACGTTTTTGCAGCGGCAAAGGCAGGTTCGATATGACCGTTATAGTGTCCGAGGTACTCGAAGAAGGCCTGGGTAAAGAACGAGCCCTTGAGCTGCTTGTTCGGCGTGACCGGGCTTTCGAATTCACCGTTGGGCCCCCACGACTCCTCACCGTCGCTAGTGGCGGTGATGATGGTGTAACGGTTGATTCCTGCCGCGGCTTGAGGGCCGGCGGTGAGTGGCCGGCCGGCCTTGCCGGCACCCCGGGCAGATCCGTCATCGACTGCGACAATGCCTTTTGACGCGTAGGCCTCGCCGGTCCACGAGGCGATCGAGATGCCAGTCCGTTCAGGTACGCCGCCGGTTGTCTTGAGGATGTAGCGCCTGCTCTCGTCGGGAATATCCTTGAGAATCTCGCCGCTGTAGCAGGTGTCGATGATGACGCGGGTCTGGCGAGTCGGGAGTTGGGCCAGCTCCTGTACCTTGGAATCGGGCACCGAGGTGGTGTGGACTTTCCATTTGAATCCGACGTTTTCCCGCATGTTAATGTCGCCGGTGTCGTAGGCTGCGATCGACATCTTGCGGGCGTCGCGGCTCTCTGGCCTCGGGACAGGCTGGGTGCCGTGGCTGGAAATGTAGATCAGCAGACTGTCGTTGACGCCGAGCTCGCGCTTCATGCGTTCGAGGGCGCCTTCGATGTTGGCCTTCGTGGCTTCGGAGCCGAGCAGCGTGATGGTCCTGTAGCCGGCCTTCTCGGCCTCCCGCTTCACGACGCGTGCGTCATCCTCACCGGAGATGTCACTGAGCCGAGGGTCCTGGAACTTGTTGATGCCGATGATCAGCGCGCGCTTCACACCCGGGGCTGATGCCCTGTTCAGGCCTGCCTTGGTGAATTGGGCAAGAGCACGCTTGGCGTCGGCTTCCCAGCGCTTCTCCTGGATGTTCTCGGGGTAGAAGGGCGAGGTGGATTTGAGGCCGACGAGGCTCTGGACGATGATGTAGGCGTGATCAACCTCGTCTTCGTTCCGGTAGTTGCCGGTGAGGCGGATGCGGCCGACGTTGTCTCTTGTGACCTGGGCATTGACGAGGCCGGACTTCTTCAGTTCGACACGAATCTGTTCAACCAGCGTCTCGGGCACGCTGTAGCCCTGGTAGGCATTTTCGAATCCGTGCATCTGGCTGGCAGCGCAGCCGCCCAACAAGAGCGGGCCGAGCAGGATAAGGGTGCGTGGCAGTGAATTGAAGTTCATAGCAAGCGTGTGGCGCCTGTTGCGCCTCGAATTGGGGCGAACGGAACGGGGGCAGGGGAGCAGCTGGCGCTTCCCTGCCCCGATGGCCTTACTGAACCGTGACGGTCGAGGTGACGCTGGAGGCGGACTTTCCGCCGGCAGTCACGCCGAATTCATAGCGGTACTGGGTGCCGGCCTTGGCGTCCGGTGGAATCGGCAGGTGGGCCGTGTCTTGGTGCTCGCCCGGCTCGACAGTGCGCTCTTCATTGTTCTTGCCAGTGAAGGTGAGTGGGGTTTCCTTGCCATCAAGGATAGCGAACAACTTACGCTCAATGCTCACCGGGGTTTCGGCGCCATTCGGGGTCAGCACGATGAAGGTGCTGGCGATGTCCAGCGCTTCGCCGGCCTTGATGGTGCCGGGCATGGCAATCTTGGTAGCCTGGGCCTTGATGCCTTCACTCGGCTTGTACTTGGTTTCCTTTTTGACTAGTGCGTAGGCCTTGGTGCGTTCGATCTTGGATTCGGGGATCCAACTCGGATTTTTCTTGTAGCAGGCGTCGATCGCCGTGAAATAGGCAGTGGCGAAGCCCGCTGCTCCACCTACGACAGCCCCGATCGCGGCATTTTTGAGAGCGTCGTTCTTGTTTTTGGAGAACAGCGCGGTGCCTAGGCCGGCGATGGCACCCACCCCGGCCCCCTTGGCGGTGAGGGCGATCTGCTGTTCCTTCACGCAGGCGTCCAAGTCGGCGTTTGCGGATTCCTGAGCATACGCCGCCGTGGACAGGCACAGCATGGCGGTTACAGTGCTGGTGGCGAACTGGCGGAGGGTGTTCATTTTATGTTTGTGCATGATGCGTTCTCGAAATGAATGAGAGTACGTCGGCGTGCAGCCAATAGCCGGGATGCGGACATGAGGCCACGCCAGCAGAAAGCCCGGCGACAGGGATTCGTAAGAGGCGCAGATCGGTCCAGCCAACGGGCGGGATGTCTGCCGCAGACTACCGAATAAGAACTTATCCGTAAATTATATTCACTGCCAACGGTACCTTCCGAAACGCGATGATGG
>APMI01004041.1_pt1 | contig 13667 bp, 16 predicted proteins | sample 667938 | NCBI WGS metagenome assembly APMI01 (sample SAMN01084076, study PRJNA167559) | wastewater metagenome | biome: Wastewater | place: Denmark: Ejby Moelle, Odense | collected 2011-11-28 | reverse complement strand
ACGACCATTGCCAAGGCGGGTGCTGCGCCGGATCCGGCACAATCGGCTGAGGAAGCCGCTGCTGCGGGAAAATGGGCCGACGGCATGTCGTTCGCGACGTTGCACCGGCTATGGCAATTGCTGCTGAAGGGGCACGACGAGGTCGCGCGCGCAACTGATCCGCATGAAGCCGCCGACATGGCGCTGTTGCGCGTCATCCATGCCGGGCAGATGCCGGATCCTGCCGACCTCGCCCGCCGGCTGGAGGGCGGGATCGTCACGGCTCCGTCGCAGCCGGTCGCCTCGTCGGCGCCGGCAGACCCGGCCAGCTTCGCCAGCCTGATCGAAACGGTCAAAGCAGCGGGCAAGCACCAGCTGGCCTACACGCTCAGCGACCATACGCGTGTTATTCGCTTTGCACCTCCCGACCTGGTGGTTGGCGGTCCCGCGGACATCGAAGCGCTAAGGGCAGGATTACGTGCAGCGACCGGGTCGGCTTGGAACGTTACTGTCGAAGAGGGCGTTGCCGAGCCGACCGTGCGCGAACGCGAATTGACCGCCGAAGCCGAAGCGCGAGATGCGATCCTCGCCGACCCGATCGTGGCGGCAACCATGGAAGCCTTTCCGGGGGCAGAACTTCTGCCCCAGTCCGAACAACGGAGCATAGCATCATGAAATCCCTCGATGACATCCTCAAGATGGCGCAGAACGTCCAGAACCAGATGATGGAGGCTCAGGCCAATCTCGACGGTATTGAGGTTGAGGGCGCTTCGGGCGGGGGGCTGGTGAAAATCCGTGCGAGCGCCAAGGGCCGGATCATCGGCGTATCGATCGACGATTCGCTAATCGTCGCCAGTGAAAAACAGATGCTCGAAGACCTCATCGCCGCCGCGTTCAACGACGCGCGCGCGAAAGCCGATGCGGTCGCCGGTCAGGAAATGGGCAAGATGACAGAGGGCCTGCCGCTGCCGCCGGGATTCAAGCTGCCGATCTGATCAGCGCAGGCAGGCGTCCATCGCTTCGCGCCGCACGACACCGGAGCGTGCGGCGATGGCATTGCCGTACCGCCGCACATAACCTTTGGGCACTACGGCCTCGCGCTTCTTGGGAAGAGGCAGGACCGCAGCCATCCGTGCGGCTTCGATCGGGTTCATCCGGCTGGCATCATGGCCGAAATAGCGTTTCGATCCCTCGTTGACGCCATAGGTCGCGATGCCGGTTTCGGCGATATTGAGATAGACTTCCATGATGCGCTTCTTGCCCCAGATCGTCTCGATCAACAGGGTGAAATAGGCTTCGAGTCCTTTCCGGAAATAACCTCCGCCTTGCCACAGGAAAGCGTTCTTCGCGGTCTGCTGGCTGATCGTCGATCCACCGCGGATGCGGCCGCCCTTGGCGTTGCGTTCGATGGCCGCTTCGATCGCCTCCTGGTCGAAACCGTGGTGCGAACAGAATTTCGCATCCTCGGCCGCGATTGCCGCTCGCGCCATGTTCGGGTCGATCTTCGACAGTGGCATCCAGTCGATCTTGACGCTCCGCCCGCCCGCGATGTCGCCCAGCATCGTGAATGTGATCGGCGGTGCGACGAAGCGATAGGCGAGGACCCACAGCACCGAGATGATGATGGCGTAGATCAGCGTGCGGACGACGATCCAGAAAATGCGGGAGGGAAGGGAACGTGTCGAACGCGCGCGTCGGGCAGCCATGAGGGACGCGATACCGGCTTGCCGGGACGGCTGCAATCGCGTCTAAGTCAGCGAATGCGCAGATTTTCAGTTCTCGTGCTGCTCGTATTGGCTGGTCCTGCCCAAGCCGAACTCAAGGATTTTTGTGCATCGCGGCCGGGGCTGGGTACGCCTGGCTGTACCGTCGATGCCGGGCACGTCATGGTCGAGACCGGGCTGATCGACTGGACGCTCGACAACGCGCCGGACGCGCGCACCGATACGACGATCCTGGGCGACACGACGATCCGCATCGGACTCGGCAGCACGACAGAAGCGCAGGTCGGCTGGACGCCCTATGGTCACGTCCGCGTGCGCGACAAAACAACAGGCTTGGTCTCACGTAGTAGCGGCATCGGCGATGTCACCCTAGCCGTTCGACAAGGGCTCGCAGGCCCGAATGGCCTGATCGCGGTTCAACCCTATGTGACGCTGCCGACCGGTAGTTCCGCCACCGGTGCGGGTGACTGGTCAGCGGGTATCATCGTTCCGGTCGGGTTCGATCTGGGGCACGATATCCAACTGTCGCTTTCACCCCAAATCGAGGCGACCGTCGATGCCAGCGGATCGGGCCGTCACCTGTCCTATGGCAGTGTCGCCGGGCTTTCGGCGCCGCTCACGAAAACACTGACCGGCACGGTCGAAGTTCAGGCGATCCGTGACGAAGACCCGTCGGGCAAGACGACACAGCTTTTCCAGTCCGCATCGCTTGCATGGATGCTCGGCAAGAACACCCAATTCGACGTCGGGGAAGTCGCCGGGTTGAACAGCGACAGCCCCGATATCGAACTCTACTTCGGCATTGCCCGCCGCTTTTAGGCGAGCGCCAGCGTCCCGTTGCCCTGGGCGATCTTCATCATCGCCTTTTGCAGCTTATCGAACGCTCGGACCTCGATCTGGCGAACGCGTTCGCGGCTGACGCCATAGACCTGGCTCAGTTCCTCGAGCGTCTTGGGCTCCTCGACCAGGCGGCGCTCGGTCAGGATGTGCTTCTCGCGCTCGTTCAGGTCCTCCATCGCCTCGATCAGCATGGCGTGGCGATGCACGCGCTCCTGCGAATCGGCGACTTCCTCATCCTGCAACGCGCCGGTGTCAGGAAGCATGTCCTGCCACTGGCCTTCGCCGTCCTCGTTGAACGAGACGTTAAGGCTGGTATCGCCGCCCATCGCCATGCGGCGATTCATGCTGACGACTTCGTCCTCGGTAACGCCCAGGTCCGTCGCGATCTTGGTCACGTCAGCGGGTTTCAGATCACCGTCGTCGAATGCGTTGATGCGGCTCTTCATCCGGCGAAGGTTGAAGAACAACTTCTTCTGGTTCGCAGTCGTGCCGATCTTTACCAGGCTCCAGGTGCGGAGGATAAATTCCTGTATCGACGCGCGGATCCACCACATCGCATAGGTCGCGAGGCGGAAACCGCGATCGGGTTCGAACTTCTTCACGCCCTGCATCAGGCCGATGTTCCCTTCGGAAATCAGCTCGTTAACCGGCAGGCCATAACCGCGGTAACCCATGGCGATCTTGGCCACCAGGCGAAGGTGCGACGTCACCAGACGCGCGGCCGCCTCCGGATCCTGATGCTCCTGAAAACGCTTTGCGAGCATATATTCCTCTTCCGGGGCCAAGATCGGAAACTTGCGGATTTCCGAGAGGTACCGGTTGAGCCCTGCTTCGGTGCCAAGGCTAGGAATGGTCGCGGGAAGATTGCTGTCGCCAGCCATTGTATCATGAACTCCCTGCCGGCACCGGATATGGGGCCGGACGTGTTTGGTTATACACGAAGTGCGGTGAACAGTTCCTGCATATCGTGCGGCATTTTGCTTTCGAACGCCATAGGCGCGCTTGTGACCGGGTGGATGAAACCGAGCCGCGCCGCATGCAGCGCCTGTCGCTTGAAATCCAGTGTTCTCAGAACGTCCCGGTGTTCGGGACGGTTCCGTCCGTAAACCGGGTCGCCAAGCAGCGGATGGCCGATCGACGCCATGTGCACGCGCACCTGGTGCGTCCGGCCGGTTTCCAGACGGCATTCGACCAGCGATGCATGACGCAGTGGCGTGGCCAGCGTGTAGTGCGTGACGGCACGCTTGCCGCGCGGCTGAATGGCCATTTTCTTTCGGTCGTGCGGGCTGCGCGCGAGAGGTGCATCGATGCTGCCTGACGCTTGCGGCCGACCGGCAACGATGGCGTCGTAGCGCCGGTCGATGCTGTGCGCAGCGAACTGGGCCGATAACCCTTCATGCGCCGCATCGGTCTTGGCAACGACGAGCAACCCTGACGTATCCTTGTCGATCCGGTGGACGATTCCCGGACGCGCAACACCCCCGATGCCAGACAGCTTGCCTGCGCAGTGATGCAGCAACGCGTTGACCAGCGTGCCGTCAAGATTGCCCGCGGCCGGATGGACAACGAGGCCCGCAGCCTTGTCGACGACCAGCAGGTCATCGTCTTCGAAGACGATGTCGAGCGCGATGTCCTGTGCCTCGGTATCGAGCGGCACTGCATCCGGCACGTCGATGTCGAAGGCCGTGCCACCGACGGTTTTCATCGCCGGATCGCGCGCTGCAAGCGTGCCGATGCGGACATGGCCGTCGGTGATCAGCCCCTTCAGCCGCTCGCGCGACAGACTGTCGACAAGCGATGCCAGTGCCCGGTCCAGCCGTATCCCGGCCAGATCGTCGCCGATCGTCACTGAAATCGTGGAAACCCCCTGGTTCATTAGGGTAGGGATGTGGTGATGGCCGTAACGATATCAAGCGTGCACGCAGCACAGATTGTTGCAGAAGCGAATGCAAATCCCGAAACCGAGATTTGCGGGCTGCTGGTCGGGCGTGCGGGTCATGTCGATGCGATACTGCCAGCGGCCAATGTCGCCGACGAGCCGACATGCCGGTTCGAGGTCGATCCTTCGGCTCTATTCGCTGCGTTGCGCAGGGAGCGGAACGGGGAGGGCGCTGTCATCGGCCATTATCATTCGCACCCGAGCGGCGAAGCGACACCGTCTGCAACTGATAGCGCGATGATCCGGCATACCGGGGAAATATGGCTGATCGCGGCGCGCGGTGAACTCTCGGCCTGGCGCGCGAATGGCGAAAACTCTTTCGATCGTGTCGCGCTTATACTTGCGTGACGTCATGGTGTCGGCCACAGCAGCCGGACAAGACAGGGATTTTTCGAACGATGACGATTGCACCGGTCGATTTCGCCAGCTTGCTGTGTTCGCGTTTGTGTCACGATCTGCTCAGCCCGGTCGGGGCGCTCAATAACGGGCTGGAATTGCTTGCGGACGAGACCGACCCCGACATGCGGCAGCGCTGTATCGACCTGCTCGGCGAAAGCGCGCGGGCGTCGGCCAACAAGCTCAAATTCTTTCGGCTTGCGTTCGGTGCGGCTGGCGGTTTCGGCGACGCGGTCGACACGCGGGAAGCCAAGGCGGCCATCGAGGGGCTCTATGGTCACGATGGGCGTATCGAGATCGGCTGGATGGTCGAGGAATCGACCATGTCGAAGACCGCGATCAAGGTGTTGCTGAACATGGTGCTGATTGCGGGTGACGCGCTGGTGCGCGGGGGACGGCTCGACATCGGTGCGGAGCTGGAAGGCTACAAGACGGAGATCGCCGTGCGCGCCGAAGGGCCGCGGATCGTCCTCGACCCGGAATTGCGCAAGGCCCTGACCGGCGGTGTGACTGCTGCGGAACTGACTCCGCGTGCGGCAGCGGCGTGGCTGGTCCATACGCTCGCGACCGAAAGCGGCGGCCAGGCCATGGTTTCGCCCAGCGATGCCGACTTCCTGTTGTTTGGTGCAACTTTGGGCCGCTGAATAAGCGGTTCTTAACCAAGCGCGGCCATAGCGGCCGCATGGACGAGTTAACGGGCGAATTCGTTTCCGAAACACGGGAAACACTCGAGCGCATCGCTGGTGCGCTCGTGGCATGGGAAGTGCGTCCGGACGACCGCGTCCAGCTCGACGAAATTTTCCGGTTCGTGCACACGGTGAAGGGCAGCTGCGGCTTCCTGAACCTGCCACGGATCGAGGCTCTTGCGCACGCTGCGGAGACGGCACTCGCAGACGTCCGAAGCGGAGTGAAGCTGCCCGACAGCGCCCTTGTCGCGACGATGTTGTCGATCATCGACCGGATCCGCCTGCTGGTCGACGCACTCGAGCCCGAAACCAAGATTGAACTCCCCGAATTTTCGACGGACGCCGCGCTGATCACAGCGCTCGAAACCGGGACGGTCGTGACGTCTTCCGCCGAACAGGAACCGGCCGCCGTCCAAAGGACTGTCCGCATCGGTGTCCCGCTGCTCGAAGCGATGATGAACCAAGTGTCCGAACTGGTACTGGTGCGCAACGAGATGGCGCGAGCATTGCGGCACATCGATGACCGTGACCTGACGGCGGGCTTCGACAAATTGACCAGCGTGATCGGCGAATTGCGCGAAAGCGTAACGCGGACGCGGATGCAGCCGATCGAACGGCTGTTCGCAACACTCCCGCGTCTTGTCCGCGATACCGCCAACGAATGCGGAAAGTCGGTCACGCTCGAAATCGTGGGTCAGGATGTCGAGATCGATCGCGAAATGGTCGAATCGATCCGCGATCCGCTGATCCACATCGTCCGGAATGCCATCGATCACGGGATCGAGGCGCCGGATGACCGGGTAGCCGCGGGCAAACCCAAGACCAGTGTATTGCGCATCATCGCGCTTCAGTCGGGTAACCAGGTCAGCATCGAAATTTCCGATGACGGCCGTGGGATCGACACTGCCAAGCTCATCCAGCGCGCGATCGGAGACAAACGGATCGCGGCGTCGAACGCCGCCCGCCTCGATGCCCATGCTGCTGCCTCGCTCATTTTTGAGGCAGGGCTATCGACCGCGGACGCCGTCAGCACCATCTCGGGGCGGGGCGTCGGCATGGACGTGGTCCGCGCAAACGTCGAAAAGCTGGGCGGATCGGTAACATTGGCCAATCGGCCCGGCGAGGGCTTGTCCGTAACCCTGCGTGCGCCATTGACGCTCAGCATCGTCACCGCGCTCGTCGTCAAGTCAGGCGGGGAACGCTTTGCAATCCCGCGCACGCCTATCGATGAAGTGCTTTCGCTGCGTTCGGCGTCGGTGCGGTTCGAGCAGGTTGGCGATACGAAGATCGCGGTAGTCCGGGGCACACCGTATCCCGCATTCGAACTCTCATCGCTGCTGGGCATGGCTGCCGGCGAGCCGCAGTTACTGGTGATGCTGTCGACTCCGTCAGGTGGGCGGTTCGGTCTTGCCGTCGATAGCGTCGGCGATCATGAAGAACTGGTCGTCCGTCCGATGGCGCCGCTGCTATCGACGCGCGGCATCTTTGCCGGACAGAGCCTTGGGGACGACGGGCATCCGATTGTCGTGCTCGACCCGGTCGGCCTTGCCGCAGGTGTCGGCGTCTCCCGCGTAACCGAGCAGGTGAGCGAAGCCGACGTCATTCCAGCCGAAGCCAGGGCGACCGTTTTGCTGGCGACCGCTCATGACGGCCGGAAAATCGCCGTCAGGGCCGGCTTGATAGAGCGCCTCATCGAGATCGACCGGAACGACTGGGTCGAGGTGGGTGCAGAGTACATCGTGACAGTCGATGGAGAGCATCTGGTTGGCGCGTCGTTCGGCAAGCTGGACGATACAAGCGCGTTTCCGGGACTGCTGCTTAACACCGGCCATCAGCGCAGCGTCGTTGCTGTCGCTGCTATCCACGACCTGGTGCCGCTTGCCGACCTCGCGCGGGTGTCCGATGAGGCATTCGAAGGGATGTTCCGGCACGAGGGTGGGGCTATCTTGCTCGTCGATGCGGCATTGCTGCTCGAAAAGGCTTTCACGCCCGCGGGTACCCGCCCGGTGGCGGCTATCGCTCTCGACGATACGCCGTGGGTCCGGTCGATCCTGGCGCCACTGGTCGCGGCAAGCGGTTATGACGTGCGGTTCGGCGAACACGCCGACGCGGACCTTGTCATTCACCTGGAAGGCGAAACATCTCCGCACGCACGCCACAGTGTTGTACTGGCCCGCGGTGATCAGGGCGGCGTCGCGGCCGACCGCTACGACAGCTCGACACTTCGCGCGCTCGTTCCCTCACTCTTGAGAAAATCGGCATGACGGAACTCGTCCTTCTCGCCCGCGTCGGTAGCCAGACAGTTGCTTTCGACGCGACCGCGATCGAGAGCGTCATCGACCTGAAGATGGTCGCGCCTGTTCCATTCGCGCCGGATCATGTGCACGGGCTGTCAGCCTTGCGCAGTCAGGTTGCGACGGTGGTCGATTGCGGACGTGCTGCGGGAGGCCCAGCCGGAGAACCCACGGGGCGGGCGTTGGTCACGCAAATCGAGGGGCACCGTTATGCGCTTCGGGTGGACAGCGTGGAGGACGTCGTCTCCTGTTCGATCGAACGGGACATGGGCAGCGATACCCCCTGGGGCCGGATCGCCATCGGCCGGATCGATCTTGGCGATCGCTTCGCCGTCGCCCTCGATCCTGCGCGGATCGTGAACGTGCATATGATGGCGCAACGGTCTGACGATTAACCCGGCGCTTACGACTATCGGTTACAGCGGTACGGGGTCAGCAACAGAAAGTATCCGATGTCCAGAACCTGCCTTGTCGTCGACGACTCGAAGGTCATTCGCAAGGTGGCGCGTCATATCCTCGAGACGCTGGATTTCGAGGTGGATGAGGCTGGCGACGGCCGTGAGGCGTTGGACCGTTGTTCGCACGCGGTGCCCGATGTCGTGTTGCTTGACTGGAACATGCCGGTGATGAGCGGCATCGAATTCCTGCGCGAACTGCGCAGTTCGGACGTGACGCCGCGGCCGAAGGTCGTGTTCTGCACCACCGAAAACGGGACGGCGCATATCAAGGCCGCGCTGGATGCAGGCGCCGACGAATATGTGATGAAACCGTTCGACCGCGACACGCTCGCCAGCAAGCTCCAGTTCGTCGGCCTCGCCTGAAGGCGCGGCTATGTTCCAGACTGCAATACGCAACGATCCGCCCGGCCATGCCGGACGCGGAATCGCCGTCCTGATCGTCGATGATTCAGCCGTTGCGCGCGCTGCGCTCGGCCGGATTGTCGAAAGCGGGTCGGAGATGCACTTGGCCGGCGCTGCCGACAGCGCGCATGGTGCGATCGCGTGGCTCAAGGCCAACACCGCCGATGTCATCTTGCTCGATCTCGAAATGCCGGGACTGGACGGCCTTGCCGCGCTTCCGGAACTGATTGCTGCCGGGAACGGCGCCAGGATCCTGATCGTGTCTTCGACGGCACGTGAGGGCGCCGAAAACACGTTGCGCGCCCTGGCATTGGGTGCCGCAGACACCCTGGCGAAGCCGGAAGCGGGCGGACTGAACCAGACTTTCGGTCTGATCCTGATCGACCGCATCCGTCGCCTCGGCCGTGCCACGCGAACCGCGCCGCCGCCGGAGCGGCATGCCCTGCGTGCACCGGCAACAACGCCGGTCGAGCTTCTGTCGATCGGTGCTTCCACCGGCGGACTGCGCGCCTTGGCGGAATTCTTTGAGGGACTGCCGCGCGCGTTCGACGCGCCGATCCTGATCACGCAGCACCTGCCGCCGGCATTCATGCCGTATTTCGCGGAACAACTGTCGGCAATGGCGGGCCGGTTCGCCCGTGTCGCATGCGAGGGCGAGATCATCGGCAGGGGCGAGATCCTGGTCGCACCGGGAGAACGCCACCTGCGCGTCGTCGATCACGGCGACCAGTTTCGCGTCGTCCTGTCGGATGCGGTCGCAGAAACACGCTGCTGCCCGTCCGTCGATCCGATGTTCGAGGCTGTGGCGGAAGCGGCTGGCCGTGGTGCCGTGGCTGTGGTCCTCACGGGAATGGGACGCGACGGATCGAGCGGGGCGCGGCGAATCGTGGCGCGTGGCGGTTCGGTCATCGCGCAGGACCAGGGATCGAGCACCGTATGGGGCATGCCGGGCAGCGTTGCCCGCGACGGCCTTGCAAGCATGCTGGGCACGCCGGCCCAACTGGCCCGCCATATTACCGCACGGGGATCTGCATGACCGAAAAATCAGCGCATGCCGGCCCGACGCAGGCCGCAATGCGCGTCCTGTCAGCATTGATCGAGGCCCGGACAGGTCAGCAGCTTTCAGCGGCACGAAGCTGGCGAATCGAGTCCTCCCTGAAACCGGTGCTTCGCGAAACCGGCATCGCATCACTCGAACTTCTTGTCGGCCAGCTCGTATCCGGCCGGAACGAAGCACTGACCGCAACGGTCGTGAACGCCCTGCTGAACAACGAAACCTCCTTCTTTCGCGACACGACCGTATTCGAGCAGATCGACCGCGACGCTTTTGAAGCGCTCCGTAAGGCCCGTTCGGACACGCGCCGGCTGCGGATATGGTCGGCAGCCTGCTCGACCGGACAGGAAGCCTATTCGCTCGCAATGATGCTGCGCGACAGCGCTCCGCGCTGGGCGGGGTGGACATTCGATATCCTCGCAAGCGACGTGTCCGGCGCTGCAGTCGCCCGTGCCCGGGAGGGACGTTTCAGCCGTTTCGAGATCCAGCGCGGCTTGCCCGTGCGCAAGATGCTGAGCTGGTTTCGCGAGGATACGGAAGAGTGGGTGGCGGATCCCGCACTTTCCCGTGACATTCGGTTCGTAACCCACGACCTCCGTGAGCCGGCACCCGGCGTTTTCGATCTCATCCTGTGCCGGAATGTCCTGATGTACTTCCCGGTGCCTGTCCGGACGAAAGTGTTCGAACGGCTTTCCGATGCGCTCGCATCGGGCGGGTTACTCGTTCTGGGGGCGGGGGAAACCGTGATCGGCCAGACCGACCGCTTTGTTTCCGATCCGGAAATGCGTGGCGTCTATACATCGGCGGCGGACGTTTCCCATTCGCCTTTGCGAGCCGCCAGCCGCTAAGGCGGCCTCATGCCGCCAACCGAACGATTCGGGCCACGCGATTTGCTGGTCGCCCTGATGGTCAACGTCGTGTGGGGCCTGAACATCGTCGCGGTCAAACTGTCGGTCGACCTCGCGCCGCCCTTTACCGTTGCACTGTTTCGTCAGGCGATGGTCCTGCTGGTGTGCCTGCCTTGGCTGCGGATCATTCCGGGGCGCATGGGCGATCTTATCGGTCTTTCCATACTCATCGGCGGTGTCTTCTTCGCGTTCGTCAACACGTCGATCGAGGTGACGGAAAATGTCGGCGCGCTGGCGATCGCCGGGCTCATGGGCGCGCCGTTTTCGCTCATCCTCGCGATCATATTCCTGAAGGAACGCATCGGCTGGCCCCGCATCGCCGGCATGACGCTTGCCCTCGCGGGATGCTCGCTCCTGGTCTTCGATCCGTCCGCGGCGCGCGAATGGTTTGGCATTACGCTCAATATGATCGCTTCGCTGATCTGGGCGTTCGGTTCGTTGCTCCAACGCCGCCTGACCGGCGTACATGTGCTGACGATCTATGCGTGGATCGGTCTTGGCGGAGTCATCATCCTTGGTCCGCTGGCGCTCGTGATGGAAACCGACACTATGACCGGCGTCGCGGCGATCCCGCCGATGGCATTCGTCTGGATCGGGTTTTCAGCGTTCGGATCGACCATTCTGGGTAACGGCGGCATGGCCTGGCTGTTGCAGCGTCACCCGGTCAGCACCGTCATCCCTGTAACCCTTGGCGCACCTGTGGTCGGTGTCGTCGCGTCCAGCATTGTCTTTGGCAATGCGCTGACGCCGGTTATGGTATTGGGAGGCGCAATTGCCATGGCGGGAGTCGCGATCGTGACGATGCGTACCGCCAAGGCCGGGGAGAAAAAGGCTTGATCGACACGCCGTCACCGAATTTCGATGTACGGACTTTGCCGGTCACGATGATCGTCCTGCACTACACGGGCATGCAGGACGCCGCGGAAGCGATCCACCGCCTTACCGATCCGGAAGCCAAGGTATCGTCCCACTATCTCGTCGCGGAGGACGGGCAGGTCATGCACCTCGTCGACGAAGCCAATCGTGCCTGGCACGCGGGCCGGTCGCGCTGGCGCGAGATAGACGATGTCAATTCGGCGAGTGTCGGAATCGAGATCGTCAATCCCGGACACGAGTTCGGCTACCGGCCGTTTCCGGAAGCACAGATCGAAGCGCTGATCCCACTCGTCGCCGACATCAAGGACCGGCATGCCATTACGCGGGGCAATATCGTCGGGCATTCGGATATCGCACCGACACGCAAGCAGGATCCCGGGGAACTGTTCCCGTGGAACCGGCTGGCCAAGCTTCGCCTCGCCTTGCCGCGTCCGACCAAGAATTTGATCGACCCGAACTGGACGGATTCCGGATTCCTGCTCGCGCTCGAACGCTTCGGTTACGACGTGTCCGACCCGTTCGCCGCGACGGTTGCGTTCCAGCGCAGGTTCCGGCCGGAACTTCTGGATGGTACCATCGACGGCGAGTGCCGTGCGATCCTGCTCGCGCTCCTTCTTCCCAAACCGCAGGGTGACGAGTAGGGACGCCGTTGCCAGAGGGTCGGGCGACCGCGGGCGGCTTGCCGCGCGAGGAAAGTCCGGGCTCCACAGAGTAACGGTGCCGGGTAACGCCCGGCGGGGGCGACCCCAGGGACAGTGCCACAGAAAGCAATCCGCCGCTGCTTCGGCAGGGCAAGGTCGAAAGGGTGCGGTAAGAGCGCACCGCGCCGCTGGTAACAGGGGCGGCATGGCAAACCCCACCGGGAGCAAGACCGAATAGGGACGGCATATGGCGTGACTCGCGCCCGTCGTCCGGGTTGGTTGCTTGAGCGTGCCGGTAACGGCGCGCCTAGAGGAATGGTCGTCCATCGTTTCGGCGAAGACAGAACCCGGCTTACAGACCCTCTGGCATTTTGACTGTTTCGCAGGGGTGGCACTCCTACCAACCAGTCCCTAAGTGCACCCAATGGCGCGCCGCACAACACGATCGATGGACTGGGGTTTTCCCCGCTGGCGCGAATATGGCGCCGACAGCGCGGCGACGACCGTCAAGACTTGCGACCGTCACGGGTGCGACGAGGTCGGCGATCGCCCAGCGCCCAAGCGGCCCAATAGCCCGGAGCGCTGGTATTTCTGTGAACGTCACGCCGCGGAATACAATGCCAACTGGGACTATTTCGAAGGGCTGACGCCGGAAGAAGCGGCTGCGCGGGAAGCGCGCGAGCAGGCGGACGCGGGGGGCTGGAAGACGAGTTCGCACCATCAATGGGCCGGGCCCGGTGACGGCACGCGGTCGCGTGACGAGATGCGCGCGCTCGACGTTCTCGGATGCGCGAGCGATGCGACGTTCGAAGACATCCGCATCGCGTGGCGCGGCCTGGCCAAGGCGAACCACCCGGACCTGAAGCCCGACGACAAGGACGCCGCACAGCGGTTCCGCGAGGTCCAGGCGGCGTGGGACGTGCTGAAAGCCGCGGAAGAGCGGCGGGTCGTTTGACGCTCATCCGGCGCACCAAGGCCAAGCAGGATGCTGTCCTGCTGGTGTGCACCAAATGTTTCAAGAAGGCGGATGTGAAGGACCGCCTGACCAAGCCGCTTAAGCGCGCCGTCAAGCCGCTCGGTTACAAGCTGGTCAAGACGCGCTGCCTGGGCGTGTGCCCCAAGAACGCGGTGACTATGAACGACTCTCGCCGCCCGCGCGAGTGGATGATCGTCAAACCGGACGCGACCGCCGAAGCGGTTGCCGCATCACTCCTCGATACTGTCGGGGAGCGGGGGCTTTCCTGAGAGGTCGAGCGCGAGTTTCTTTGCGGCGTCGAAGTTCGGCTGTCCGTCGATCTCGATCGTATTGCCGCTGATCCGCGCTGTCGCCACCGCGCCGTTGACCTGAATGACCGTATTGGGCGCCAGCTTTTCCACGCGCGCGGTCGCAGCCGGGGTGAGGGTCAGCATGACGACGGGAGAGCCGGTTCCGCCCGCGATGGCCCGGCCATCGAGGAAGTCCGCCGGTTT
>APMI01012791.1_pt1 | contig 13671 bp, 11 predicted proteins | sample 667938 | NCBI WGS metagenome assembly APMI01 (sample SAMN01084076, study PRJNA167559) | wastewater metagenome | biome: Wastewater | place: Denmark: Ejby Moelle, Odense | collected 2011-11-28 | reverse complement strand
TAAATTCTGCGATCACTTCATCGCTGATACAAATTTCCAATACCCTTTTAAACTCGGGCAAAGCAATGCCCAAATGCTGATGACTGGTAAAAGATTTTAAGTTTTGCAATGCCAAAGGGATACTGGTTAAAAAGTGCGCCTTGCGTTCAAACAAACCACGAAAGCCATAAGCGCCCAGCACCTGCAGCAACCGAATAAGTACATATCCATTGTACTGGCTGCGAAAGATATCCCTGTCAACAGGCTGTTCAATAATTTTTTCAAAAGCATCCATGTACTCTTCCAGCAGCCGTTTTTTCCAGTCGTCAGAAAGATTCGCCTTTGCCTGCCATAGCAGCGATGCCACATCATACTGCGGCGCTCCCTTCATGCCACCCTGGTAGTCGATGAAATGAACTGCTTCTCCTGCTCCTTCCGAAAGAGGAGTTACCATGATATTCCTGCTCTGGAAATCACGGAACATGAAAAATTTGTAGTCGGTGTGCGACAGGTAATTGCTCAGGGCTTCAAAATCTTTGATGAGTTTTTGCTTATCATAAGGCCTGCGCAAAGCATCCAAAAAATAATATTTAAAATACAGCAGATCGGCCATGATGGCTTCTTTGCCGAAGGAAGCATTGGTAAGACATTTTTTATAATCCAGCCCTTCATGCCCCTTTACCTGCAACAATGCCAGCTGCTGGAGGCTTTGCTTATACAGATCATATACGTCATTATTATAACCAGCCAGTTCCAGTTTGTCGAGGAGTGAAGTACTACCAAAATCCTCCTGTATATAAATACTTTTATCGGCATTTACACAAAGTACCTGTGCAGTACGCAATCCCTTTTCAGCAAAATGTTTAGAAAAATAGATAAAGGTTTCATTCTCCCGGGTATTGCTGCCATGAGTGGCAATATAATTTCCTTCGCCCGTGTGCAGCCGAAAATAATGGCGCTCACTGCCAGCCTGCGGTAATTTTTGAATATCCGTAATGGTTGCATCGGAAATTGTTGCGAATAAGCGGCTGATCGCTTCCGTGGGTGTTTGCATTGAATAAAAAATAGTTTCGGTAAAAATAGTTTAAAATATACAGTTGCCAAAGATGCATAGCGGGCGCCACTTCCATGCCTCACAGTATTTATTCGATTTGTTTTTATATATTCGTAAAAACATCAAAAACTGTAACTGCCATGCAAGACCAACTCAGCAATCAACCAGCCATTCCTGTATTTAAAGTAGACCCGATCTTAGTACTCGTATTTGGTATTTTATCCTGCGGCATCTATCTTATTTACTGGAACATTAAAGTAGCAGAAGTATTTAACGCGGTTGCAGAACGGGAAGTGATCTCTCAGCCCATCGCAATTTTTGCTGGCTGCTGTATGCCGGTGAATATTTATTTCTATTACCTCGCTGGTAAAGAGGCGTTGCCTAAAGTGTACCAGCGTACCGGTGAGTTGCAAAAAGACCAGTCAACATTATTAATCGTGCTGGGTTTCTTTTTTCCCATCGCAGCAGCAATGATCGTACAAGGTGATATTAACAGGTTATACCCCGAATAAAAAAATAAAACGTAAAATTTACGGGATTGCCGGCGCATTGTGTACGCTGGCTATCCCCTTTTTTTTAAGCAGGCACAATGCCGGCGATCACATTGAAACAGACCAGTCGTTCTGCCCTTTTAAAATGCTCACCGGCTTCCCATGCCCCGGTTGCGGCATTACCAAATCGCTGGTATATTTTTATGAAGGCGACCTGTACAAAAGTATCAGCTACCATATTCTTGGACCTTTTGTAATTGCATTTGCATTTATAACAGTGATCATACTGGCTGCTGAACTCATTACGCAAAAAGAATATTTTTCACAATGGCTGTACAATAAAAAACTGGCCTATGGCCTGGGCATTTTACTTGGCGTATACCATTTGATAAGACTGGGATATTTTGTAATGAACAACTCCTGGGACAGCATTTTGAAGCAATCTATCTGGAGTTGATAATTTCTTTTCGCCCCATGTAATAACAGCTCATGGTAAAAACAACATCCTCCTCTTTCACAATTGATTATTTTTATAAAATCCCTCCGGAGATTGCAATAAAAAAAGCGACCTGTTGTTGGGCTAATAGTTCCATAAAATGATCCGCCGTTTTCTACAAAAAATATTAACCCGCCCTGTACGCTGGCTGGCAAACAGGTTTAGCAGCCGGCCCAACAAGGAACGTGTGCATACAGCGCTCAGCGAATTATACCAGGATGCCAAAGACAATCCCGGGAAAAAAGTGTTGGTGATAGACACCGGTATTGCCGATGCCAACTTTATCATCTTCAGCGATCAGCACAAAGGTGCCAAAAATGGCAGTGATGATTTTATGATCTGTGAACAGAGTTATCTCACAGCCTTGGAATATTATAATGATAAAAAATTTCATTTTATTTCATTGGGCGATGAGGAAGAACTGTGGGAAAATATGCTGGGACCAGTGAAGGAGAACAACCAGCCAAGCATTGCGTTACAGAAAAAGTTTTTACAGCAGCAGCGTTACACCAAGGTGTTTGGTAACCATGACATCTTCTGGAACAATGACCCCTTTGCAGCCATACAGATCAAAAGCATGTATGAGGAGCCGGTAAAGATCTATGAAGCAGTGCTGCTGAATATTGCCACAGGGAACGATAAGCTGGGTATTTTTTTAACCCATGGTCACCAGGGCGATGGGCAAAGCGATGGCAACTGGTTTAGCGCCTGGTTTGTAGGCAGGATATGGGTTCCGCTGCAAACCTACCTGCACCTCAATCCTAACATACCTTCTGCAAGTGAGGAATTAAAAACGGCGCACAATCTTTTTATGTACCAATGGAGTGAACAGGAACAGCACCCGGTGCTGGTAACAGGACATACGCACCAGCCTGTATTTGCATCCCTTACTCATTTAGAAAAACTGTACCGGAATATTGATGAAGCGAAACGAAAAAATGACCAGGCGACCATCAGCAGTCTTTCCAATGAATTACAATTTAAACAGCATGAATACGATTTTGTGATAGGCAACTACGCAAACATGAAACCTTATTATTTTAACAGTGGTTGCTGTTGTTTTTCTGACGGCGATATTACCGGGATTGAAATTGCTGAAGGAAAGATCCGGCTGATCAAATGGGATAAAAACGAAACCGTTTCTGAAAGAAAGGTACTGGATGAAATGGATCTGACTGAATTGCTCTGATACCAACATGCACGAACCTTCTGTTTTAATTAACAATAGTTGCTTACCCTTTAACAAATCATTTTAAAAGCGATCTATATTTTAGGGTAATAATTTAAACATATGCATCAACTACAATTATTATTATCAAGGTTATCATCTTTTTTCTTTTTCCCTTCTTATCAATTTAAAGAATTAAGCCCTGTTCGGGTATCCCCGGTTAATCAACCGGTACACCCGGCCAAGCGGTAAAGTTGTTCATAACCCTTAACCCAGCAACAAAATGGCCCCCGGTAAACGGGGGCCGCTTTAGTATTGGCTCATTATCATCTCAGGATATAATGATACTTATTTTACAACAACCGGCAAGTCAACCTTTTTTTGGAAGAGATTGCTGATTTTCTTCCAGGCACTCCTGATCTCCTGCTCACTAAAAAACAATCCATACTGGAGTATAAATACTTCGGACATACCATAGAGCATAAAGAAACTGTAAATCACAAGGTGCATGAGGAACAGCAACACAAAAGTACCCAGGCGAAACCTTTTGTACCAGATCAAAAATGGTGCGGCCAGTTCGAGTACGATCACTCCGTAATCAAGGATGAAAAGGAGCGGCGTGGGTACAACTATATGCCGGCTACTATTCGCAAAAATAAAATAATGTTCGTTGTTAAGATAATAGTTGAGTGCCATGCCGCTTCGCCATTGTGTATCTTCCAGTTTGCCCACGGCTGCCATAAAATAAATAAAACTCAGGTTGATCATGATGCCATAAGCGGCGAGGTTACTTAACTGGTTATACAGTTTTTCTTTTCGTTCGCTCAGTGGTTTGTATTTAAAAATTGTAAAGTAACTGTAGCTATTGGCTGCAGCTAAATAAAATGTAAGGAGCAATGCCGCCAGGTCGCCACCGTTGATGAATGTATTGTTCATCGTTTTCAACACTGCCAGCGCAAGAAAAAGCAATATAGCCACCAGGTTCCTGCCGATACCGGTAATATTGAGTATCAGCAACACTAAACACAGGTATATCACCAGCATATAATGTTGTTTTAAGACAGGCAGGTAAGGGTGCAGAAAATACAACCCACCAGGCGTAAACTTTAAAAAACTGTTGTTACTGTACAGGAGATCAAATTCCGGCCAGCGAAACAATAGTTCTTTCAATAACCACAGCGAAATGGCCACCCTCAAAAAAGCAAGGTACCAGGCCTTTTGGTTGGTTTGCTGTAAACGTTGTATGATGGTAGAGGTAGTACCCAATGTTTATAAAGGTTTATAGGTAGAAATGAATACGGTATCAATATTTAAATTACCCGGATCAGTCACCGGGGAGGTAGCCGGTAAAATATAACGATTGAAAAGTATCATCCTGAATTCCTTCCCCGATATTGCCTGGCCTGCTTTTGCCAATATATATTTACCATAGTTTTCAAGGTTGCTGATCAACTGCTGTTGAGCAGGATCATTTTCAAGCAAAGCGGTAAGCTGCTGTCTATAAAAATCTGAGCCTTTTCCGGGGAAACGATCTATCAGAAGCTGCCGTTTTTTTTCTGCTGTTGCAGAGAGGTCAGTGATTGACAGGAACAGCAATCGCTCCATGGCATCCTGGTAATTATTAAAAGGTGCATACAATTTCTTTTGAGCAATACTGTATTTTACCAATTGAAACGTATCTGCATTGCCGCCAGTACCCGGCTGCCTGGTAACAAAGTCTAACTCAGTGGAATAGGTTTTGGTAATTGCGAAAAGGCGCCAGTTCTGGTTAAAAAAAGAAGCGTAGAGCATGGACTGCCGTGGCGCTACAGTCCTGGTGGCCCGGTTAAAAAAAACGAGTCCCATGGTAAACAACCAGTAATAGATGAATGCCAGCAGCAGGCAGTAAGATAACCACTTGAATAAAATTTCTTTGCTAAAGAATGCCTTCGGCTTCATTGATACAAATGTATAAATTTAATCAACCATACCTGTTGTTAAAAAGCAATGCAGTAAGTAAACATACACACTTGACATCCGGCAATTCGTAAATAAAAAGACTGCTATGATAAGCAGCCTTTTTATATTCATTTTATTCTCCGGCAGTTTCATCTCTCCGCCTTCTGAATTTCCTGGGATCACTGCCGTCCATCTGCACAATGGTAGGGTGGAATTTGCCCAATACATCCACCAGGTTTGACTGGCTTCGCATCACTTCATTGATATCCTTGTAGGCAAACGGCGCTTCGTCCAGTCCGCCACCAACCAGCTTTACACCGTGCTCTTTCAATTCTCTTTTGAGCGCTTCATGTGTAATATTGGCCAGCGCTTTACTACGGCTCATCTTTCTTCCTGCACCATGCGAGGCAGAATTTAACGATGCAACTTCGCCCTTTCCTTTTACAATAAAGCCAGGTGCCGTCATGCTGCCGGGGATAATCCCCAGCACATCTTTACCCGCAGGTGTTGCACCCTTACGATGTACGATCACTTCCTGTGCCTCCTTCCCTTCTACACTCAGCATTTCTTTCCATGCAAAGTTGTGATGGTTCTCTACGGTTGCCAGTGGCTTTTCACCAATGGCCCTGGCAATTTTTGCATGAATGGTATGATGACAGGCGCTTGCATAATCACCAGCCAGGTTCATGGCCAGCCAGTACTCCATACCTTCCTGTGTATCCAATCCTAACCAGGCCAGGTGTTTTGCTTCTTTTGGTAACACCGTTCTTTGCATAGCGATCTGCGTATAGTGATTGGCGATATTGGCACCCAGCCCCCGGCTACCGCTATGTGTTAGCAAGCCTGTATAATTGCCCACCGGCAGGTTCATGGTATTGTCGGCGTCTGTAATTTCCACCTTCCCAAATTCAACAAAATGGTTACCGCTACCGGAAGAACCCAGTTGTTTCATTGCCTTGCTTTGCAGTCCTGATAAAAAGGATATCTCATTAAACTCTTTTCTATCCAGCACTTCCACTGCAGATGGTGCTGAAAAAACATCCAGTTTGCTAAACTCCCGGCCAGCACCAAACAGGGTATTGGCAACCAGTTCCCGCTGAAACCAGGCTTCTCTTTTTTTCAATTCCTCCGGGTCAATGGCAAAAACGCTTAAACACATCCTGCACCCGATATCAACACCTACGGCGTAAGGGATGACCGCATTATTGGTTGCCAGCACACCGCCTATCGGTAACCCATACCCCTGGTGTGCATCGGGCATTAAAGCGCCGGCTACAGCCACTGGCAATTTAGCGGCGGTTTGCATTTGAAGTAAAGCGCCCTCTTCAATGTGTTTAGCGCCAAATACATTGTATGGAACACTTGTTACGTTCAGGGAAAAAGCCTCCCCCAACCCCTCCGCCAGAGGGGCTTCTGACCGTGACTTTTCTAATAACTTTGCTGCAATAGACGAAAGGGTTTCATGTGTAGTATAATTTTCTGGTGCTGCCAATACTTCTTTTAATACCTGCAATGCCTCTTCTTCGGTGTGATGTTTAAAATGTGTGCACATGGTATGCATGGCAACACTTACCACCGGCCCCTCTTCATAGCCGATGGCTCTTATTTGTTTTCCTGTTAATTTTAATTTGCTCATGTTATTTTTTATTTGAACCACAATAGGCACAATCTTACTGCCGCAAAGGGCACAAAATAATTTATTGTACTTCGTGTTTTTCCCCGTGTTGCCTGTGGCTATTTCTTTGCGTTCTTTTTGGTTTCTTTCTTTGTATTCCTTGTGGTTAATCTTTTACTGTGATGGCATCTTCAATCCCATTGCTTTCATCGCCAGCAATGCTTCTGCATTTCCAATGGCATCGTTTAGCGGGTTATGATCGTGTTTTGTTTTTCGAAACAATTGCTTCCATTCACTGTTCAACCCTGTATCCATCTTCATACCGCAATACAAATCACCGATGCGCCTGGCTGAAAACCCAAATGGATTTTTGCCGAGGTAAGTATGAAAATACCAGTTGATCCATTGCCAATCGAAGGCCGGGTTATCGCTGATGAAGATGGGCCTGCCTTTAGAATTTCCAGATAGCCAGCCGGCGAAATTTTCCATCACTGTTTTGGGGTCATCAAATGCTTCATGCTGCTGCCGGCTGAAACCGCTTACGGCCAGCGCCTGCGGATCATATCGATCAGCGATTGGTTTTATTTTCCCGTAAAATGTTTTGCTCAATGATGGCTCTACCACTACGGCGCCAAAGCAGACTATTGAATACTGATGCGGAATAGGTCCATCTGATTCCACATCTACTACTATATAACTCACTGTTATTGTTTTTAAATATTGATACTAATTGTTACAAAAGCAATTGCCTGTTTTTTTGCAGGTATTTGAAAATCGGTATCGGCTGTTCAATAAAGCTTCCGCCGTACAAGAGTGCGACGCAACTGCTGCTGAATCCTGTTACAGCAGCTAAGTACAAAAATAAAACATCCGGTACCGGAATGATACCGGATGTTAGAGCGCTGTTTTAAGGAAGTCAAATTTTTAAAACCTGACTTCCTTCAGCTTCTTATTTTGATACAAAGATCTGCTTCAACTGCTCCAGCAACGCACCATTGCCACTCACGGTGATCTCACCAATTTTGTCTGCGATCTTTTCTACATATTCCATCTCTTTTAACTTCCACAACATCGCATTGTCTTCCATCAGCTTGGCAGTGTTCAGCAAGCTACGGGTACTGGCAGTTTCTTCCCGGCGCATAATGGTGTTGGCCTGTGCATTCTTTTCTGCCACCAGCACTTTGTTCATGATGTCTTTTACATCGCCTGGCAAAATGATATCCCGTATACCAAAGCCAACCACCTCTACGCCCAATGCCGCTGCCCTGTTTTTCACCTGCTCCAGCACAAAGGGCGCCATCGCATCTTTCTTCTCCAGCAATTCATCAAAGCCGAAGCCGGCAATGTATTCCCGTAAAGCCAACTGAAAAGCTACGTACAACTGTTTATCGTACTCCTTGTTTTGCAGGATCGCTTTTTCAATATCGGCTACCCGGTACTGTGCCTGTGCGTTGATACGCAAAGCGGCTTTGTCTTTGGTTAGTATTTCCTGGCCATTCACTTCCAGTTGTTGCAAACGGGTATCCACTTTGGCTACCACAACAGTGGTGCTGTTCTTCCACCAGTAGTAAATACCGCCGTTCAATGTGATCACAAATTTTCCATCAACAAACAACAAGGCTTTTTCGTAGCTTTCTACTGCATAGCTCCGAACATAGGGAGCTACCAGTTTATTCTGCAAAGTGGCACGGCTGATGTTCTCAGTGATCTCCAGCTTACTGGTATCCGCTTTTACGAATTCATAGTTGATGATACCTTTCCAGAAAGTGTAACGGCCTGCAGTGAGTACAGTCTTCAAAAATCCATTTTCGTACTGCAATGCGATCTCGTTGTCTTTTACTTCCACTACCTGCAATGCCTCTGCCAATGCTGCATCCTGCAAGAGGATGTTCAATTCTACAGGTGCAAAAAATGGCCTGTTGATATCATAGATCAACACATTTTCTCCATTCCAGAACCAGTAGGCTCCTTCTTTCAAGAATTTTTTATATACGCCATCTTTCAATACCAATGCAACCTGGTAGGCGTTGATTTTTATTCTTTTCATTTTTTTGTTTTTGAGGCAGTCCTGCACAAAATGAACACGTATGTGCATTGTACAGATTGTGCCGGTTAAATAATTGTCACGGCATTCAAAGATTTTGCCTGACCGTGTTGTTTAAATTTTAAAAAGCCGGGCGGTGATCATCCATCTTTTTATTACGGAAACCGGGATGGTTATTTTTTATTACTGCAGTACAAGAATGGTGCAGAAAGATCAATGATCATCATTGCCATTGCAGGAGTACAATACTTTATTGTAACCAGCACCAGCCTTCAGGCAATAAACCGATTGCATTGTTTAAAACCATCGAAAGACTTAAAGTCATATCATGATTTCAACGCTGCCGGAAAATACCGCCCATGCTTTATTTGCTTCACCATTTTTTAAGAAGTGGTGGACTTCTTTCTCTACATTATCAATGTAGTGCTCTACCATTGAGCTAACCTTCTCCAAAGGAAGACATGGGATTCGAACCCATAACATGGTGGGGACTGCCTGTTGAGACAACAGCATACAGACAGCTACGGCCTCTGCACTGCAGTGCTTTGTAAAGCACTTACCTGGTTTGGTATCAACCTGCCAATTCCCATCTTGCTAACCAGGTATATTTAGTGATCACTTCTTTCGCCAATACTTTTTCTACGGTCTATTTCGTTTCCAACAAACAGCAGGAAAATTTTCCGGCGACAAGCGCTCTAATACTACTTAATTCGCCAACGCTTCCCGCCTGAAACCCATCACTCTCACCGAAGGTTTTACCACTTCTATATCACCCGGATTGGTGATCTCTGCGATCGTCATTGGCTGATCAATAGTATGATTGAACCCCAGGTGATCGCTCAGGCGCTGCGCTTTTGCGGCATCCAGTTTGCCAAACTCATACTTTGCGATCAATCTTCCTTTGCGCATCAATGCACTGTCCACTAAATTGAGATCACTGTTGAACGTACAGATGATCTGCACATTCAGGCAATCGCTCAGCAAACCATCGCTGATGTTAAGCAGGTTGCTCACGCTGCTATTGTGACTGTATTTACGGTCGATGATAATGTTCTCCGCATCTTCAATCACTACAACAGCATTCGGGTTGTCGATCAGCAGATCAATGAACTCGGGGTTGATCAAATTGCCGGCAACACTGGGCGATACAAACAGTACCTTCTTTTTGATACTGCCGATCAAATGCCGCAGGTAGGTTGTTTTTCCCGTACCCGGCAAGCCATGCAGCAGGATGATCCCTTTGTCGTTTTCCTTTGCCAACCTTGTTTTGATCACTTCATCCACTGCCTTAAAATCATCATTGTAGTACAAGCCAATGTCCAGCACCGTTGGCTTTATTTCCAACTGCTTCAGATCAAGGCCATTGCTGTTTTGCGTAATGATGTTGATCTCAAAATCTTCTTCCTTCTCCGGCGCTTTATAACCGGAAAACCTTTCTATCAATTCATGGGCATACTCATAATTGTCATTGCCAAATAAGATCTCTGCATACTCATGTCCCAGCTCGATCATCACTTTATTTTCCAGCTTAAAAACGGTAGCACTAAACTCCTCCTGCTTTTGCTGCCAGTTGTAAAAGGTGCGCTGGTATATTGCCAGCACTTTTCCCGCATTCCCTTTATTGACATATTCAAATGCTTTTTGCGTATCCAGGTTGTTGATAAAACTGATACAGGGTGTTGCATCATATTCCCTTACATAGAAGTTTTTTACTTCGATGTAGTTGCTTTCAAACAAGACCTCCCTTTTGCGAAGCCTTAACTTTTTCTTTAACTGCCTTATAAAATTTTGGGTCAACTGTTCAGCGGCTGGTATCAGCATAATACAGATGCGTACAATTAAAAAGGCAACGATTAACTGTGCCATTGTTTTATCTTTTGATTTTTTAGTTTTAATTTTTACTTCTTCTGAACTTCTACTGCACTACTTTATTGGCACAGCAGCTACTTGCGAAGGCATCGGGTTTCGCTTTGAAAGCAAAGCCCATTCCCATGATATAGCCCATCGCATCTTTCAGTGCATCATTACTTTTAAAGTTTGGATTGGTGTTGATGTCCACATGTACTTCCATATCCACACTGTAGCGGCTGAAAATGTTACACAACGGGTACGCCACTTCAATACTCTTTGCTACTTCCTGCAACATCCTTTCTTTGATGCTCATTTTTTGTACGCTGGTTTCGTTGCGGATGTACATAAAACCACCCTTGCCTTTCCGGATAAAAACGATCACCGTTGCAAACTCCGTTTCTTTCCCTTTCACCTGGCTATCGGTACCGATGCATACTTTCAATTCATACCCCATTGCCCTTTCAGTGGCAATCACTTCCATCACTTCTTCTTCAATTGGCCTGCGGATATATTTTCCGCTCAGCGTTCTCCATTGCTGTTCCATGTTGTTTGTTTTTTTACGAATCACACTGGTTGATATTAATGCGATTTGTTTTTTTACAAGCTTTTGCTCTTCATGGCGACATCGTTGTGTCACTCACTTGTACTTTTTGTTTTTCAATTATTCTTTTTTATTGCGGACGAAACAAGATTCGAACTTGCACTGCTGCGGCTTCAACGCAGTGCTCTATCCCGATAACTATCGGGAAGCTATTCGTCCTCTTTGTTTGATATGAACATTGACTGATCACTATTTCATCATCTTCGAATTCATCCATTATCAAACAATGTTGCGGAGAGTAAAGGACTCGAACCTTTGCACCGAATAAACGATGTATAGCTTAGCAGGCTACCGCATTACCCCCTCTGCCAACTCTCCGGAATATTTCTTGGGATGAATCCCGAATGCTTTCGGGAGAACTTTCAACATTTTGACTAACAACCACCTGCTCCCATTGGGCAACCCATCCAACTATTTCCTTATTCCTTATTCAGTTGGTCCGCAGGGACTCAAACCCTGACCCCCGGATTAAAAGTCCGGTACATCTACCATTGAGCTACGAACCAGTGTTGTGATGACTGATAGATTCGAATTACCGACGTTTACGGTATCACAGTAATGCTCTAAACCAAATGAGCTAAGCCATCACTTGTTGCGGCTGTTAAATTCGAACTTACATTTGAAGCTTATGAAACTCCTGAGTAAACCATTAACCCAAACCACTTTTAATTTTGTTGGCTTAACAAGACTCGAACTTGTATCGCTTCATTCGTAGTGAAGTATTCTTATCCATTGAACTATAAGCCATCGCTGTGCGACTTTCAATCCCATAGCTATCAGGATAACTGAAAACATTCACCCTGTGCTTACCTCTCAGACAGAGAGGAGGTTGAATATATTACCTGTTACACCGACCGCATTGGTTGTCTTCGGGGATTGAACCCTGTTCTTTGCATCCACAGTGCAGCGCTTTACCAGATAAGCTAAAGACAACATATTCGCAGCAGTCTGTTTCACCTGCTGCTGTTTTCATTCCGGTTGTTTTGAGTTTACTAGCTTGTTTGCATTTAAGAAAAGGCACCCCTGTGCATCTCCAGGGGTAGCCTGTTTCCCTCCCTTTCTGCAATCTTTTAAAAATTCCGTGTCCGGTTATTTAGTTTGCTTTGCAGTAATGCCATTGCTGTACGAATGATCAATACTGCGATGATGAATTTCATGGCTATAATTTTTATGTTATTTACTTTTTCGTTTGGGTTCTTTATACATTGCCGCTACCAGTTTTACCAGTAACAATGCCATATGAATAAATTGAATTGGTTCCATGTTTACCTCCTTTTCACCAGGCTTGGTGGAAACAAAAAGCCCGGCCATATTAATTTTGGCCGGGCTTTACCTATCGCTGAAACACTTGCTAAGTGTGCGTTTGTATATACCACGGCCTTGTAACTGGATATAGATTACCCGGTACGGCATCAAAACATTTACTGCTGTTTTGCACCGTTGCCATCCACGCTGCCGGTGAATGTTGTAATCGTATCGCTGCTGTTCTCTTTTGCTCCTGCATTAATTTTTTAGTTTTTTAATGTTGTTTGATTCAACTGATCTTTTATGCGCTTCACCTCCACTTCAGGAGATGGACGTGCAATAAAAAACCCCGAATGTTACTTCGGGGCCTTCGCTATTTAGTGTTGGTAAATCCTCATTTACGCATCAGCAAAACATGCCCCGAAAACTGAATAATCCCCTATCGGACTAAACAGGTTTTTTGTTTCGATATGTAAATTTTTGCGTAGCATATTTTGTGATTGCTTTTTGTTTTGCGATGCAAAGATGAATTTATTTTTTTCATTTCACCAAATAATTTTCAAAAATATTTTTTATGAATAGATTTCAATAACGCTGGAAGTCCAGTGAAATCAATACTTTCAACAGATTAAAAAAAATTAATCAATGCCTGCTTCTTCCTTGAAAAAATTGTTGCAACAGGAATCATTCTATCAAAACCTTATCATCCACTAACACTTTATCTATGCTGATCAATTAAAATGGTATTGCCATCAGGGTCTGTTAACATTAAACTGGCCGGACCAGAAGTAGTTTCATCTGTTTCGCTTAACAATGCTATTTCGTTTGCTTTCAAGTGTTGCTGAATTACTCTTACATCATCAAAGGGTTCAACCGATGCTGCATTTTCATCCCAACCCGGGTTGAACGTAAGTATGTTATTGGCAAACATGCCCTGGAACAACCCGATCAATGCATTGCCGTTCTTCATGATAAGGTAATTTTTTTCCAGCGAACCGGCAAACACGGCAAATCCAAGTTGCTCATAAAATTGTTTGGAAGCAGCAATGTTTTTAACAGAGAGGCTCATAGAGAATGCACCTAATTTCATAATTATTTTTTTTAGTAAAATAAATGTTTCACTTGTTTTTGATAACGATGTCCGGATTATCCATTGGTATGGTGATTCGCAGCCTGTTTACGAAGGCTG
>APMI01006788.1_pt1 | contig 13674 bp, 9 predicted proteins | sample 667938 | NCBI WGS metagenome assembly APMI01 (sample SAMN01084076, study PRJNA167559) | wastewater metagenome | biome: Wastewater | place: Denmark: Ejby Moelle, Odense | collected 2011-11-28 | reverse complement strand
GCGTGGTTTCCACCAACGGCGTGCATTTCGGGACATGGGCGCTCAGGTGCGGGATATCGCACATAGACATGCGCACGCCATGAAGTTCCCGCACGGGCGCACTACGGCGTAACGGCAATCCCCCGCAGCGCCGCGGTGTGCGCCACGCCACCCACCGGATAGATCGAACCACTGGCCAGATTCACGATCACCAACGTTGAGTTGCTCACGCCGCCACCCAAAGTGAGCGTCGCGTACGCCGTGCCCGTGGCGCCGACAATGTCGAAGCCCACATCGGCGGTGGTGTTCACACCCAGCGGTCCGACCGTCGTGATGATGCCATCGTTGGGATTGGCCAGCGTCACCAACACATCGCGCGCCACATCAATCGCGTAGAGTGTGGTGCTCGTGGCACCGGCCACGCTATTCGTGTACGCGGTGCCGCCAATCTGCGGCGTCTGGAGCGCCCCGCCGTCGGTGAGCGCATACGTCAGCGCCCCATCGGTGGCGGCAACGGTTCCATCGGTGGCGCCGCCAAGCGCCGGCACCAAGCGGAGATTCTGCGTGCTAATGCTGTGCACGCGAATGCGATTGGGCACCGGATTGAAGTCAAAGCCAAACGCCGTTCCCGTAAGTGCGGGAGTAAATGCCGACGTGCCAACGGCCGTAGCCGCGCCCGTAAGCGTATCCAGCGTGTACACGCGGCTTGTCGACCCCAGCGCGTACAAGCGGCCGTCAACCGGTCCAAAGTCGATGCCCTGCAACGATTCACCCGCCGCCAACCCACTCACCGTCACCCGCCGATGCACGATATCCGGGCGCTGCGCACCAAAGGCGATGAGCCCATTCGCGCCGTCGAGACCGTAGATGGTGCGGCCGTTGTTGGTCGCCCCCGTGGGGCCGGTGGGGCCGGTCGGTCCAGCGGGCCCACTTGGTCCTTGGGGGCCAGCGACACCAGCCGGACCGGTGGGGCCCATGTCGCCCTGACAGGCGGCGAGACTGAACATCGACGTCGCGGCAAACGCGAGCGTGCAAAGGACACGTGAGCGGGGCGGGACAAACATGGACGGGCTCCTAACGAGGCGTGACGCACCTCACCCGGGCGAGTCCCATGAGCACTCGAATGACCCGGAATCGCGCGAGGTACAGCGACGCTACGCCGCTCGCGCGCCGTTGGATTGCTACGCCACGGTACCGGTCACGGCATTCGCCCACGCGGTCAGTGTGATCGTGCCATCGGCTCCCTGGGGGAGCAGTGCGGCCATCTCCTCGCGCAGCGACTGGCTCTGCGTCTCCGGCATGGCCCGTAGCGACTGACCGGCGCTCGGACCGCCCTGCACAATGCCCCAATATTCGGCGAAGCTGTCGAAGGTACGCGTCACCTGAATGGTCTCCACCCGCACCTCGCGCAGTCCGGCCTCGTGCCACAACGTCGACATCACATCGGCCCGCGACGACTCCGGTTGTGGTGGCAGCGGCACGTGACCGCCACGCGCGCGAATGCGGTCATGCAAGTGATGATAGGGAAAGCCACCGCCCCCCATATCCCACATATAGGCGCCCACCGTTCCGCCCGCGCGCACGACGCGCGCCATTTCCGCCACACCGCGTGCCGCATCGGGCACAAACGACAGCACGAGCGGCATCACGGCCGCATCGCAGCTGTCCGTCGCGCAGGGAAGCGCCATGGCGTGGCCGTTCTCGAAACGCACCCGCGCCGCCATCCCGTCGCCCGCAAACCGCGCGCGCGCAAAGGCCAACTGCGCATCAGACGGGTCAACGCCATGCACCGAGGCCGGCGCACAGCGCGTCACGATGAGTTCCGTGAACGCGCCGTTGCCACACCCCACATCAAGCCAGTGCCAATCGGCACGTGGCGCGATCCACTCCAAGAACTGCGTACCAACGCGCTGACTCCATTGACCCATGAAGCGCTCGTAGGCGGCGCCGTCCTCGAAGCGGATCGGTTCCGACATGGGGCCTATCGCCCCATGCGGTCGCGACGCACCTGCACCTTCTTACCCTTGATCTTGCCGCGCTTGATGGCGTCGATCACGTCATCGGCGATGGACTCGGGCACCTCAACCGTCGAGTAGCCGTCGGCAATCTGAATCGCGCCAATCTGACTCGAGTCAACGCCCACTTCGTTCGCGATCGCGCCAACCAGATCACCGGGGCGGATGTTGAGCTTGCGCCCCGCACCAATCCACAGCGTTGCGGCCTTCCACGGCGCTTCCTTGCGCGGCTTCTTGCCGGCCGGCTTGCCCTTCGCGCCGTCGCCACGCTCGCTGCGCCCTTCTGAACGCGCGGCGAAACGCTCCTCGTGCCGAGACGGCGCCCGCGGTCCGCGATCAAACTCGCGCGGGGCACGCGGCGTCACCGCCGGAATCTCCTGCTCTTCCTGACCATCGTTGGCCGCGACGAGCTTCACGGCCGCTGCCGCGAGATCCATCACGTCAATTTCGGTCGCGAGGCTTTCCACGATACCACGCCACGACTCAAGGCCACCTTCCAGCACCGCTTCGCGCAGCGTGGCCTTCACCAGCTCGCGGCGATGCGCCCGCAGGTCGGCAACGGTCGGCACCTGCGCCACTTCGATAACCTGGCTCGTCTGCCGCTCAATGTTGCGCAGCAAGCGATGTTCACGCGGCTCGGCAAACGTAATCGCCACGCCTTCACGTCCGGCGCGGCCCGTGCGGCCAATGCGGTGCACATACGTTTCCGCGTCGGCCGGCACATCGAAGTTGACGACGTGGCTGACATGCTTCACGTCGAGACCACGCGCCGCGACGTCCGTCGCGATGAGCAGGTCGACCTTCTTCCCACGGAACTTCGTCATCACGCGGTCGCGCTGATCCTGCGACAAGCCGCCGTGCAACGACTCTGCACGCAAGCCGCGGCCGATGAGCGTTTCGCTCAGCTCGTCCACTTCATTGCGCGTGCGGCAAAACACAATGGCGCTCGTCGGCTGCTCGATATCGAGCACCCGCGCCAACGCCGGCATCTTGTGCGCGCGGGACACGATGTACGCCACCTGACGCACGCGGGCCGTCTCGCCTTCCGGCACCACTTCGCGCTCGACGGTAACCTGCACCGGCTTGTTCAGATGCTTCTGCGCGATGCTGGCGATACGCGGCGGCAGCGTCGCGCTAAAGAGCGCCGTCTGCCGGGACGCGGGGGTCGCATCGAGAATCGCTTCGAGTTCGTCGGCGAAGCCCATGTCGAGCATTTCGTCGGCTTCGTCGAGCACGACGCACTTGAGCGTGCCAAGGCGGAGCGTGCCGCGCTTGATGTGATCGAGGGCGCGGCCGGGGGTGGCGATGACGACATCAACACCGCGGCGCAGGGCCCGCACCTGGAGTTCCATGCTGGCACCGCCGTACACGGCGAGCACCTGAATGCCGAGCGGCTTGCCGTAGCGATGCACGGCTTCGGCGACCTGCATGGCCAACTCACGCGTCGGGGCGAGAATGAGCACGCTGGGGCCATCCGTGCTCCGCTCACCCTTGGCAATACGCGTCAGGAGCGGGAGCGAAAAGGCCGCCGTCTTTCCGGTACCGGTGGCAGCCTGGGCCAACACATCACGACCGAGCAGCAGCGGCGGAATCGCGGCGCGCTGGACGGGCGTGGGTTCTTCGTAACCGAGCGCGCTGAGCGCGTCGGCAATGCGTGAATCGAGACCAAGCGCGGCGAAGCCTTGGACCGAGGGCGTTACGGATTCTTCAGTGGACACGTCGGACACGTCAGGGGAAATGGCTCGGGGAACCCATAGCCGACGCTCACGCCGATCGAGTGACTCCGCAAACCGATGGTCGCCCAATTCGGGGCGAACCTTTAAATGTAGCCGGTTCCGGGGCCTATCCGTTGATTTGTTGCGAAGTCGCGCCTAATCAGGCTTTTTGACCGATTTTAAGCGCGTCCGCGCACACTCAAGTAGTGGTGCCAGAGCAAACGCGCGGCCACCGAGCGCCACGGCGCCCACGCGACGGCCATTTCTGTGAGGGCGTCCTGCGCCGGGCGCGCCGGGAGACTCAGCACCGCGTGCGCGGCATCGGCCAGCGCCACATCGCCCGGCGGCCACACATCGGCCGCGCGCAGCGCCACTAGGCAGTACACGTCGGCGGTCCACGGCCCAATGCCCCGCAGCGCCAAGAGTGCCGCCCGCGCTTCCGGATAGGGCATTCTTGCCAGCGCCCCCAACCGCAGCCGCCGCGCCGCGATGGCCTCGGCCATGTCGTGCACGTAGCTGGCCTTCTGTCGCGTGAATCCCACCGCCCGCAGCGTCTCTTGACCCGCCGCCAAGACTGACCGCGCCGTCACCGCGCCAATCTCTGCGCGCAGCCGTCGATACACGGCCGCAGCCGACGCCAGCGACACCTGCTGCTCGAGCACCAGCTTCACCAGTGTCGGAAAACCCGGCGCCCGTACCCAGAGCGGCGGCGGCCCGTGCTGCGCAACGATACGCGCAAACGCCGGCTCCCGCGCCGCGAGCGCGCTGGTTCCCTCGGCCAGCGTGGCCGCCGTGATTCGAACGGGCGCAGTCATATGGAAGTGCGAGAGTGAGGCGAGCGCGGCGAACCAGACGTGAATGCGCGCCGGTCGCCGCGGTCGCGCATGGTGCGCGCAACCTAGCCCGCACCCATCCCTCGGCTACCCCCGTCGGTGCCTTGCGTCGCTGCGTCATGCGCCGGATTCTATCGCACGCTCCTCACGGTCCCCGTTCCGGATTGAATCATGGCTTCGTCGCGTCGCGATTTCCTCAAGCAGTCGGCTGGTACGGCCGCTGCGCTTACGCTCTCGCCCATCGCCGCGCAGAGCGCGCACGCCATGGACGCCGTGGACGCGATGGCCGCGCCGGCCAATCCGGTGCTCGAGCACGAGCGACGCATGCTGCGCGCGCATCCGGTCCCGCTGGAGCGCGTGCGTCTCACCGGCGGCCCGCTCAAGCGCGCGCAGGATGTCACCATCGCGTATTTGCTGGCGCTCGATCCCGATCGCATGCTGGCCGCCTACCGCACGCAGGCCGGCTTGCCCACCACCGCGAAACCCCTCACGGGATGGGATGGCACTGGGCGCAATCTCACCGGCCACATCGCGGGACATCACCTGTCCGCGGTCTCACTCATGTACAAGGCCACCGGCGACGCGCGTTTCAAGCAGCGCGCGGACTACCTCGTGCGCGGACTGGCCGAAGTGCAGCGCAAGCATGGGGACGGGTACTGCGGCGCGCTCGAGGGCGTGCGTGAGGCGTTTGCGCGCGTAAGCAAAGGCGACATCAAGAGTGGCGCGTTCGATCTGAATGGTCTCTGGTCTCCCTGGTACACGTTGCACAAGACGTTTGCCGGACTACGCGATGCGTACCGATACACGGGCAATCCGCAGGCGCTCACGGTAGAGACGGGCTTCGCGGCGTGGGCCGAGGGGGTCATCAAGCCGCTCACCGACGAGCAGGTGCAGAAGATGCTCCTCACCGAGTTCGGCGGCATGAACGAAGTGTTTGCGGATCTCTATGCAGACACCAACGATTCGCGTTGGCTCGCGCTCTCGCTGCGCTTCGAGCATCACGCGTTCACCGAACCGCTCAAGCGCCATCAGGACAACCTCTCCGGCAAGCACGGCAACTGTCAGATCCCCAAGCTCATTGGCTCAGCGGCCCGCTATGGCTACACCGCCGATCCGCAGGACATCATGGCCGCGAGCTTCTTCTTTGATCGCGTGGTGCGTCACCATAGCTACGCCACCGGTGGTCATGGGTTGGCCGAGTACTTTGGTCCGCCCGACGAACTCGCGCCACGCGTCGATGGCCGCGCCGCGGAAACGTGCAATGTGTACAACATGCTCAAGCTGTCGCGGCGCTTGTTTGCCTTTCGGCCGGACGCGTCATACGCCGATTTTCATGAGCGCGCGCTCTTCAACCACATTCTTGGGTCTATCGAACCCGACGAGGGGCGCACGAGCTACATGGTGCCCGTTGGGCGGCGCGAGCAGCAGGAGTATCAGGACATGCAGCGCGACTTCACCTGCTGCGTGGGGAGCGGCATGGAGAGTCACGCGCTGCACGGACTCGGTGTCTGGTACGAAAGTAAGGACACGGTGTGGCTCAACTTGTTCGTGCCGAGCAACGCCACGACTACGCTCGTACCGGCGCAGTTTGCGCTCGACACCGGCTTCCCCGAAGGCGAGAGTGCCACCGTACAGGTGACGCTCACCAAGCCCACCACGTTTACGCTGGCCGTGCGCCGCCCGCTTTGGGCAGGCGATGGTTTCCGTATTGCCGTCAACAACGAGAACATTCCGCAGCCACCGCTCGCGTCGCTCAATGACGCCGTGGCCGGCGGCCGCGCTGGTGGCTTGGGCAACGAATCCGAGCTCGCGTCAAGCAGCTATGTACGCATCACGCGCACATGGAAGAGCGGCGATCGGGTTAGCATCAGCATTCCCAAGACGCTCACGCTCGAACCCACGCCGGACAACGCAACCGTAGCCGCGTTCATGTACGGACCGCTCGTACTGGCCGCCGATCATGGTCCGCGACGTACGGGGCGCGAGAACAACGAAGCGAACGAGAACGCGGCGCAAGAGTTCGGCAGTGTCGGCGCAGTCATGGTGAGTGCGTCACGGCGCCCGACCGATTTGCTCGCGCCAACGAATACCGCCGGCGAGTTTCGCACGAAGCAGGTGATGCGTGTACCGGGTGCCAGTGGCGCCGATGCCGACGTGACCTTCCGTCCGTTCTACCGCACGCATAAACGCACGTACGGCGTTTACCAGGACGTGCTCACGCCGGCGGACTTTGACGCGCGCGTTGCCGCGATCGCCAGCGCGAAGGTGGCCGCCGATGCGCTCGAGCGCGCGACCGTGAGCAAGGTCGCGCTTGGTGATACGGCTTCCGAAGCGTCCGCCCAGTATAAGAGCGACCCTGCTGACCGCCCCGTAAGTCGCGCCAATCGCCGCACCGGCCGCGGCGGTGCGGGTTTCTTCGAGTACACCATGCCGGCGGATCCGTCGGCGCCACTGTCGCTCGTCGTCACCTACTTCAACGACCCGGGGTTACCGGCGCCCATTGGCGACTTCGGCATTCGGGTGGACGGGGCAACCGTCGTGACGCCGAAACCCAACCCGCATGTGTCCGGCTTCTACGACGCGACGTACGAGCTGCCCGTGGATGTCTCCCGCGGCAAAAGCGCGCTGACGGTACGCTTCGAGGGGGCGCGCATTGTGCCGATCTATGGCGTACGCGTCGTGCGGCGTTGAGTGTATGCCGATGGCGTGATCAGTTCCCGAAAACCAACAGCACGCAAGCCAGCTACGCCGCCCCCAGTCCTGTCATGAGGCGTAGCACCGCATCCTGCGTGGCCGCCTCTCGTGGAAGTTCGCCACGCAGCACGCCCTCGCGCAGCACCAACACCCGACTCGCTAACCCTAGGAGCTCGGGCAACTCGCTCGAGATGAGCAGAATGGCGGCGCCTTCCGCCGCGCGCTTGGCAATCCACGCGTGCAGCTCGGCCTTGGCACCCACATCCACACCGCGCGTGGGTTCGTCGAGCAAAAGAATGTCGCTGTCGGCCGTCAGCCACTTTGCCAACACCACTTTCTGCTGATTGCCCCCCGACAGACTCGCCACGGCAATTTCACAACCGCGTCGAAACGCGACGCGCCCCAAACTGGTGTTCACCGCCTCAGCTTCCGCGGCGCGATTCACAAGGCCGCCGCGTGCGAATCGCGACAGAATGGGGAGTGTCGCGTTCTCTCGCGCGCGCATGCCCAGCACCAACCCCTGCTTCTTGCGGTCTTCGGGCACGAATCCAATGCCATGCGCCACAGCATCGCGCGGCGCGCGAATACGCGTGCGCGCGCCGTTGACACGTACGTCACCCGTGGCGTGCTCGTCGAGCCCGAAGATGGCCCGCGCCACTTCGGAACGGCCGGCCCCTACGAGGCCCGCCAGGCCAACGATCTCTCCCGCGCGTACCGTGAAACTCACGTCGCGGAAGTGCCCCGGGCTCGACAGGCGCTCGACACGCAGTCGCTCTTCACCAAGCGTGTGCGGCGTTGGCGCCGCGACGTAGGCGTGCAGTTCGCGGCCAATCATCTGCCGCACCAGCGCGGCCTCATCAAGCGACGCACTGGGCTGCGTGGAGACGTGCTGGCCGTCGCGCAGCACCGTGATGGTATCGCAGAGCGCAAAAATCTCGGGCATACGATGTGACACGAACAGCTGCGTCACGCCCCGGTCGCGCAGCGATCGAATGAGCGCGTACAACGCGTCCGCTTCGGTCTCGCCTAAACTGCTTGTGGGCTCATCAAAGATGATGACCTTGGCGCCCGCGCCAACCGCCGCGGCAATCTGCACCACCTGCTGTTCCGCAACACTCAGCGACGCCATAAGCCGCCCGGGATCGATCGACGCGCCAACGGCATGCAGCAACTCACGCGCCCGAGCCCGCAATGCCGCCGTATCGATGAAGCCAAACCGTCGCGGCAGCACACCGAGTGAGAGATTGTCGGCCACCGTGAGGTTCTCGCAGAAGGCGAGCTCCTGATGCACCATGGCTACGCCTGCGGCGAGTGCCTCACGCGGCGTGGCAAAGCGCACCGGTTGCCCGTCCAGCTCCATCGCGCCCTCATCGGCGTGATGAATTCCGGCCAGAATGCGCCCCAGTGTGCTCTTCCCCGCGCCATTCTCGCCACAGATGGCGTGACAGCTGCCCACGCCAATCTCAAAGCTCACATCGCGCAGCGCGACGTTGCCTGGAAACCGTTTGGTGATGCCGCGAAAGCGGACGCGAGGCGTGCTCACTACGATGTTCGCTTACGGATGATCGCTTACTTCGGAAGCGCGAGGTACTTGGGGTCGATGTCCGAGAATCCCCAGTCCTTGAGCTGCTTGGCCCACGTGCCAAGGTTGTCCTTCGACACCTTCACGAGATCCATCTGCACCTTCTCACCCACCGGCTGCTTCTTGTAGACGTGATCGAAGATGGTCTTGACCGAGACATAACCCCAGTTGAACACCGGCTGCGCAAAGAGCACCGGCGCGAGGCCGCTCTCCACGTACGGCAACTGGGCCGGTAGGGCATCGATGGCGACAATCTTGACCTTCTTCGGGTCGAGATCGGTGAGGAGCGTGCGGGTAAAGAGCGGCCAACCGCCAATCATCGCGTAGCCGCTGATATCCGGATACGCATTCTTCACGCGCAACACCTCCGCCGCCGCGTCCTGCGGCGTTTCGGCGTGATAGAACGCATCCACAATGGTGATGCCGGGATACTTCTTCGCCGCGTCACGCACGCCCTTGACGCGCGCCTGCAAGTTGAGCGCGTTCTGATTGCCGGCGAAGATCGCCACCTTGCCTTTCCCACCCATCTGCTGCGACAGCTCGTCCATGATCTGTTCGCCCATCTTCACATCGTCGCCACCGTAGAACGAAAAGCGCTTCGAGTCGGGGACGTCGCTATCAAAGGTCATCACGGGCACGCCGCGATCTACCGCCTCGTTCACCGCGCCGCGCACTTTGCCCGCATCGCTCGCCGACAGCAGAATGGCATTCGCGCCGGAGTTCGCAGCTTCAGCAATGCGCTGCGCTTGCACTGAGCCATCTTCGTTGGGCGGCGTGAGCCAATCAATCTTCACCGTCACGCCTTCGCTCTTGGACAGCTCAGCAGCTGCTGCTTCCGCACCTTGCCGTCCGGAGAGAAACACCGGGTTGGTGGAGCTCTTGGCAATCATCGCGATGGTAAAGGTCTTTCCAGCCCCGCCGCTCGCGGTCTTGGCGGTGTCACCGCCGGCGACTTCCGACTTGCCACCGCACGCCAACGCGCCCAACAACGTGCCCAACACCACGAGCGGGCGTACCCGCGAATAACCCACTGCCATGTGAGACTCCGGAAAGAGACGGACGCGCTACGCCGCGCGAGACAACCGATTTTGCAACGCCTTCATCCCACGCTGATCGAGGACCACCGCTACGATCATCGCCACACCAATGATGATCCACTCGTAGTTCTGGTCGAGATGCAACGTGCGAATGGCCTGTCGCATGGTCACAATGAGAATGGCGCCGAGCATCGCGCTCAGCGCGCTGCCTTTGCCACCACTCAGCGACGCCCCGCCCACGACGGCACTGGCCACGACATACAGCTCATACCCGTTCGCATCGCTCGAGGTGGCCGACCCATAAAACGCAGCGCCCAAGAACGCGGCCGCCCCCGCCGCCAAACTCGAGAGCACGAATACCCCGAGCGTGATGCGAGACACGCTCAGCCCCGAAAAGCGACTCGCCTCGGGGTTGCCCCCCACGGCGAGAATGTGCCGGCCAGCGACCGTCCGCGAGAGGTACACGCTTCCAGCCAACGTCACGGCCAGCATGGCCAGGAGCGGCACGGGATAGAGCGCGGTGCCAAGCCCGAGCGGCGCCTTGGCGACGGCGGTGAGCGCTGGCGGCACGAGAATACTTTCGGCGCGACTAATCACGAAGGCGATGCCGCGCACGATCCACATCGTCCCGAGCGTGATGATGAACGGATGCACGCCCAGCCCAATCACCATCACGCCATTGGCGAGCCCGCAGAGCAGTCCCACCACGAGGCAGCTCCCCAGCCCGACGAACACCGTCGCCATGGGATCCATGGGGCCGAGTGCGCGCAGGATCATGGCCATGGCCACGCCCGCCAGCGCGTACACCGCGCCCACACTGAGATCGATCCCGCCAGCGATGATGACCAACGTCGCGCCCACCCCCATGATCGCGAACGCACTCGCGTCCGTGGCCATTTGGATAAGCGTGTAGCGATTCAAGAAGTTGTTGACCGTCTCCCCCGTGCGTGGGTCGGGGTGCGTACCGGCCGCGAGCGTCAATGCGGTGGCCAGCAATACCAAGACCACGACCAACCCGAACTGCGGCGAGCGCACGAGGTGCTGCAGGAGGCCAGCAGAGGAGGGCGACGCGGGGGTGGACTCAGACACGAGGCGGCGGGTGAAAGCGAGGTGCGACAGCGCGGGTCAAACATACGGGCGTGCCATGGCGCGTCAACGCGACCCACGGTAATCTCTGCCGCAACTCCTTCCCCTCGCCATGCGTCTTACCAAACTCACCTCGAAGGTCGGCGGCAAAGCCGCTGCGCAGCATTCCACGAACCGTGCCGCACCGGCGCGGCCGCCGGCACCGCGTGTCACCCTTGGCGTGATTGTCGGCAACCGTGGCTTCTTTCCTGGCCATCTGGCCGCGAAGGGGCGCACCGAGATGCTTCGCGCACTGGAGGAAGAGGGGATCGACGCCGTCATCATTGACGCGGCGGCCACCAACCACGGCGCCATTGAGAGCCGCGACGAAGCCAAGGCCTGCGCCGCGCTCTTCAAAGCGAACGCGACGCGCCTCGACGGCATTGTCGTGACGCTCCCCAATTTTGGCGATGAGCGCGCCGTTGCCGACACCATTCGCCTCGCGGGACTCGAGGTACCGGTGCTCGTGCACGCCACGGCCGACGACCCGGCCAAGATGCTCATCGACAATCGCCGCGATGCCTTCTGCGGCAAGATGTCGGTGTGCAACGTGCTCACGCAGTACGGCATCAAGTACACACTCACCTCACAACACACCCAGCGCCCCGACTCGGAGAGCTTCCGCGCCGACCTGCGCCGCTTCGCGGCCACCTGTCGCGTCGTGAAGGGGCTGCGCGGTGCCCGCATTGGGGCCATCGGCGCCCGCCCTGCCGCCTTCAAGACGGTACGCTACAGCGAGAAGCTGCTCGAGGCGCATGGCATTTCGGTGGAGCCCATCGATCTGTCGGAGATCATGGGGCGCATCGGGCGTTTAAAGAACTCCGATGCCGCGGTGAAAGCCAAACTGGCCGAGATTCAGGCGTATGTGGACACGGGCGACGTCAACGCCGATGCGCTGATCAAGATGGCCAAGCTGGGGCTGGTGATGGACCGGTGGATGAAAGAGGTCGACGTATCCATTAGCGCCATTCAGTGCTGGACCTCCATGGAAGAGTTCTTTGGCGTGGTGCCGTGCACCGTGATGTCCATGCTCAGCAACGCCAACCTCCCAAGCGCCTGCGAAGTGGACGTGATGGGCACCATCAGCATGCACGCGCTCACGCTCGCCTCTACCACGCCAGCCGCCTTGCTCGACTGGAACAACAACTACGGCGACGATCCGAACAAGGCGGTCTGTTTTCACTGCAGCAACCTGCCGCTCGATTTCTTCGAGAAGGCGAAGATGGATTATCAGGAGATCATCGCCGGCACGGTGGGCAAGGACAACACGTGGGGCACGGTAGTTGGCAAAGTGAAGGCGGGCCCCATGAGCTTCGCGCGCTTCAGCACCGATGAGCGCGCCGGCATCATCAAGGGCTACGTGGGCGAGGGGGCGTTTACGAAGGACAAGCTGCGCACCTTTGGCGGCGCCGGTGTCGTGGAAATTCCACAGCTGCAGCAGCTGCTGCACCACATCTGTCGCCACGGGTTCGAGCATCATGTGGCTGCCACCTTCTCTCACGTTGCCGACGCGGTCCACGAGGCCACGGTGCGCTATCTCGGCTGGCAGGTCGAGCGGCACGCGTAGGAGACGCGCATGGGAATCGTGGCCGGAGTGGACTTCGGAACGCTGAGCGTGCGCGTGTCCATCGTGGATGCCGCGCGCGGCGTTATTGGACATGGCACTGGTGACTATCCGCTCCATCGGCGGGCCGATGACCCCGACTTTGCCACGCAGGCGCACGCCGATCACCTGCGGGCGTTGGCTGAGGCGATGGCTCGTGCCCTCGCTGACGCCGGCGTCGCCGGCAGCGCCGTACAGGCACTTGCCCTCGACACCACGGGCTCGAGCGTCATCATGGTGGGCGAGGGCCTCACGCCGCTCAGCGAGTACTACCTCTGGTGCGATCATCGCGCCCACGCCGAGGCGGCGCGCATTACGGAAGTGGCGCACGCCATGGGCGTGCCGGCAATTGATTGGTGCGGCGGCACCTACTCCTCGGAATGGGGCTTTGCCAAGCTGCTGCACTGGCTGCGGCATAACCCGAGTCAGCGCGATCAGCTGGTCTCTGCGTTTGAGCACTGCGACTACATCGCCGCGGTGCTGTGCGGCGTGACCGACGCCAAGCGAGCCGCCCGCAGCGTGTGCGCCATGGGCCACAAGTGGCTGTGGAACGCGTCGCTCGGCGGCTATCCGCCGGAAGAGTTCTTTGTGGCGGTCGATCCGCTGCTCGCCGGTATTCGCGAGAAGCTCGACGGGCCGTATCACACCTCCGATTGTCTCGCCGGTCGTCTGAGCGCCGAGTGGGCGGCGCATCTCGGCCTCACCGCCGGCATCCCCATTCCGGTGGGCGCCTTCGACGCGCATTGGGACGCGGTGGGTGCCGGTGTGGCCGAGGGCGATGTGGTGAACGTCATTGGCACGAGCACCTGCATGATCGGGATCGCGCGCGACGCGGCGCTGGTGCCGGGCGTGTGCGGCGTGGTGGACGGCTCCGTGCATCCCACACAGCGCGGCATCGAAGCGGGGCTTAGCGCCGTCGGCGACATCTTCGATGCTATTGCGCGTCGCGCCGGCCGTTCGGTGGCCGACCTGACCGACGGCATCGCGCACCATCGCGGCGGTCAGACCGGACTGCTGCGCCTCAGCTGGGACAACGGCGATCGCACCGTGCTCGTGAACCCGGCCCTGGGTGGCGTCACGCTGGGCTGGAA
>APMI01026366.1_pt1 | contig 13676 bp, 11 predicted proteins | sample 667938 | NCBI WGS metagenome assembly APMI01 (sample SAMN01084076, study PRJNA167559) | wastewater metagenome | biome: Wastewater | place: Denmark: Ejby Moelle, Odense | collected 2011-11-28 | reverse complement strand
TCACTTTCTTTGAAAAATGTACTAGTAGGTAGGGTAAGATCGTTAAAGACAGGATCTCTTGTGATATTGTAGAGAAGGAAGTTATTACTAATAAAGTGTCTCTCCACGCCAGTATCAGTAAAGAACCACTCAGCTATCTCATTAATGATTGTTCTATCATACATAGAGATTCCAGAATACGGAAAACATGTATAAATGCAAAACACATCACCACTAATAAATGTGACATTATCAGCTGATCGCCAGATCATGTCATCACTCACCATTGTTCTCAACTTAAGCAATTTAGAGTAATCATCAGGACAACCTTGAACAGTCTTGTAAAAATCATCGATGAAAGCCGCTTCATATGCAGTGGGTCTGTCCGCACAAACAGATCCAAAAATCCCTAAGATAGTAAACCAGATCCCCCACCTCATTTTAGTTCATCGATTAAAGTGACTTCGAAATTGGTCTTGGGCCTCACAGTAAATCCGAGATCCACTTCATCATTTATACTATCAATGTTAAGTGACTGGGGTAATCTGAGGATTGAAGCAATTAACAACCGAGTTTCATGCTTTGAAAACTCTTTACCCAAACAATAATAATGAAACATCCCGAAAGGGAAGTATTTTCCCGTTAGATCATCATAAGATGTGTGTCTATCAGGATCAAACAATTGTGAGTCGAGCCAGTATTGAGAGTCTACATGTGTGATCAATGGACAAACGAAAACAAGAGTATCAGGAAAGATAGTGAATGAAGACATCTTAACATTTTCTACTGTCTTAAGACAACCCAGACCGGTGGGACTCTTAACACGAAGCAACTCCGTGATGAATTTGTTTAAATAAGGATACTTGTCCTTATCTGAATACTCTGGTAATCGACCGTCAAGTTCTTGTTTAAGTCTAGTTTGAATCTCCGGATGAATAGTTAAATAATAACAAGCCCATGATAGTAAACTCACGGTTGTTTCAGATCCACCAATGAATAAACTAAAGAGTTCTTCGCAAATCCTTTGTTCACATTCTTTAATGTCAGGATATGTTTCTGTACAATAATTAATAATTTCTCCGAGTACAGTTTCAGTGTTAGTATATTGTGGGATTAACGATTCTATAAATGAATAGACTCTATTTCTAGCATCAATTACATTCTGAGGAATAATCTTTCTATAAGTAATCATATTCTGTCTAATATTATCAAACACGATCAGTATGTCATTAGCCAAACTTGGTTCTATTTGAGAAGGATCAATATCAGAGAATGCAGAGATAGCACATAACCCAGCAATCTTCTTAACATAATCTTGAATCATAAATTTATTAGGAACTGGGTACAACTCAATAACTCGTTTCATCATCTTTGAATACTTTATCAATTGAGAACCATTGAAATGCTTTAAATATCTACTTCTATAAACGGGGTGTTGTTCATTACTTGCAGTGATAATATTATTTCCTATGAGGATTTTCATACTCTCACTGAATCCTTCTACTCGAATACCAATGTGATCTTTGTAGAACTTCCTGATATCCTCTGGATTAGTCAATAAAACACATGGTTGGCCAGCCAACATGAATTCATGATCACCATTCTGATATACCTTCTTAAGGTAATTAAGATAATTTTTGTTGAATTGATAGGCGTTCACAAATGAACCAATCCAGTGCCACGCAAAAATGATGTAAAAATACAAACGTTTGAACATCAAAATCTTTTATTCTCGGATGAACGAAACATTGAATCAATTTCGCTCAGATTGGGGATTCAATATCGAGACTAATCTGATAGCTATTCAAGCATGTTATGGCATCATCTCCGTTTTGAGCATTTTAGCAATCGGAGTCGTCTGTAGACATACATATAGACATTATTACAATCCATACAAAGCCGAAGATAAACGTAAACTAATTGCTCGCAATGTTGCTTTAATGGCATTGCCACCCTTCATCATCGGGACTTATACTGTGTACCAACTCATTACTAGAGATTTCCTATCTTATTCACTACCTATGGTTATGTATTTGATTGTTCTACAGTTAACCTGGGCATTCAGTTCATTTGTTATATACAAGAATCAAATCACGATGGCTCAGATCGCCACTCAAAACTTTAAGACTAAGATTGATTGGGTTAAGCCCTTCTTAATCGTAAACTCTGGATTACAGTTCGGCGTACTCTCAGCTTGTCTTATTGCATTATATATCACTAAGTCTGAGATCATCTATCGTGTATACACTGCATACTCCACATTTTATGTACTCACTCATATAGTACCGATATGGGGTTCAAATAAGTTATATTCGGAGATCGAGACTCAACTAAATCAATTCAAGAAGCTTAATGGAGATATCTCATCAATAAATCGAACCATCAAGACTGCCGAGAAAATCAAGAACATGAGAAATTCTTTCTACGGTACGAGTTTGTATTTATTTAATGCTATTTTCATTGGGTTACCTCAAGCTTCTCCCTATTATCTCATTGTTGTGTTCGCCGCCGGTGTGATTTCTAGTTTTGGTGCAGTGAACATTTATCCTTATCTGGGTAGCAAAACAGAAGATACTTCTGTACAATCTAGCGTCGAGTCTGCTAATTCAAATGTTAGTATGATTAATAATGCCGGATCTAGAGCCGATACACTGAGTGGCACTGTTTAATCACATCACAAATTCGTATACTACATAAGTATACGAATGATAATATACATCCGTTAGGGTGATCGAATGAGTGTCGCAAAAAGTACTCTCCTCAGAATTAAGATTACACATCGGATGACATTTCGTTTCAGATAAGGCTCTACAAATTGATTTTACACCGAGCTGTTCTAGGACTAAAATGGAGACATTGTTGAATGATACCAATACCGATAGTAGGATCTTTATTTATAAGAATTGGTTAGATCAAGATTTGGCCAATTCTATGATGTCTGAAATTGCTAATTATTCATGGGAGCAGCGCCAGGTTATGATTTATGGAAAGATGATGAACCAGGCTCGAGATGTATTGTTGGTGGGAGATTCTAGTATCACAGATGGTTATTCTTATTCTGGTCAGAGATTACCTCTACACGATTGGTACACTGATGAGTATTACTGGCCTCTGAGTATTTGCGAATCTTTGAATGAAGCATGGGATTCGGATTTCAATTCTTGTCTTATGAATAGATATATGTCTGGAGATAATCATATATCTTACCACTCCGATGATGAGAAACAACTAGGTCTTCAGGGACAAGTAGCCACAGTATCTCTGGGAGCATCACGCACGTTCAGGATCAGGAAGCGAGGACAGACCACTGGTTATCTCTTAAGTGTTGAGCTACAACATGGCGATCTATTGTTGATGGAGGGTAATACACAAAAATACTATACTCACGCTATCATCAAAGAAGCCAGAGTCAAATCTCCCAGGTATTCACTTACTTATAGGAGATTTACTGAATAAAAATGATTATATATTAGATCTTGTATGCAGAGGAAAATGGAGTGCATACAAGATTTCGATACCCGGTTCATGAAAATTGAACAGATAGGGTCTGGGAGTAGCGGGAGGATTTACATGTATCTGGATACCAATACTAATACTAGAGTTGTTGTTAAGGAGTTCGATGTTACTTCTTTGTATCCATTTATTAGAGAGATGTCTGCTTATACAATTCTTGATGATTCATTTGTTCAGTGTAAGGGTTACACAGTTGAACCATTAAGAATAGTAAGTGAACTCTTTGATGGAACTGTCAAAAAGAAAGAATTCCAGAGTTACGATGAACTAATGAATAGCTATAAGCAATTACTCATCCAAGTTGATTATTTACATTCAAGAGGATTTGCTCATCGAGATATTAAACCAGATAATATAGTCTACAAAGGAGATAAAGTCAGTTTGATCGATTTTGGTTCATCAAGAAAGATGACTAGGTTTCCAGTAGTTTCCGGTGCTACTAATGAAGTAACCACTGTGTGGTGGTCTGCTCCCGAATTATATGAAAATACGAAATGTATTGATTGGAATTATAGTCAAGCTATAGATATCTGGTCTTTGGGTATGACTTTCATAGGGATGCTCGGAGTAAAGTTACCTACTGAGATGCATAAAGCAACAATGGAGACTTGTTATACTGCTTTGTTAAATTTCTATCGAGAGGAAGAACCTAGAGGTCAAGGGGTGATTTCTGACAAAGCAATTTCAGACAAAGAGAAGACTCGAACATACTCATTGTACCATAAGTATTTGTATCAGAGACTCTTGAATAGAAATTATAGTCCGGAGCAAGCAACTACCATTGTAACTCTCATATCATCTATGTTAACCTGGGAGTCTAAACATAGAGAGAGTGCCAGGAGCATACTCGGATCTAAATTATTCAACATGCCTAATCCTGTTCAAGAAGTCAAATCTATGATGACTGGAGAAGTTTTAGATGATTATCAAGCCAACAAGTATGTTGGTTACCCGGACATTGTTTACAACAGGATACATAAATTTGTCTCAGAGACTCACATTCCTCAAATTATCCGGGATCATGATTCTTATAAGAGGTTCAGGATATTAGCCAAGCGTATGATATTAACTCCTGAAACGATCTTGATAGCGTTTAACATATTAGATTATATTCGACTTGATAAATACAAGATAAGCGTGACGACTCTATGGGCCATATTATACATTTCACAACAGTACAATGAGAAGAGTCTACACTCGGCACTCAGTATTACTCAAATGTCTGATACTAAATTTACTGTAGCACAATTACTCCAAGAAGCTAACTCTATACTCAGTAAACCTATCTTTAAGTTCTTTGTTGAGTACTCACCGCTGGATGCTGCATTCGAAATCTGTGATGAATTCGAACTTAATGTTAGGAATGTTACACTTAAAGTTGTGAAAAGAAGTACTGATGTAAGGTGTTCACAGAGTTATTTACAGTTAGCTGTTGATTCTTGTCGCTAAATAAAGATCCTGTGTACCTCTTGGGTGATAAGAACATATATCGGATCAAAATCTATCACTTCACCCATGATACACTCTTCCGACCTTTCTCAGGAATAACTGAAGTAATGTTTTGAGTTTCCTTGGGTTTCTCGGGGGGTAACCGGTTTCTTTGTATTCATTACGACTTAGCTAACTGGTACAATTCATTTACTTTAAATCGAAGCTCGTCGATCTCTAGTCTTGAATCCTTGATTTCTCTATAAGAATCCTCATCTAGAGTTCCCTGGTTCTTCCGGGTGAGAGGATCTGAAAGATCTGAAAGCCATAACTTAGCTGTTTCCGGTTCAAGATATCTCCAGATATCTCCGGGTTTGAGATATAATTCACAAGTATAAGGGTCAATAGTTGACATCATCGGAGCAAAAATACCCCACGGCCATGTGCGGTAATAAATGTTATTTTGAATAACTCCATCGATTACCACATTTTGAACACTATGATTGAGGAAATACATTTTATCATTCTCATCAAGAATGTTCAGGAATGTGGTTGTTTTCCCAGTCGCTTTCAGTACGATCTCTTTGAATTCTCTATCGTCTATATTCGCGTGTAAACTACCGCTCATGCTGGATGTCGATTTTGATTAAATGTAATCAAAATCCTAATCATTTTTTGTCATTAGTCGACAACCACTCTCATTGATTTAAATGTCTTACTCATATACTTCTGTATATGTTTGTAAACAGAATCGTCTATGAGATCCGAATTTCTTTTCGATAAAATATCGTTATTATTCTTCTTCGTATCGGGTTCCAGATATTTTCACGAAGTATCTTCTTTGAGTTTCACTAAATCTTCTTTACTGAGATTATCATCGTCATCAAAAATCCCGTAAATCTCACTACTATCTATATATACATCACTATGAGTATCAAATGTCCAACCAAACCGAAAACTGTCTTTTGTGGTTACATTCTTATCAGTAGCACGCTCAACAATGCTCTGAAAAGTTGCCTATTCCATGACTCTTTCTCGGAATTAAGAGGAAATTATTACATCAATTTATAGGAGTTCTCTGATTAATTCGAGGATGACATCGCCGTGACAAGATTTATCTGGAGTTTCTTTAGTTTTACACCAGCAGCCAAGTGTTTTGCCTTTGAGTTCTTCGAGTTGGTCTAGAGTTATGAACCCGGCAGATATATTATCCATTAGATAAGATAGATATTTATCTATAGCTCCATCTCCTTTGAAAGGATTAGCAAAGGGACTCGCTGGAGGATACCTGAATTTCTTACCATCTCTAATTATGAACACGATCCCACCTCTCCCAATATATACGTTATTAGGGTCTTCACACCATTCATAGAGATCTTGATACCGAGGTCTTATGTCTTTGACTCTTACACTGACTACTGTAGTTTCCATTTTCTATCTCGAATAAGAAAATCGCCGAATCAGTTTTCTATGATTGTAGCTAATAGAAACCGTAGCCACAAAATGATTTATTATTTTTGTGTTGCCGAGTGTAACCATACGTCATTAAATTATCTCGTAACTATGTCTTTTCGCACTGTTGTCTTGCGCGGTAATTTCACCGAGGAGTCGGCCAGAAACCAGATCTCTAGCTATTGCGTTACATCGGAGGATAAGCTCTCTGCTTGTAAGCTCTTGACTTCAGAACTGGACCCTAAGGGGTTGAGATCTTTTGCATTTGTTGTTTCTGACTCTTTGTATCGTAAACTCCTCACTGCTGCTGAGTCTGTTCGGGAGGACCGTCGTCACAGATGGTTCATCTCCGAGTTCGAGAGCTACTTTGAGACCGTTTCTCAGGGAGGACTGAACTTCAAGGTGTTCGGTGATTCTGTGAGAGATGCAGTTGATTATGTCGACGAGGTCTTGAAGTCTCTTTCCGAAATCGGTGCTGTTCCCGAGCGATACCAGATTGCTACTCTCCCCTCGAACGATCATTACGAAGGTCTCCGTGACTACTTCTTTGTGAACTTCTCGAGACCTCTGACTGACGACGAGTTCGGTCGGTGTCTCGCTCTGCTCCGAAAGAAGAACTTCTTGGCTTGCTCCCCGGCTAAGAACCAGCCTCTGATTGAACCCCGGAAGCCCCAGAAGTCCCAGGAACCTGAGAAGAAGGTACTCTTGAAGAATGCTTTCTCATTGCTCGATGAATCTTCCTGTTAAATTCCGAAACTCTGGAGGTTCTCGAGAGCTTCTAATGAAGAGATTTATATTACATATAATATAAATTGTGATTAAAAGATGGTGTTCAATATCATCTTTGCCATCTTCTTATTTCTTGTCCTGATAGGTATAGGAGTATTAATATATTTGATAGGTGTTAAGATATTCAGACCTTATAAGAAATTAGCAAGTGACGGATCTTCATGTATCATCAATAACGATTGTACTTCCGGGAGCTGTATCGACTTCAAATGTACAAATTGATTCTTTTCCTTACCAATGGTAAGGAAAATGCTGTCTTTATTACCTTTAGATGTGGTGATTTATCACATCAACTCTGAATTTGAGATGATAGAAGATACTCTCAATTTAGTATCCACCTGTAAGAAATTCTACGAGTCGAGGAAGAAATTTGTCATATCACAGAAACTGTATATAAATGAGAAACATATTGGTAAGTGGTACTATGACAATCTCATGAAAGTCATCGTTACTAAACCGTTTGTGTATCCCAAAAATGTCATAGAATTAGAACTCGAAAATGATCAATACCAACACAATTATATTAAGAGTGTTATACCAAAGAGTGTCAAAAAATTAACCGTGACTCAGGTTGATATAGAAAAACTTATTCCTCAAGGGGTTGAAGAAATCTCTATGTACAATTGCGAACAACCAGATCTAGATTGCATACCAGAGTCTTGCAAGAGTTTAACTTTTCATTCTAATTATAATTACAATTTTGTTAAACCCTTTCCTCAGTTTTTGACAAAGCTAGTATTGCCATGTTTGATGGAAAATTTGGATGTTTCAATATTGCCCAAAACTCTTCAACATTTAGCTATTTCAGGTAATGTAAAAAATCTAGCAGCAAGATGTACTGAACTCAAATACCTTAAGATACTTGATAGTTTACATTTGACTAAGAACGATATTCCTCGAAGTGTACAAGAATTAATCATTCGTTCTTGTACACTTAACGATCCCGATTTAATTCCTCCGGGCGTCAAGAAATTGGAACTTAGTTCAATCTATAATCGGATTAACATACCTGACGGTGTTACTGATTTGACCATTTCAACCTGTCATTTACCCTGTATTCCATCAAGTGTCGTAAACCTTGATTTGAATGTGTTTACCAATATACGATCAGATTATATACCTAGAAGTGTTAGAAAATTGATTATAACGATCACGTCAAGACGTTCACACAGTGAAAAAATTATACCTGAAGGTGTGACAGATTTAATTATAACTACAGATTTGCTGAAATCGGAATATATCCCTTCTACATTAGAAAAATTGCATATTGAATTTATTGGATCACGTGATCACCCTACTTTAGCAATAGACGAGTTTATTGCTCCTAACATAAAACATTTATCTTGCAGTAATGCTGCGATGATCACAAAAACCATTCCCGACACAGTTATATCTTTATCTATAGATCGGTCCGATTTTGCACCAGATTTTATGATTAGCAACACCTTAGAAGAGTTTACATATTATTCTTATCTTTGTCGTCGCTCGATTGAACATCAACTCCCTCAGACTTTAAAGGTCATAACAGTCTGTAGAGATTTCTTCAAACAAAACAAAACGATCAAAAACCGTCCAGACTTGAAAGTGGTTCTATTTGAGTAATCTTCTTTTATCTATTTCTTTACTTATAGTAAAGAAATTTAATTACCTTATGGATAACTCTTCGATCTGGATATTACACTTAATACCCTCGTTTGTCAACATATTCAAAAGATCCTCTTGATGACGGTTATATCCTGTAAATTTAATCTCCTTGATCTCGAAAGAAACACAAAATCCGATCAATAATTCAGCCGAGCGTCTTACGTTATCACGATCTTCTGGCCAACTGTACAGATCGTGAAATTTCTTGCCAAAGATTAATTTATAGTCTTCCTTAGTATTCTCACAATCTTTACATTCACGAGATTTCCCACATTCACAATTATAAGGAAGTTCATCACAACTCTGACAAGTATTATTTTTAACCCATTCTAGTGAGTCCTCCTCGGTAGCAAACCTGCTTATCATTTTTCCACCATCAAAGAACTTAAAGGAATCATTTTTCACCCTTTAAGTTTTAAATAATGAAGAGATAACCCAAAATGATCTTTTTTCTTTACTTAGAGTACAGAAAGTAATGTTATCTTTATTACCAGACGATATCCTCCTTTACAGGATTAACTTCTTTATCTCTAACTTAGACGTGATTAGCCTATCGTTAGTATGCAAGAAGTTGTCAGATTTGAGAGATAGAATTTCGTTCTGGGATCCCATAAGATTAAACATCAAAGATAGAACTATGTGGTACTATAATAATTTGAAACATGTCATTTTGTTTAAAGATTCGATCGATTTCCATCCTCTGCCCAAAAACTTGGACAGCATTGCGCTGAGTGATCAGGAGACTTTACAACATAGACTACCTGAAGGAATAAGCTATGTGTCTTTTTCGCATGGATCGAAGTGTTCTATTGAAAACAAAATCCCTAACACGGTTAGGACGATAAAATTCCAAGGATCATTTAAACAACCAATCAAAGGTCATATGTCAAAATATCTAAAACATATTGTATTCGGATCAAAATTTAATCAACCCATTGATGATTGTTTATACGAGGGTCTTAAAGGATTGATTATCCGTGGTTCAAGTCTTCTTAAAGATCCCATTCCGAGTACTGTTAAATACTTGTCTATAAATCAAGATCTTGAGAAAATTATCCCAAGAGGTGTCTTCATGCTTGAAGTTCCGGGACCCGTTGATAATCTGGCTAGAGATTGTCCCGATATCAAGATCCTTGCTATGAAAAGAAATAAATCAAACAGGATCTTAGTTCCTAGCGATATCCCTCGAAACGTCGATTACTTGAAATTAAATTCATTTGATTGTTGTGTCGAAGGTGTGATCCCTTCAAGTGTTAGAACTTTATCTCTGTTGAGGTGCTCCAATATTTATATCCCTTCGAGCCTGAAAAAACTAATACTTTGGAATTGTGATCATCTCCATTTGAATGAAGGTATAGTCGAACTAAATATATATTACAGTAATGCATTTAGTTTGACTACGAATATACCTAGTACGGTTAGAAAATTAAACTTACGCGGTACAGTAGGTTTGTTGTCTGATTTCAATCTACCTCCTACTATTAAGAAGTTGGTATTGTCTTCATATAAGATGAAGATCACTCCTGGAAGCATACCTCACGGTATTCAAAAAGTATATATTAGATATCCAATAAATTTGACCAAGTGTATCCCAAGTTCGGTTAAATCGTTATATATTGTCGAGTTCAACGGGTCTTTCAAAGATGTGATCCCAGAGGGAGTTGAGAAGCTTAATCTAAGGTCTGTATTTGGGACAGATCTGACAGGTCATCTTCCAAAGAGTCTTAAATACCTAAGGATTTATGATTGTGACTTGGATAATTTTGAGTGTTTGAAGGAGACTAATTTGAAACACATTGAGGTAATTGGCATTAAGATAATTAACCAAAAGAATACATTATTAGTGGAACACTTACCTAAATCGTTAGAGATATTAGTTACATCTTTCCCAATAACTCAAACATTACCACCAGGTGTCAGACACGTTCTACATTAAACACGGGTCTAGGCCTGAATTCATAATATTAATATTATGAATGCTCATCTTAAGTTAAACTTAGACGTCGTAGATTCCTATAGTATTGAGTTGATAGAAAATATCATTAACGATAGTGTTGTAGATTGCTTGATGTTCATCATCGTGTGTGTAGGTCACGCCGGCCGCCTTAGTGGCACAATCAGTCGAACAATAACATCCAAACCATCTTTCCATTTTAGCTCCATCGAACTCCGGTAACCTGGCAGCATAACGACGAGATTTGATAATAGAACAACAATTATCGCATCTTCCATCAAACCAATCGTACTCGCCTCCGACACAATCATTAATATAATCATCCCTAATCTTAGAACAGTTACACGTCAGCATCCGATGACCGTAAGCATAACAATGCTCAAATTTGTGATCTATTTGACAATCGTCTTCTGACGCAAACCCACACAAAGGTCCGTAATGTTTGAAGATCATTTCTGTTGAATCAGGCTTCTCGATACCAGGCAAGAGCCACGGTTCGACAAGTTTATATTGCTCGAGAGGTTCTAATGTATCAAACTGGATCTCTACAATCTTCTTAACGAGTTCAGGATTCTCACCAATTCCAGCAAAGAGCTCTGGGTTGTCTTCAGGTGTAGATGCGACATAACGCTGAGCTAATTCTGATTTCGATAAGATAGTACTTTTCTCAAGATCAAATTCATCCACTGCATCTCTGAGAACTCTTTGTTCGGTTTCGTTGAATGCTTCTTGTGTTACTTTGATGAGGTACTCCGGAGGATCGGCGATTTTCGCTGTGAGTCTCTTGTGAAGTTCAGTAAGGTGCTTTCGCGCATTGACACAATGATCTAGTAATTCCGTGAAATTGGGATGCTCGAGGATACCAGTCACTATTTCTTCGGGAGGACTAAACACTCGTTCATATCTCTTGAGTCCTTCTACAACTCTGTCATCTGAGTATCTCTTCAAAGTGTCGCAAACGAGTCCCGGATAATTACGAATACCTTTCTTTTTGGCCATTTCGTAAACTTTATCCGAGACAATAGACGACGCGCATGCTTCGACCAGAGGATCCCCTCTCAGTATCACAAAGGGGTTTTGAGTTGAAGCGGCAGAAAGTACGTTCATGAGTTGTGTCTCATTTTCTACTTGACTGAGTAGTTCAACACATCTAGAAGTATTCATGTCTTTGGTCCAACGTTCGCATCGTAATTTCTTGGCTAAGGCGACTACTTCGGGTCGTGCATTCAGAACAGCGTTCAAGAACTCGGATGCTAACTGAGTAAGGTTATTAGTGGTAAACATCGTTTCAAAAATGTAGTGCTACTCCGGGAGATCATTTTCGAGATAACATTAAGAACATCTTAATATATTAAAAATGGCTGAAATAGTTAGGGCCATCCAAGACAGAGTTTTAGGACGTCGTGACGAACTTACTGTCAGAGAATTAGCTTCTCTGTTTTCAGTGGAACCATCACCTTATTTGATTACTTCTGTCCAAACATTAATAGAGAATCCTAAAGTTAAGACTCACTTAGATCCTACTAAATTTCTTTCTCTGATCATTCCCTATATAAGATCATTTGAACAACTTATATATGTCGCTATCGCACTCCGTTCAGGTGCTAATCCAGATGCCTATATTTTGACAGATAAATATGGAGAATTGCATCTTTTGGCATACACCTATATTAAATTAAATAATGAGATACCTGAATCATTCTTAAACTTGATCATGTTGATGTTCCAGAAAGCGGGATCACAAGTTGCTGTAAGTGTATATAAAACTTCTAATGATGAAAGTGTGTATAGATGGTTAGAGCGAGTGGGTTATAAATTTCCTACAGAAGAACCTACCGAAACAATCCTAAACGAGATCGGGATGTTACTTAATCGTGTTGATCTGGTAGATTCCTCTAATATTGATGTCACAAAGATCGTAAAATATTATTCTAACAATATCACTATTCCTTATGATTTGAATACTTTAGGGTTAAGCATCGAGTATCTCAATTTGGTCACATTCAAGAAATGTTTAGAAAAAGGATTCGTTCCTAAATATATATTAACTAATAAATTGATCTTAATGATTGATGGACTATCTCGACAAAATATCATATTACCCACAATCATTCTCCGAAATATGTTAATTGAGGGAGTTAAGTATTCGCAACAATTAGATTTACATCAATTTACTATGCTAGCTAATGCAAATCAAGATATAGCTACAGATGTGGAAACCGCATACAAGAGACCTTATTGGGAAAAAGTTTGTGTTGTTAATGTTGGAGATGTGACGAAAAGATTACTCCGTCAATCTGCTTCCATAGGTCTAATTAATGGACAAGTGAGTAAAGAATATTTGTGTGATCAACTTAGACAAATAACTCAAGCTGATAAGAATAGAACTATTGATGCTGCTATTGCACGACAGAAAGAAAGACTTGCTATTGAACACTCTATTGTGACTGATTTTGTGACATCAGAACCCAAAGTACCATTTGAGGGTGTGTGTAAAATGTCTAAAACTAAGATTAATTCTCCCTATGAATATGTGGATTACGGTGTTGCTAGCTACCGAGATGAAACAGGCACTGTATGGTGTTACACCGCTGAGTCATTTGACGATTTGATCAGAGACGGGATTAATCCTACAACTCTAAGAAAACTACCTTCATCTTTCATCAACAAAATTAAGAACATGATCTCTATGTTAGAGAATCTTAAACTCCGACCTAAAGACCTCAAACCTATCACCCAAGCTCTCGATGATCTCAAAGAACCCGATCATATTAGTAATTCGTCTTCAGATCGTTATGTTAAACGAGTTGAGGATGCGCTAGCCGTGAACAATATTACATTAGTAAATACTTTAACCAAAGAACAACTTAACCGGATAGTGAAAACAGTAACAGGACAAGATTTGTCTCTAGAAAAG
>APMI01022895.1_pt1 | contig 13676 bp, 8 predicted proteins | sample 667938 | NCBI WGS metagenome assembly APMI01 (sample SAMN01084076, study PRJNA167559) | wastewater metagenome | biome: Wastewater | place: Denmark: Ejby Moelle, Odense | collected 2011-11-28 | reverse complement strand
GAATTCATCAGCATGAGCAGGAAATCTTGCATGAGATTGGCTTGGCCACTGAGAACAAGATTGCGAAGCTGTCCTTCCTCCAAAAACAGGATCCCCGTGTAATGGGCAACTAGGCGGCAAACTGTAGCCACAGCCAAGCGTTCCACTGTTTTGTGCTTCCGCGGGAGGTCGATCGCATATGAAGTGCCAAGTGCGTTGTCGATCTGTAAAAGGATATTGGTTAGAAACCCGCCTCGCGTGCCGTCATGGCTGATCGACACCTCAAGATAGACGAGTTGAGTGAGTGCTTCCCACCCGGCAACGCTGTTTGCTCCGTGGCGAATCACTTGTGGAAGCAGTTCACAGAACCGTTGTCTGGTCACGCTTTTTCCTGTGCCGGTCGTGCCTTTCACGACTTGGACCGATATGCCTCGTGTCGGGCTCATAAACGGGTGGGTTTTACCATTGGGCTTGTGTAATACGGCTTCCCAGTAAAGCTGGCGTGCCTTTGCTATATTTGGATTCCGCCTGCGCAAACCGGCGTGAAGCATTCCATGCCATGTGAGTGCGGTTCGTATCATCTGCATGGTTGGCTCCAGCGGGGTCTTTTCACCAATGAGCAATTCGTCAATCTCGGTGAATCTGAGACTGGCGAGGTCGAGGCCTTCCAGTGGGTTGAATGCTAAATCGGTAGCTAGCTGTTCCGAATCCGAATAGTAAAGAATTTGTTGAGCTAGTGGATTGGGTGTGGAAAACCAGTGGGTTTCTGTAGGAGAGGGACGTTCATGCATGGGGCACCTCTGTCTGGCGGCTTTGAACAATCCGGGCAAATACAGATTTCTTCGCCGGCAAGGGCGCCGTTGTCGAAGCAATATCCTCTGTTGCCGGTTCCGGGGGCGGTGTAACTTTGACCAAAGGGAGTTTCACGACTCCTGGCTTGTGAACTGGCGCGCTATCAATGGGTGACTGTTCAGGTTCGACTGTCTCGGTCGCGGCGGTTTCAGGTGCGATGATCGGCATGCCATGATCCATCAAGGTTTTTTCAGTCTCTCGGTTTGATTTTTTTCCTTTGCGGATTGAAGATTTCGAGGGGGATTTACCCACTTTCTCTACGGTCGCCTGATACTCCGCCTCGGCGGCATCGTTTGCTTCTTCTTGTTCGGCCTCAAGGTCGCTGATTTGTCGTTCTCGCCCTGATTCCGCGAAAAAAAGTCTGAGTTTGTTGGCGTCATCCAGTTCGTAGATGTCTGGCAGCGAACACTCTTCCAGTAACTGGCTGTCGTGAGTTTTTGCGGCTAAGGGGATTAGCTCCCCGGAATACAGGTCGCGATAGTAGATTTCGCTTGGGCGGTAAGGGTCATACAGAAAATCGTCATCAAAAGCAGTGGGCATGACGCGGGATCGCATCACCTTTGCTTCCAAGCACTTCTTGACGATCTGTTTGTGATGGCTGGCGTATCGGACATGAGATACAAATTCTCGCTTTTGCCCCTTGTCCGTACGTAGTAGTCGGATCCCGTTTTGTGTGAACGTTCCACGGGTGGGAATCAATAATGCTATTCGCGCCTCCGCCTCGCTGATTAGGCTGGTGGCTTGATTTCCGCGCTCGATTTCCCAGCGTGTCAGGTTGGCACGGGTTAGCTTTATTCCTTTGTCAACGAGTTCCCTCTGCATTTCCAGCGTTGGCACTATGTCGAGTTCCATCGTGTTCCAAGCGTAGATTGCGCGCGCTGTCTCACGAATTGCTTCAATGATGGTCATACGGGCCAAGACATCTGCCTTTTCCACGCCTCGTTCGGTTCGTTGACCATAAGTGGTCCCGACCAGATTGTGATCGACCAAACGATGGAGTCCATGATGTGTTGTTTCCACGTCGCTATTCATATCTGAACGTGAAACTGGAACGAACTTGAGACCTGTGTTGACATTCTCAAATGCGTTCATGGCTGCTGCGGCACGGGCATCCGTGTTGTCTGCGAGGAGGGTGGCGAACCTGATGGTTATCCAGTTTTCCAACTCCTGTTCTTCTAGGCCCAGCCACTTCAGCCACTCGCGCTTCTCCGTGAGAGCGTGAAGATAGGCCAGTTGAACGGGAAGACTCCCCGGGGCGTCCAAACCCATATAGAACCCGGGTATGTATTTGTACTTGCTGTCGACGATCAAAACGCGGTGAGCCTGGCCGATCCGGTTTAGTCGATTGATGACTGAAACGAATTCCTGATCGGTTGTAGTTGAGTCTATAGCGCCACGCTGCCCAATCTTTATAACGGTCTCGTTGGCGTAACCAAATAGCACCCGGTCGATCCGCGCCAGTGCGCGAGGCGTAAGTTGCTTCTTCCAGGAGTCATGACCCGGGGAACGGATTTTTCCCCAATACTCGAACTGAGTTTCTGTTGGGCATTGAATATCGGGGTGAACTATTCGTTTAGGATGCCCATCTTCACCAATCACAATGTCTGAGTAGAACTCACGTTTGAGTTTTCGGAATGCTTTTCGGCGTGTCTTTCCTCGCTTGTTGTAATGCCGCCAGGCAAATCCGCATTGATCCTTTTCTTCATCAGACAAGATGTGGCCTTCGAGGCCGATTTCGCCTGATTGTGTTGCCCTGTTGGGCGGCCCCATTTTCTTCTTTCCCTGTTTCTTTTCTTTACCCCTTCCACCGCATCTAGAGGTATAGGGGGTGACAGAGCCTGATACGGAGCCTTCTGCCCAGTATTGGTTGAGGGTGTCGGTGATGCGACGGCGAAGGCGTTTTACATCTGTCGGCGACGTTGCCAGTTCGCGGGCTCGCTGGTTTATTTTTTCGGCTCGAATCTGCGGATCAAGAAGGAGATCTACATCTTCTGGATCTAGCAGTTTGACCAGAGGTTTGATCAATTCGAAACGTTCAGCTCGTTCCTTACGTGGGGTTGATTGTTCTTGCCCGCGACGCAGGTATTTATTGTCCAACTCCTCTGGTGTGGCTTGAACATCCGGGCGCGGCGGAAGGCCTCCAGAGAGAAATACAAATTGCTTGCTAATGTCTTCCGAAAGCAGCCATGACAATTTTTCAACACGAGGGCTTAGGAAATAGAGGCGTCCAGCAGATTGTTTGGGGGTGGCACGTACGAAAGCGATCCTGTCGAGTTGCTTGTTAACCGCCAGAACCCGGAAGAACTCTGCATCGGGAGCATCCTCGTGGTTACTGTGATACGAAGTGATGACTTCGCCTGGAATTGGTGAGCGAGTAATGAACTGGTTCATTGTCCCTCTCCGGCAAATGCATTGCGGAGCGCAGCCTTGAGCGCACGACCGCCAGGTACAGGGGGGAGGCTTCTACGAACTGGGCGACTGAGATCACAGTCGATCATCTGATGCCACAACATGTGATCGAGCAAGAAGGTCGCATGGCTAAGGGGCAGAGCCCAGTCTCGTTGAAGCCGATGGAGCGTCTCTTTCAGCGATTCCTGACAAATGCGGTCACATCGCGCTGCGAGAAAATCATGCAATACTGCTTGCAAAGGATGCGTTGGAGACAAGAAAGCAGCATCGACCATGCTCTCAAGTTGAGCGAATAGTACTGAGGGGTAGAGTGATGCGTCACCGACGGTGTAGTGGACACCAAGTTGCAGCGCATAGCGGCGTTCTCCCTCCAGCTTTTCCGGCCCTCGGTCCAATGGATCGATATGTCGATATCGGTCTGCCTGGAGTGGTTTGATCGAAAGCAGGACAGAGCGGCGTTGGGGCGTCGCGATCCAAGGTAAGGTAAGGCAGAGATCGATCGTCCAAATATATGGGATGCCTGTTCCCACGAAAACGCCGTGCCGAATTCCCGCTTCTAAACAAATCGCCAGCATGCCGACAGAACGGGGAAGCGAGGCATCGTCAGCGAAATTTCTGCCGAATTCAGGGTGGTGGTGGCTCCAAGGCCAGAGCGGGTATTGCTCACGTACCCATGCTCCTGTCCAGGCAGACAATAGCGCAACAAACCATTCGCTTTGACTAAAGAAATGACAACTCCGCTGAAATGGAGGCAATGCTTTACGAACTTGCACGGAGACGGGTGATGGATTCCAGCGCTTAATTTCAAGCATGGACTGGTAATTCTCATCGAACCCGCTGCCATGGCCGCTAGCGATGAAATGGCTTAGATAATCATCTGTGATTTTTGGGGAGCGTCCCATAGGTTACATCCCCCTGAAATCCGGTGGGAATGCTTGATCATTAGGGAGCTCCGGGTATTGCCGCAAGGCGGCAATCTTGTGGCGAGAAAACAGCATACTGAACCTCCATGTCTTGCCTGTATGGTGATGCGTACGAAAAAAATGGACGCACGTATCCCTTGGCTGTCGGTCAATGGGTGAGTGAGCACTGGGTGCCCTTGACTCTTCGCGTGATAGGAGGCAGTATTTGATCAGCGTGTATCCAAATACCCCTGCTTCAACAGGGGCCTCATGCGCGAAAAGCCGACGGTAAAACGTTGGCTTTTTGTCTTTCTAGGGGTACCTCCTTCCTGTGATGCGGGATTACAAATGGAAGTGACTTGGGCGATATCTATCACCAGTTAAGCGACTTGCTCCTCCCCTCTGCTTAGCGCCTTTTTGCCAATGACCAAACGAGATCAGTCTCTCGCGTTGGTCATTGTTCGCCGCTGGCTTTAATTTCAGGGCAACCGCAATTTCATGTGAGGTGCCACGTAGGCACTTGGCTTCTCCTCTGAGAACCCGATAGACCAGGCCAACAGGAAATCCATACTCCCGAGCCCAGGCTGCAACGGACTTTCCGTTAGCCTCGAACAGTGCTTTTGTTTGATTTGCTTCGTTCAATTCGTTCTCCGTAAGTATGTGGAACGAGATAAAAATCTCAACATCAAGATACAATATTACGCATGTTTGTATAAACATCAAGTGATTTATGAGAAGATTTTGGCAACCTATCGTTTGATATTGATATTTTCGAGGTTGCCTTCAGATGTCCGCTGTAGTGTCGTTGCCCAGTTTTCCCGACCGACTTCGTATGGAGAGGCGCCGCCTAGGGCTTACCCAGGAACAGTTCGCAGTGCTGGGCGGGGCGTCAAAAACCGCGCAATACATGTATGAGGCGGGAAAAAATTGGCCGACATGCGAATACCTTGAGGCTCTTCGAAGCAGCGGTGTTGATGTGGCATTCATCGCAACTGGAGCTCGAACGGCCGCCAACGCGATTGATTGGGAACTGCTACGCCAAGCCTTCCTGCTCGTGCAGCACAACTTGGCGTCGAAGCCGGATCGGGCATTCTCACCGGATCAGCTTTTTGACGCTTTTAAGACAGCTGTTCAGATGGCGCAGGGAGTGACGAGGCCAGACCTCGTGACTCAGGCTGAAAACTAAAGAGCCAACCAGGCGACGGCTAATGAGTAAAGAAGAAGAGGATTTGCGCGAGTTTGAGAGAGTTCTGGAAGAACTGGCGCGAGAGGCAAGAAGTCCGTCTGATTTGAGGTCCAAGTTGCTTTGTGATGCCTCCGCTCGATTGGATGATATTTCGGCTCAAAGGACGTTAGTGGACAGGGAAGCTCATTGCCAAGATAGCGGCGGACTCCCGCATAAAGTAGTTCGATACTTGGCAACGAAGTGGGAATCTCTTCGGCGCGGCCCTGCGCTCTCTGATCCATTGGCTAGAGGTGTGGTCGATGGTCTGGTGGAGAGTGGTCGGATTACCGTCAAGCAACGACGTCTGATAAATCTTTACCAGATGATCCGGTTTCAAGAGTCTGGAAGCATGGTCCTCGTCGTGCCGACCCCAAAATCTTATATCCTGGCTGCGTCAGTATTGTCACTGCTGGCTATCTTAATGTTGCTATTAGCAATGACCATTTGGGCGGTCATATCTCAGATAGACGGAGCCTTGCCAATCGCTTATTCCCTTGGTGCATTGATCGGTTTTCTGCTTCGTAGCGCATACGATTCTGCTTGGGGCAGAGACGAGATTGCCTCTTGCATACACGCTCTCGTGCCGTGGCTAAGAGTTTGCAAACAAGAGTGATGAGCATTGCTGCCAAATCGACAATTGCTGTTTTTGCAGCAATGAGCAGCAACGTTAGGTTGGTAGGGGCGTGCAAGCCCCTTTCCAAATCAAGTCGGAAGATTCTTTTGACTTTATATCGGCCTTTGCAGGCCTCGAGCTCGCGTCCCAGGCTGTCAGTCTGCTGATGGCCGCTTTGCACAAAACTCAGACCCGCTCAAACTGCTTGCTTGAGCCCAAGCTCTTGCGTAGGATTTCGCTCAGGCTGTCTGAGCCCAACCTGCCACCGGGTTAAAACAGACGCGCAGCAAGCAATGCATGACCTTTGATCAACAGGTTGATGCGCAATCGGTGGACGTCGACCAGCTATTGATTGAAGGCCACACCATGACTGCAATTGCTCTTGCAGAGCTGTCCCTTGCCGCGCTAAAGAAGTCTCTTCGCAAGGATCTTCCGAATATTCGCTCTTCCCACCTGACTGAAGCCATGGCAGCTGCGTTGGATTTTCGAACGCATGCATCCTTAATTGCCGCGCTTTCTGGTCAAGCCAGCGACCCAAGCATCCTCTTGCTCGACAATGAGCGGTTTGAGGCTAGGCTCGGCGAGTTTGGCTACCAACTGGCGAATGATGATTTCCGCTTCGAATGGTTGGATGATTGCCCAGATCTGATATCGACAATGCCGGATTCTGGGTACGACGTAGAGTATCGCTCGAAACGCGATAAGGCGTGGCGAAACCTCATGGTGCTCACGGTCAACGAGGGTATTCGCCAGAAGCTTTTCTCGCTTCGCGTTGACGACAATCGCTGGCTAGGTGCTGAACCAGGAAGCCAAGGTCATCGTGGCACTGGATACATCTTTGAATTCAAGCTGCCAGACGGCAAACCGGCCAAGGGGTATGTCAGCGATGCTGGGTTTGGTGAGCTGAACATCCATGCAGCAGTTTTTCCCAATGAGGATTGGGTTCGGGCGGTGAACAGCGGATTCCATGCAGGTGATGCGTTTGCCCGTGGCTGGCTTGAGCGCGAGCGCGGCGCTTGGCTTCAGTCTTCGCAAGGGTTCTTTAATTGCCGGAAATGGCTAATTGAAGACCTGGTCAACATGGAAGCGAAACCTATTGGCTTCGGAGACAGAGGCCGGGTAATCGTCTAAATCCCAGTCTTCAGAAGTAATAGTTCAAGCACAAATACGAAGTCCCCGAAGGACGAAAATTGTCGTCCGGAGACTTCGTTGTGAATTGCCCCTGTTCTTTTCTCTGCTGCACCAACAACTTTGTACACTTCGACAGCCGTTCAAGCGGGAGGAGCTGTAGGGCTGCATTTCGGCCTCAGCGGTCATTGGGGTTGTGCTCTACCAACGGCAGCAATGGGCGGGTCAACGGTCGTCTGGTCGAGAACCGGTACGAATGACCGGTTGGCACGCCAGGCTAGCCTCAACTTAACCGCAGACTATATGTCGGCTTCAGACTAAATTCGGGAGCAGGTCAGAGTGGCAGCTAGATGATCAAATTCTGTTGAAAAATCCCAGTTTCTATTTCTGTTGGAGTGGCTAGCGGGTCAGGAATTAATTTATTGGGCGACTTGGTCTTCGAATTATTGCAGAGCAGCGCATTCAACCCGCCATTGTGCGTGTTCCAGATTCACTGCCGGCGCTATTGGCATGAGCCATTTCGCCATTTTTCGCAAATAAGGCATCGCCTGCCTGCAAAGAATGGGATGCCGTTGCATCCCTCCTCATTTGCCTTCGCTATCGATTCATTCCGGGTCTCCGGCCCTGGATGTCACCGCATTGATTTGATAAGGAATATCCATCAACCTCGGATGCCCTATACTTGCGACATGATTTCATATGCTCGTTCTCGAACATATGAAATAACTGTTCGGGCGTAGACTCAAACAAAGGTGGGTGGTGGTGACAACCAACCCTGTCTGGAGAGTTGGCTTTCGACTTCTGTAAGGAGTCACACAAGTGAACACAGTGCTCATTACCCCGAAGCAGAATCGCCTCCTTGCAAAATTGCCCGTGGCCGAGTATCAGCGCCTTGAGCCGGAACTGGAAGCGGTGCTGCTGACTCCGGATCAGCGCCTCTATAAAGCCGGCGATGCGCTCGACTTCCTCTATTTCCCGACCGCGGGCATCTGTTCTCTGATCTACGCCGCCAATGATGGGGCTACGTTGGAACTCGCCGTCACGGGTAATGATGGCGTGGTGGGAACGCCGGCCATTCTCGGCAGCGGCAACATGACACACGATGTCCTTGTCCGAGGTGCGGGCAACGCCTATCGGATACGATCCGATGTCGCGCATTGGTTTCTCGGTCATGGGGGCGAGTTGCAGCGTCTGGTAATCCTCTATACCCAGATTCTGATGACCCAGATTGGCCAGACCGCAGTGTGCAATCGTCACCACAGCGTCGAGCAGCAACTGTGTCGCCGACTTCTCCTCTGTTTGGACCAACTGCCGGGAGCGCAGCTCGATGCGACCCAAGCCAGGATTGCCGATCTGCTCGGTGTGCGCCGGGGCGTGGTCGCCGAGGCCGCAGGAAAACTCCAGTCCGCCGGACTGATCACTTACAGTCGCGGGAAAATCACCATTCTGGACCGTGCCGGTCTGCTCGCGCGAGCCTGCGGCTGTTATGCCGCGATAAAAGGAGAGTCGGACCGCCTTCTGCATTCGACGCCGAAAGTCTTGAGCCCGCCTTGGGTTCGTCCGCAACCGACCAGCCTCCGTGCGCGCGCCGAGAAACAACACAATCGCATTCAAGGAAATCATGCACACTCCCCCGTGAACCGGGAGCGCCTGGTGCATGAACTGGAAGTGCATCAGATCGAACTGGAGATGCAGAACGAGGCGCTTGCCAACGCCTGCGCCGAGGCCGAGGCCGCACACCAGCGCGCTGCCGATATTTATGATTTCGCACCGGTCGCTTACGTGACCATAGATGCGCTGAGCGCCATCTTGCAGATCAATCTCGCCGGGGCAATCCTGCTGGGCATCACCCGATCGGAGATCAATACACATCGATTTGGCGGCTTTGTGTCGCCGGCCTCTTTACCCGTGTTCAAGCAGTTTCTCGCGGACGTCCTTGCCGGGCAGGCCCACAAAAGCTGCGAGCTTGAAATCCATCCAGCACGGCAGAAGGGAGACTCCATCGTCCATGTCGAGGGGATTTCCGACGAAAACGGACAGGAATGCCGAATGGTCATCAGTGACATTACCGTGCAACGGCACGCCGAGTACGCGCTGCGGGAGCAGGAGCAGTACCAGCGCACCTTACTCGACAACTTCCCTTTCCTGGTGTGGCTGAAGGATGACGAGAGCCGCTTTCTCGCCGTCAATCGGCCGTTTGCAGCCCAGTTTGGCTGGCCGTTGACGGAGTCATTGGTCGGAAAAACGGATTTTGATATTACGTCCCCGGATTTGGCCGAGGCCTATCGGGCCGATGACCGCGCGATTCTCGATAGCGGCAGGAGCAAGGTTGTCGAGGAGTGGATTGAAGACCACGGCAGGCGGCGCTGGAGTGAAACCTTCAAGTCGCCGGTGATCCTCAATGGACGCGTCATCGGCACGGTAGGGTTCGCACGCGACATCACCAAGCGCAAGGAGGCGGAACAAGAAATGCGGCACTTGGCGTTTTATGACTCGTTAACAGGCTTGCCCAATCGTCGCCTTCTGATCGATCGGCTGGAGCAGAGCATGATGTTGAGCGCACGCAACGGAAGCTATGGGGCGACGATGTTCCTTGATCTGGACAACTTCAAGCGGCTCAATGATGCGCACGGGCACTCGACCGGGGATGCCTTGCTGGTTTTGGCGGCAGATCGTATCAAGGCGTGCGTACGTGAGATGGATACGGCTTCTCGTTTAGGTGGCGATGAGTTTGTCGTGGTGATCAGTGAATTGGATACGGATCAAGAGGCAGCGACATCACGGGCCATGCTCGTCGCCGAGAAGATACGTGCCAGCTTGTCCAAAACGTACCGTTTGACTGCCAGGCACGAAGGCAAGGCGGATAAAGTCATCAAGTACCACTGCGCGGCGAGCATCGGCGTGGTTCTTTTTTTCAAACACGATACCAGTCCGCACGACATCCTCAAGCGTGCCGATCAGGCAATGTATCAAGCCAAAGAAGCGGGGCGCAATCAAATTCATTTCGGCACTTGATCGGATGCTGCCGGGGGCGATTGGAAGCTCTATTGGTCGGAGCCGGATAAAAGTAACGAATTGGATGACGGCAATGTGAGGGTGGATTCAAGGCAACTACGTGCAAAAAATACCCGGGACCTTGAACCGGCGTACCATGCAAGACATCAAGGTATCCATTTCGCGACGAGGGATTCAAGTGGCAACTAAAAGCCCCCCAAGCAATGCCAACAGCAAGGGTGTGGCACGCCCAGAATCGGGGCGCCCCTCGCTGGCCAGCCCCTCCGCAGAAATGGATAACGAGCAAGAAGCGACGGTTGCTGCATTTCCCATCGTCGGCATCGGTTGCTCGGCCGGTGGCCTGAGTGCCCTGGAAAAGTTCTTCGCCAATTCGCCTGCCGACAGTGGCATGGCCTTCGTCATCGTTCAGCACCTTGCCCCGGCCCATGTCAGTGCCTTGCCAGAACTGTTGCAGCGCACCACCCGGATGCCTGTGCTTGAAGCTGAAGACGGCATGCGCGTCGAACCTGACAACGTCTACGTCATACCGCCCAACCACGACCTTTCGCTGCTGCACGACACGCTGCACCTGCTCGGTCCTTTGGAACAACGCGGCTTGCGCCTACCGATCGACTTCTTCCTTAAAACCCTGGCCGCAGACCGCAAGGACAAAGCGATCGGCGTCATTCTGTCGGGCATGGGGTCGGACGGGATGTTTGGCCTGCGGGCAATCAAGGAACAGGCCGGACTAACCCTGGCGCAAGAACCGGCCAGTGCCAGTGCGGACAGCATGCCGAACGGCGTCATTAACGCTGGACTGGTCGACATCATCGCCATTCCGGAAGAACTTCCCGCGCGCATCATCGGCTTTCTCGGGCATCCGGTGCTGGCACGGCAACCAAAGTCCGCTGCAGAAGCGGCGACCCAGAGCGACATCGAAAAGATCGTCGTTCTGCTGCGCGAGCGCAGCGGCAACGACTTTTCACTTTACAAGACCAACACGCTCCTGCGCCGTATCGAACGGCGCATTGCCCTGCACCAGTTGAGCAACATCGCCAGCTACGTGCACTACCTGCGTGAAAATCCTCAGGAAGTCGACCTGCTCTTCAAGGAACTGCTGATCGGCGTGACCACTTTCTTCCGCGATCCGGTGGTGTGGGAAACCCTGCGCAGCACCGTGCTTCCGGCGTTGCTGGCGCAGCAGCCGACCGGCAAGACCCTGCGCGCCTGGGTGCCGGCCTGTTCCAGCGGCGAGGAAGCCTATACCCTGGCGATGACCTTTAAGGAAACACTGGAACAAGGCGAACAGGACAAACACTTCGAGTTGTTGATCTACGCTACCGATCTCGATCCGGATGCGGTCGAGAAAGCACGCAGCGGTCGCTACCCCACGAATATCGCCGCGGATGTTTCTCCGGAACGGCTGGCCCGTTACTTCGTCGAAGAAGCCAATGGCTACCGTATCAGGAAAGAAATCCGCGAGATGGTGGTGTTTGCCCCGCAGAACATTATCTCAGACCCGCCCTTCACCAAGCTGGACGTCCTGTCGTGTCGCAATCTGCTGATTTACTTTCGGGCACAACTGCAACAGAAACTTCTGCCTTTGTTCCATTACGCACTGAACCCTGACGGGCTGCTGATACTCGGCAGCGCGGAAACGGTCGGCAACCTTAGTCACCGGTTTGAACCCGTCGACAACAAGCTGCGCATCTTCCGGCGGCTCAATCAACCGCTACCGCAGTCGGAGGTGGAGTTCCCTGCCGGGAAGGCCAGAGGCACGCATCAACCGGCCGAGACACCGCTGTCCGTGCATGTCGAGAATATCGGGCAACTGACTGACCAACTGATTCAGCAGAACTATGCGCCGGCCGCCGTGTTGGTCAATGGCGATGGCGACATTCTCTACATCAGCGGGCGCACCGGGCGCTACCTCGAACCGGCGGCCGGCAAGTTCAACATGAACATTCACGCCATGGCCCGTGACGGGCTGCGCGAAGCACTGACGGGGGTAATCCAGAAAGCCCTGAGAACGCCGCAGCCGATTTGCCTCAACGGGCTACAGGTGGGGACCAACGGCGGGACACAGATCGTCAATGTCACCGTCCAGGCACTGGAAAAGCCCGGCCCATTGCGCGGACGGGTAATCATTGTGTTCCGGGACATGGAGCCACCTCCTCCCCGCAGAAAGGGCCGCAGGGCCGTCGTGTCGGACACGCACGAAGCGCTGGTGCAGGAGCTGCAACAAACCCGAGAGGCGCTACAAGTCACTCACGAGGAGATGCAGACCTCGGTAGAGGAAATGAAATCCAGCAACGAGGAACTGCAATCGACCAACGAGGAGTTGCAATCGACCAACGAAGAGCTGACGACCTCAAAGGAAGAGATGCAATCGCTCAACGAGGAACTGCAAACCGTCAATGCCGAACTGCAATCGAAGGTCGCGAATCTGTCGTGGGAGCAGAACGACATGGCGAACCTGCTCAATAGCACGGAAATCGCCACCGTCTTCCTGGACAAGGCGATGAAGCTGCGGCGTTTCACCGCGCATGCCACCCACCTGTTCAAGCTGATCCCCGGCGACGTGGGTCGGCCCCTTTCGGATGTGGTGACCGACCTCGACTATCCGAAGCTGAAGGCAGACGCCCAGGAGGTGCTCAACACGCTGGCGTTTCAGGAGAAGGAGGTTGACACGCACGATGGCCGCTGCTATCGGGTGCGCATCATGCCTTACCGGACACAGGAAGATGTGATCGACGGCGTGGTCATCACGTTTACCGACATCAGCGAGCTGAAGAAGCTGCAAGAAGAGCTCGGCAGGCGCGCCAGGAAATGAGTTCATTCGGAGGGGAAGGCTGATGACCACCAACGACAGGAAACCGACTGATCCCGACTTGCGTCGGCGAGCCGAGAGCAAGCTGGCACAGACGCCCGAGGGGCCGCCACTGGCCGCAGGCGAACAGCAGAGATTGCTCCACGAACTGCAAGTGCACCAGATCGAGTTGGAGATGCAGAACGAAAGCCTGAGAGAGGCGCAGGCCGAAACCAACAAGGCCATGCAACAGCTTGCCAACATCAATGCGCACCTTGAGCAACTCGTCCTGGCCCGCACGGCAGAATTGGCGCAAAGCCGTGATGCCGCCGAAGCCGCGAATCGCGCCAAGAGCGTCTTCCTGGCCAACATGAGCCATGAACTGCGCACGCCGATGAACGGCGTCATGGGCATGATCGACCTGGCGTTGAAGCTCGCCACCGATTCCCGGCAGATCGATTGGCTCAACAAGAGCAAGGGAGCCGCGCAGCATCTCCTATCTGTCATCAACGACATTCTCGACCTCTCGAAGATCGAATCCGGCCGGTTGACCCTGGAAGAGAAGAACTTCTCGCTCGTGCAAGTCATTGACGAAATCTTGCAGATGCACGATGCCGTAGCCCATGCCAAAGGTCTGTCCCTGTCCCGCGACATCTCCCCGATTCTGCCCGATCTGTTGTGCGGAGATTCCTTTCGTCTGAAGCAGATACTGATCAATTTCATCGGCAATGCCATCAAGTTCTCCGGGCACGGGCAGATCGGCGT
>APMI01010844.1_pt1 | contig 13676 bp, 9 predicted proteins | sample 667938 | NCBI WGS metagenome assembly APMI01 (sample SAMN01084076, study PRJNA167559) | wastewater metagenome | biome: Wastewater | place: Denmark: Ejby Moelle, Odense | collected 2011-11-28 | reverse complement strand
GGCGGCACGCGCGGCGGGGGCGGTGACGCTTCATTTCCGGGACGGGACGGTCGAGGCCAGGGTTGAGGGCGGGCGTTCGCGTGCTTATGCTCAGCCAGAACCCGAACAGCCGTCGTTATTATAGGTTTTGTCGATTCAATGCTGATGTCCAATTCCGATCGGCCCGCGCGGCTGCACTATCTCGCCAATGGTTTTCGCGTGCTGGTCCCCGGCGATCATGTCGTGTGCGCGGTATCCGGCGCGCGGATCGCGCTCGAAGACCTGCGCTATTGGGATGTCGCGGGGCAACGCGCCTTCGCCTCCGCAACGCTGGCGACCGAGGCGCTCTCGCCGCAATGAGGCGGATCGGGCGCGGCGCGCTGGTCGCATTGTTGGCGGCCGCCGCGCTATCGGCGGCACATAGCCAGTCGCTTCGCCCGACCCCGATATCGCAACCCGCCGCGCCGTTCGGCCCGTTCAGTGGGGTCGCGCGGCAGGGGACGTTGCTGCTTGGCACCGCGCCCGCCGGCACGACGCAGCTCACGCTTGACGGTGCGCCGATCGAGATGGCGCGCGACGGACGCTTCCTGATCGCCTTCGATCGCGATGCCGGCCCGCATGCCGCGCTCGTCGCGACGCTCGCCGACGGGCGCAGCGTGACGAAGGACTTCGACGTCGCGCCGGGCGAGTGGCGGCTCGAGCGGCTCGATCGCGTCGCCAGAACTCCGGTGCCCGATGCCGAATTCGAGCGTCGCCGCCCGCCCGAACTTGAACAGATCAAGGCGGCGCGCGCGCTGCGCAGCGATGCCGACGGCTGGCGCCAGCGCTTCATCTGGCCCGCGACCGGGCGCATTTCCGGGCTGTTCGGCGCGCAACGCATCTATCGCGGCGAGCCGGGAGCGTATCACGGCGGGGTCGATATCGCGAAGCCGACCGGCTCACCGGTGGTCGCGCCGGCCGACGGGGTGGTGATCCTCGCCGCGCCATCGCCGTTCACGCTGGAGGGCAACCTCCTGATGATCGATCACGGCATGGGGCTGAACAGTGCCTTCCTCCATCTGTCGCAGATCGAGGTGCGGGTCGGCGATCACATCCGCCAGGGGCAGGAGATCGGCCGCGTCGGCGCGACCGGGCGTGCCTCCGGGCCGCATCTCCACTGGGCGATGATGTGGCAGGGGCGGCGGATCGATCCGATGCGCGTCGCCGGGGCGATGAACTGACCAACCGCATCTGGCTTGTTGCAGAAAAGCGACAATCGCCACGCAATCGAAATTCGGGAAACCGTCGCGGATTGTCTCCGCTCGAACCTCTCAATTAAGATAGATGTACTCGTTCGTGTCAGGCGAACGGTAATCTTGAAAGCCCGCCCCAGAGATGGCGGGCTATAAGAGGGGTAATTGATGTCTAACCAAATCCGCAGCCGGCTGCTTGTCAGCACGCTGCTCGTCAGTGCTGCAGCGCTCGCGCAGCCTGCTTATGCGCAGGATCAGAGCAGCACTCCCGCCCCTGCGGCGGAGCAGACTGCGAGCGCGCAGGGCGACGTTGTCGTCACCGGCACGCTGATCCGCAATCCGAATCTGACCGCTTCGATGCCGGTCAACGTGGTCAACGACGCCGAAATCATGAAGCGTGCGCCGAGCACGGTCGAAGAACTGGTGCGCAGCCTGCCGGGCGTGTCGCCGAGCATCGGCTCCGCGGTCAACAATGGCGCGACCGGCGTCAACACGATCGACCTTCGTGGCCTCGGCCCGCAGCGCAACGTCGTTCTCCTCGACGGCAACCGCATCGTTCCCAGCCTCGCCAACGGCGCGACCGACCTTAACGTCATTCCGCTCGCACTCGTGCAGCGCGTCGACGTTCTGACCGGCGGCGCTTCGACCACCTACGGCGCGGACGCCGTGTCGGGTGTCGTGAACTTCGTGACGCGTCAGGACTTCTCGGGCCTCGACGTGCGCAGCTCCTATCGCGTCACCGAAAAGGGTGACGGCGGTGCGTTCCGCGCCGACGTGACGGTTGGCGGCAACTTCGCCGACGGCCGCGGCAATGCGGTGCTGAGCTTCGGCTATACCGACATCAAGCCGGTGTATCAGGTCCGTCCGTTCTCGCTCTACACCGTGAGCAGCACCAGCGGCGTGGCTTCGGGTTCGTCGTTCACCTCGACCCCGACGACGATCTCGTTCCCGGGCGCCAATCGCCAAGTCAACCCGAGCGGCACGGCGTTCCAGAACCAGTATCAGGGTTTCAACTTCAACCCATATAACATCTTCCAGACGCCGTTGACCCGGAAGAGCGTCTATGCCGCGACTCACTATGAAATCGCGGATGGCCTCGAAGTCTATGCGCGCGGTATGTTCGCGCAGAACACCATTCAGCAGATCATCGCGCCGTCGGGCGTTTTCGGCGATCCGCTCACGATTCCGGGCAACAACCCCTATCTGACCCCGTCGATGCGGGATGAGATCTGCACCCGCAACGGCATTGCGCTCGGGGCGAGCTGCAACAACAATCCGGCGCTTTCGCTTCCGGGCGTCTATCGTCGTCTCGTCGAGCTCGGGCCGCGTATCAGCAACTTCGAGAACAACCTGTACGACGCACGTGTGGGTGTCCGCTACGACGTGACGAGCTCGATCAAGCTCGACGTTGGTGCCTCCTACGGCCGCAGCGAGCAGACCCAGACCCAGTCGGGCTATGTGCTGAATTCGCGCATCCAGCAGTCGCTGAACGCGACCAACACCACGAGCTGCATCAACACCTCGGGCAATTGCGTCCCGCTCAACCTGTTCGGTCCGACCGGCAGCATCACGCCGGCGATGGTCAACTTCATCAAGGGCCAGAGCACGATCCGGGTCAACACCGAGCTGACCCAGTTCCGCGGGCTGCTTTCGGGTGACTTCGGTCTGACTCTGCCGGGCGCAAGCCAGCCGGTCAGCTTCGCGGTCGGTGCGGAATATCGCAAGTATAGCTACGAACGTATTCCTGACGCGTTCGCGCAGAATCCGGGCGAGCTCGGTGGCGCTGGCGGTGCCATCCTGCCGTTTACCGGCGGATATAACGTCAAGGAAGTGTACGGCGAATTGATCGCGCCGATCGTCAACGACAAGCCGTTCTTCCGGGAACTGACGCTTGAGGCTGGCGCGCGTTATTCGTCATACAGCATCCAGGCGCCGGGCAATCCGAAGTTCGACACCTTCACCTACAAGGGTGGCCTCACCTGGGCTCCGGCGGATGCCATTCGCTTCCGCGGGAATTATCAGCGGGCCGTTCGCGCACCGAACATCAACGAACTGTTCGCGCCGACTGCTACCGGCCTGACCAGCTTGACGACGGATCCGTGCGCGGGCGCGGCGCCGACGACCAACGCGAATCTGGCGGCGGTCTGCCTTGCGCAGGGTGCTCCGGCTGCCTCGATTGGTGTGATCAACAATCCGTCGGCGGGTCAGGCGAATGCCACGTTCGTCACCAGCACTGCGCTGAAGCCGGAGAAGGCTGATACCTTCACGGTCGGCGCTGTGATCACCCCGCGGAACCTGATCCCAGGCTTCACCCTGTCGGTCGATTATTACAACATCCGGATCAACAACGCGATCACGTTCGCGACCCCGGGTGATGCGATCGACGCCTGCTTCGGTAACATCACCGCAGCGTCGGCGACGTCGGCGGCTTGCACCTCGATCCGTCGTAATCCTGCGAACGGGGGCCTCAGTGGTTCCTCGGCGAACACGCCGGGCATGCTGCTGGTGGAGAGCAACCTCGGCCGGCTTACGACCGACGGCATCGACGTGACGGCGAACTACAACAAGCAGTTCGGCGACTTCGGGCTCGATCTGAACTTCAACGGCAACTGGACGAACAGCCTGAAGTTCCGTGCCGCGCCGACCTCGCTCAATCGTGAGTGCGTCGGCTACTACAGCGCGAACTGCGGTCCGGCGCTTGGCCAGATCCAGCCGCGTCTGTCGTGGCAGCAGCGCACCACGTTGTCGGTGGGCGATGCGAGCCTGTCGCTCCTGTGGCGTCACCTCAGCTCGGCGAAGTATGAGCCGGGTCTGCCGGCGCTCTACAGCGGCGTCATCACCAACGCGCCTGGTATCAACTATGCGCTGGCCGGGCAGACGGTTAACTTCAACCGCATCCCGTCCTACGACTACTTCGACCTGACCGCGCAGTTCGACATCGAGAAGCGCTACCAGCTGGTCATTGGCATGCAGAACATGTTCAACCGTCAGCCCCCGATCGTCGGTGGCCAGGCGGGCACGACCGCGGCCAACAGCGGTAACACCTTCCCGTCGAGCTACGACGCGCTCGGCCGGACCTTCTCCGTGGCGGTCCGCGCGAAGTTCTAAGTCCAAAGAACTTTGGAAAAACTGGGAGGCGGCCGATTTGGCCGCCTCCTTTTTTTGTGGGTGATGCGATGTCGGCGGGACGTTGGGGCGTGGTCAACCGATATCCGGAGAGGGCATTCGGGCCGGACCGCGCTTGCCTCGGCCGGCCGACGGCCGGCGATGGCGCTCCAGTTCTCGGATGCTGTCAGGCGCCCGCGATCAGCGGATTGGGCAGATCGAATTTTATCGCAGCCTGATCGGCGACCAGCTTGGCCCAATCATAGACCAGCGAAATTTCTTCACCGTGCACTTCCAGCGCGTTCCGCTGGTCGGAGGTGCGGTTTTCCGAGGTGAAGCTCTCGCCGGATTTGGCGTGCCGGCGAAACACCGTATCGATCACTTCGTCGCGCGCCGCCGAATCCGATGCGACGCCAAACAATTTGTCGAGCGCGGCGAGCGCATCGCGCGGATTGGCGAGCAATGCCTCGCTGCTCACCGTGCGAACCCGCGCAGGCCAGGAGTCCGCGATCTTCGTGAAAAGGCGGTGCTGGGCCAGCCAGCCGAGCGCCGCGACCTGCAGGTCGGATTGATTGAAGAGCTCCTCGCTGGAGAAGCCGAAATTGATCAGCCCTTCCTTCAATTGCTTGGTCAGCAGTTCCCGGACCCAGAGACGACCGCGCAGCCCCTTGTTGGCGATCGACGTCACATAGGTTTTCAATGGTGCATAAATGAGCAGGACGCCGGCTTCCGGCCGGGCCGAGATCATCGCCCGCGCGAGGCCGTTGACGACATTGGACGGTTTGATGATCGCGGTCTCGCCTGCTTCGAAGGGGCGCGCCAGCAGGTCGAGCGCGTCACGCAGGATCGCGCCGATCTTGTCCGGCGCGCCGCCGCGCAGCCGCCAGCCGACCAGATCGTTGAGGATGGTCGGTTCCTTGATGCCCACCGCGGCGCCGGGCCGGTCATAAGCATTGGCGAGCAGGGTCGAGCAACAATAAGCGGAATGGAAAATGAATCCGATCCGGTGGCTACCCTTATTTGCTGCCAGTGCATCGACGCGACGCACGACGACCGGCTCGTTGGCCGTGGGCAGAAATTCATCGGTCAGGAATGGCGCTTTTCGGCGCACCGCCCTGTCGGCATTCACGAAATGCACCGCGTCATGATCCGGATCATATCGGTGCGCGAGCCAATTTGGGTGAAGGAGCGCTTGGGGAGCACTGGTCATCGGATAAGGGTTACGGGCTAATTTTCGACCGATCAAGCCGATTGCCAGCGTCTGCAGCGAGCCTATAGTCGAGCCTGATTATGGGGCAGATGAAGAAAGATGCGGAAGCGTTGCTGCGCGCTGCCGCGCAGGCACGGCAGGCGGGGCGCTCGGCGGAGGAAGTAGCGCATCTCGAGGAGGCGGTCGGATCGTGGCCCGACGATCCGCGCGCGCACAATGCGCGCGGGATGCGCGCGCTGGCCGATCGCGATTTCGATCGGGCAATTGCCCGCTTTCTCAGCGCAACCAAGCTCGATCCGGGCGAGCCTGCGCTTCAAATGAACCTCGCAGCGGCCTATCGCGGCCGGGGCGATGACGAGGGCGAGCGCCGCAGCCTTCAGGCTGCGCTGGACATCGATCAGCGCTATTTCATCGCGCAGCTTCGGTTGGCCGAATTGCTCCAGCGTCTCGGGCGAATTTCGGAGGCCGCGCCGCACTGGAGCGCGGTGGCGCAACTCGCCGGCGGCATGAAGGATGCGCCACCGGAAATGCTTGAGATTCAGGCCCGGGCTCAGGCCCGTTTGGCCGAGCATGACAGAAAGTTCGAGCAACAACTCGATCGGGATATCGCCGATCAGTTGGGCGATGACCTCGCATCGCGTCGTTTCCGGGCGTGCGTAGATAGCATGTTTGGCCGCCGCAAAATCTATCACAACGAATGTGCCGGGCTCCATTATCCGTTCTTGCCGGCGGATGAGTTCTTCGATCGCTCGTTCTTCCCATGGTTTGCCGAACTCGAGGCGAAGACCGACGCTATCCGCGCGGAGGCGCTCGCGATGCTCTCAAGCCGCAGCGAAGCGATCCGGCCCTATGTGCGCCAACCGGCGGGGGCGCCCGAAAACAAATGGTCGCCGCTGGATCAAAGTCTCGATTGGTCTGCCTGTTTCCTATGGGAATATGGCCAGAAGAACGAGGCGGTGTGTGATCTTTGCCCGGCAACCACCGCGGCGCTCGAAGCGATTCCGCAGAGCCGCGTGCCGGGCAAGGCGCCCAACGCCTTTTTCTCCATTCTTCAGCCGGGAGCACGAATTCCGCCGCATACCGGCGTGACCAATACGCGCACGATCATTCACTTGCCGCTGGTCGTGCCGGAGGGGTGCACCTTCCGGGTGGGCGGCGAAACGCGTCATTGGCGCGAGGGCGAAGCATTCGCCTTCGACGATACGATCGAGCATGAGGCGCGCAATGACAGCGATCAGTTGCGCGTGATCCTGATCTTCGACGTGTGGAATCCGCATTTGGATGAAACGGAGCGGCGGAATTTGGAGCGCTTGTTCGCGATCGCCGATCGCGGTCTGGTCGCGACCAGCGCGGGATAATCTCAGCGCAGACTGATCAGGATCGCCTCAGTCGTCCGCCGGATTTTCTGGAGTGAGCCCGAGCAGCGTTCGCGCCGTCGCGAGTTGCTGGGCGTAATGCATCCAGCGACCGGACGACCGGGCGTGGAGCGGCTGTCGAACCTGCCACAGGCTGGCGGTCTGGACGGTTGAGGGCTGACGCGAAGGCTGTTCCAGCTGCGGCTCCCATGCGAGCCCGAGAAAGGCGATCGTCTTTTCTATTTCGCTTCGTGGGGATGCGACGAGGCGATCATAGTCGACCTCGTGGATATCGTCGGGGTACAGCGCCTGCCAATGCTCCATAAGGCGTTGGTAACTCAGGTAATAATGCGCGATATCATTGAGATCGTGGCCGTAAGGAACGGCTTCGTCAAAATCCGTGGCGTAAATGGAAATGAAGTTATCGAGCGCGTTACGCTTGGTGTGAATGAATCGAGCGCCGGGAAACAGCCGCTTGATCAGGCCGATATTCATGAAGTTGTCGCAGCGCTTATCCGTCATGAAGGTGCCGCGATCGAGTTCCCGCAAGGGCGACAGATACAGATTGCGAGCGCCAGCGATCTCCTCAGCCGAAATTTCATTGATCGCTTCGGGATATCGACTGCCAAGAGACCGCACGAGCGAGGGGATGAATTCCAGTTCGCCGCCGGCGTCGATCGCGCTGTGCCGCGACAGAATCTGTTCGATCAGCGTCGAGCCGGAGCGGAACATGCCGAGGATGAAGATCGGGGTAGGGCGATCGTCCGCGGTCGGAAGCTCGGCTGGGGCGGGGACGTGGCGGATGAGCTGATCGACCAGGCGGTCTTGCGCGTGGCGATCGTATCGCGTCGGGGAGGCCGAACGCGCAAGCCAGTTCGCCGCTTCATAGGCGAAGTAGGCGTCGTCATATCGGCCCAGCGCGTCATGCGCCCCGCCGAGGGCGAAGAGCGCGTCCGCACGGCCACGCATGTCGGTGATGCTTTCGAGTACACCTGTCAGATTGGTGACGGCGCGATCTGCCTGTCCTTCGAATATATCCATCACACCCAGCCGCGCATGAGCGCGGCCGTTGCTCGGATCGACTGCGATTGCCGCTGCATAAGCCTGTCGCGCGGGTTCGACTGCGCCGCGATCTTCGTGCAGATGGCCGAGGTTGAGCCATGCGTGGATGAACTGCGGCTTTGCCGCGATCGCCTGTTGCAGCTCGCGTTCGGCGTCGTCGAAACGGAACAGATGGTCCGAAAGGATCGCCGCCCGGTTGAGGTGGGCTTCCTCAGGCCGGGCGACGCCGTGACGGATGGCATTGGCGTATGACGCCAGCGCCGGCTCGAACTGCTGCAGCGCGCGCTCGGCCCAGGCGAGGTTGAACCACACATCCGGCAGATCATCGCGGAGTGCAACCGCCGCTCGATAGGCTGCGACCGCCGCCTCGAGCCTGCCGTTAACGAGCGCTTGCTCGCCCGCGGCGAGATAATCGTCCAGATGCTGGTTCACCATATTTGCCATGTGCCCGTGCGGCGCGCGCTGCGCCAGAGCCAATCGGTTACTTCACCGTCAGCGCCAGCTTCCCATCGCCCTCGTCGACGTCGACGGTGCTGCCGTCCTTCACCTCGCCGCGCAGGATCATCTCGGCGAGCGGATCCTGCAGATAGCGCTGCACCGCGCGTTTCAGCGGGCGGGCGCCATAGACCGGATCATAGCCAACCCGGCCCAGCCACGCGCGCGCCGCATCGGTCAGCGCCAGCGTCACCTTGCGATCGGCGAGCAATTTCTGGACGCGGCCGATCTGGATGTCGACGATCGGCCCCATATGCGCCTGCCCCAGCCGGTGGAACAGGATGATCTCGTCCAGCCGGTTGAGGAATTCCGGGCGGAAATGTCCGCGGACCACCTCCATCACCTGCCCCTCGACCTTCTCGACATCCTCATCCTCGCCGAGATTGGCGAGATATTGGCTGCCGAGGTTCGAGGTCAGGATGATCAGCGTGTTCGAGAAATCGACCGTGCGGCCCTGACCGTCGGTCAGCCGCCCGTCGTCGAGCACCTGCAGCAAGACGTTGAACACATCGCCATGTGCCTTTTCAACTTCGTCGAACAGCACGACCTGATAGGGCCGCCGCCGCACCGCCTCGGTCAGCACGCCGCCTTCCTCATAGCCGACATAGCCGGGAGGGGCGCCGATCAGCCGCGACACGGCATGCTTCTCCATGAACTCGCTCATGTCGATGCGCACCATTGCGTTGGGATCGTCGAACAGAAATTCGGCGAGCGCCTTGGTTAGCTCGGTCTTGCCGACGCCCGTCGGCCCGAGGAACAGGAACGAGCCGAGCGGCCGGTTCGGATCCTGCAGGCCGGCGCGCGCACGCCGCACCGCGGTGGAGACCGCGCGCACCGCCTGCTCCTGCCCGATCACGCGCTTGCCGATCACCTGCTCCATCTTCAGCAGCTTCTCGCGCTCGCCTTCGAGCATCCGATCGACCGGCACCCCGGTCCAGCGGCTGACGACGCTGGCGATATCGTCGGCGGTCACTTCCTCGCGCAGCATCGCGCCCTTGGTCGCGCCCTGCGCCTCGTCGAGCTGCTTCTGCAGGCCCGGGATCGTGCCGTAAGACAGCTCGCCCGCGCGCGCGAGATCGCCGTCGCGCTGCGCCTGTTCGAGCGCGGTGCGCGCGGCATCGAGCTGTTCCTTGAGCTTCGCCTCGGCGCCGATCTTGTCCTTTTCGGCCTGCCAGCGCTGGGTCAGCTCGGCCGATTGCTCCTCGAGATTGGCGAGTTCGCTTTCGAGATTGGCGAGCCGGTCGCGCGACGCGGCATCGCTTTCCTTCTTCAGCGCCTCGCGCTCGATCTTGAGCTGGATGATGCGACGATCGAGCGTCTCGATCTCCTCGGGCTTGCTCTCCACCTCCATGCGGATGCGGCTCGCCGCCTCGTCCATCAGGTCGATCGCTTTGTCGGGCAGGAAGCGATCGGTGATGTAACGATTGCTGAGCGTCGCCGCCGCGACGATCGCGCCATCGGTGATCCGCACGCCGTGGTGCAGCTCGTAACGGTCCTTCAGCCCGCGCAGGATCGAGATCGTATCCTCGACGGTCGGCTCGCCGACGAACACCGGCTGGAAGCGCCGCTGCAACGCCGGATCCTTCTCGACATATTTGCGATATTCGTCGAGCGTCGTCGCGCCGACGCAATGCAGTTCGCCGCGCGCCAGCGCGGGCTTGAGCAGATTGGAGGCATCCATCGCGCCATCCGATTTGCCCGCGCCGATCAGCGTGTGCATCTCGTCGATGAACAGGATGATGTCGCCCTCGGCGCCCTTCACCTCGTCGAGCACGCCCTTCAGGCGCTCCTCGAACTCGCCGCGATATTTCGCGCCCGCGATCAGCGCGCCCATGTCGAGCGCCATCAAGGTGCGGTTCTTGAGCGTATCGGGCACGTCGCCATTGGCGATGCGCAGCGCGAGACCCTCCGCGATCGCGGTCTTGCCGACGCCCGGTTCGCCGATCAGCGCCGGGTTGTTCTTGGTGCGACGCGCGAGAATCTGGATCGTGCGACGGATTTCCTCGTCGCGGCCGATCACCGGATCGAGCTTGCCGTCGCGTGCCGCCTGGGTCAGATCGCGCGCGAATTTCTTGAGCGCGTCATAACGATCCTCCGCCGACGCGGTGTCGGCGGTGCGCCCGCCGCGCAGCTGGTTGATCGCGCTGTTGAGCGCCTCGGGGGTGACGCCCGCGGTCTTCAGCGCCTTGCCGGCCGGGGTGTTGAGCGCCAGCGCCAGCGCGACGAGCAGCCGCTCGACGGTGACATAGCTGTCGCCCGATTTCTGCGCGATCTGTTCGGCGGAATCGAGCACGCGCACCGCGTCATTGTTGAGCCCGGGCGTAGTCTGCGCGCCCGAGCCGGAGACCGCGGGGATCTTCGACAGCGCCAGATCGGTTTCGGAGGCGGCCCGGCGCGCGTCGCCGCCCGCGGACTGGATCAGCCCGGCGGCCATGCCCTGATCGTCTTCGAGCAACGCCTTCAGCAGATGCTCGGGGGTGATCTGCTGATGGTTCATGCGGATCGCGACGGTCTGCGCCGATTGCAGGAAGCCCTTGGCGCGATCGGTGAATTTTTCGAGGTTCATATTGCTCCCCTTGAGATGCCCGAGGATGTAATGTGGCATTTTTGCCACACAAGGGGCGACGAGCCCTAATTCCGCATCCCATCTTCGTCATTCCCGCGAAGGCGGGAATCCATTCACGCGGGACAGGGAAAGAGCCGCCCGGCCAGCCAGAATGGATTCCCGCCTGCGCGGGAATGACAGAAGGGAAATGGCGCGCAGAGCCGGCGATTTCAGATGCGATAGCATGATGGAGTCAGCAACGGATCACGGCTATATGCGTTGCAAATCGAAACAGGAGAGCGAGTCATGGCCACGCTGGCGTCCGTCGAGAGCAAGCCGCATTACGTCCCCGGCGAGTGGGAGGCGCGGGTCGATCTCGCGGCGGCCTATCGGCTGGTTGCGCTGTACGGCTGGGATGATCTGATCTTCACCCATCTTTCCGCCCGCGTGCCGGGGCCGGAGCATCATTTCCTGATCAATCCCTATGACATGATGTTCGAGGAGATCACCGCCTCGTCGCTGGTCAAGATCGACGTCGAGGGCAATCCGGTCGGGCCGACCGAGCATCCGGTCAATCCCGCCGGGTTCACGATCCATTCGGCGCTGCACATGGCGCGCGACGATGCCAATGCGGTGATGCATCTCCACACGCCCTACGGGCAGGCGGTGTCGGCGATGGAATTCGGCTTGCTGCCGCATACCCAGACCTCGATGATCGCCGGGCACGACATCGCCTATCATGACTATGAGGGCATCGCGACCGATCTGGAGGAGCGCGAGCGGCTCGTCGCGGATATCGGCGACAAACATGCGATGATCCTGCGCAACCACGGCACGCTCGCGGTGGGCGACACCGTCGGGGCGTGCTTCCTGCGGCTCTATTTCCTCGAACGCGCGTGCGAGGCGCAGGTGCTGATGCTGTCGGCCGGGAAGGACAATCTCAACAACCCGCCGCAAGGTGTCGAGCATAAGGTCGCGCGGCAATCGGCGCCCAAGGGGATGGGGATGCTCGCCGAACGGCTGGCGTGGCCCGCGCTGCTGCGCAAGCTCGACCGGGTCGATCCGAGCTATCGGGAATAGACCGTCATTCCCGCGAAGGCGGGAATCCATTCGCGCAGGTCATCGAAAGAGCCGCACGGCCAGCCAGAATGGATCCCCGCCTGCGCGGGGATGACGACGCTTACCGCGCCTCCAGCACCATATTGAACGGCCCTTCGGTCGCCCTGCGCACCGCGTCGAACCCGCCTTCGCGGATGATCGCCGCGAGCCGCGCCTCGCCCGCCTGCGCGCCAAGCCCTTCGCCCACCTCCTGATCGAGCGAGGTCGGCACGCAGATCATCGTCGAGGCATTGTAATAGAGCCGCCCGACCGGGTTGAGGTTCTGCTCCGGCCGGTCGCCGGCGATCGGCTCGACGATCATCCAGCTCCCGCCCGGCGCGAGGATCTGGCGCATATGCGTGGCGCATCCGCGCGGGTCGCCCATATCGTGCAGGCAATCGTACATCGTAACGAGATCGAAATCGCGCTCCGCAATCTCCTTCGCGGTGGCGACCTCGAAGCGCACCCGATCGTGCAGGCCATGCGCGACCGCGTGGCGTCGCGCCTCGTCGATCGACGGGGCGTGGAAATCGTAGCCGACGAAGGCGCTGTCGGGATAGGCCTGCGCCATCAGCAGGGTGGAAAAGCCGACGCCGCAGCCGACATCGGCCACTTTCGCCCCGCGGCGCAGCTTCGCCTCGACCCCGTCGAGCGCGGGGATCCACGACTGGACGATATTGTTGACATAGCCCGGCCGGAAGAACGCGCCGGTGGCGCAGAACAGGCAACCCGCGTGATCGCCCCAGCGCACCCCGCGGCCGTTGCGGAAACATTCCTCGACCTTGGCCTCGGCCTCGATCATCGCCGCGACCAGCTCGAACGCGCCGGCGAGATAGACCGGGCTGTCGCGGTGCTGGAACACCAGCGCCTGTTCGGGCGACTGGCTGAACGTATCGGTCGCGGGATCGAAGTCGACATAGCCGTTGGCGGTCTGCGCCAGCGCCCATTCGCGCACATAGCGTTCATGGAGCCCGCCGGCGCGGCGGGCGAGTTCGGGCGCGGTGGCGGGGCCTTCGGCAAGCGCATCGAACAGCCCCAGGCGAAAGCCCAGTCGGACGGTCGGTACGCTCATTGCGCCGCCCAGGTCGCCCAACATCTTCCCTACAAAGGCGTGGAGCTTCGCCTCATCGAACGACGCCGGCATGATTCTCTCCTCTTGGTCTGTGTGCTCGATTCTCCTGTTTTGGCGACCTTGCGGCGGAATTTATCACATCGGGCGGGGGGCAGCGAATCCGCGCCCCATTCGTCATTCCCGCGAAGGCGGGTGAGGGGCGTGGTCCGAAACCTCCACGTCACCCCGGCCTTGAGCCGGGATCCATCGTGCCGCGAACTCTGCGGTCAGAGCCTCTTGTCCCGTGCCTGCCTCCCGATGGACCCCGGCTCAAGGCCGGGGTGACGGCGTGGGGAGGAGGGGGCGGCACCAAAGAAAAAGCCCCGGCATCGCTGCCGGGGCTCTTCCTTTTGCTCGGTTGAGCGGCGGTGCGATCAGTCGCGGTCGCCGGTCAGGAAGGCGGGGGCGAAGTCGGGCGCCGAGCCCTCGTCCTTGCCGCCTTCACTGCGCTCGCGGCGCGGGCCGCGGTCACGACGCGGGCCAC
>APMI01021148.1_pt1 | contig 13677 bp, 10 predicted proteins | sample 667938 | NCBI WGS metagenome assembly APMI01 (sample SAMN01084076, study PRJNA167559) | wastewater metagenome | biome: Wastewater | place: Denmark: Ejby Moelle, Odense | collected 2011-11-28 | reverse complement strand
GATTCAACCAGAAATTGTATGATGAAATGGGAATCCGGACAGATAATCAGATCAAATCATTCATCATTCAGCCAAGATTCCAGTTCGATTGGAATATTAATGAAGGAAATAAAGACTTCCTGAAATTTGGAGCCGGAATTTTCTCTTCAGATATCAACAACTATATGATTATCAATAATCTGGTGTTTGACGGAAGACATTTGGCAACAGTGGATGTGACTGGCAAAGATGTTCCTGTTCCGAATTTTAATAGCTATAGAAATGATTACAACACTGTTCCTACACTTGCTCAGAATCAGATTCCTACTATTAACTATACAGGAAAAGATGCAAAAATTCCGGTGGTTTATAAAGCCAATGTTTCTTACACGCATTTCTTCAACGAGAGATTCAGAGCGGGAGTTGCGGGCTACATGACGTTGGGAAGAAACAACTATTTCTACTACGACAGAAATATGGTGGCAAATCCTTATTTTACGTTGGATAATGAAGAAGGAAGAGGAGTTTTTGTTCCTGCAGCAAATATTGCAGCCAACGGAACGCTGAACTGGAAAGACGGAAGAATCAACAAAAATTTCGGAAGAGTTCTGGAATTGGTGAGTGATGGAAAAGTTAATCAGTTTTCATTCGTTTTAGACACAAGTTACCGTTACTGGAAAGACGGAGAAATTACAGCAAGTTACACCTGGGCGGACATCAAAGACAATACTTCGTATAACGGAAACGTAGCCAATTCTGCAACACTGTCTACCATGGTTTCAGGAGATCCGAGAAACTTAAGAATGTCGTATTCGGATAACCAGTTCAGAAACAAAGTTGTAATTTACGGGAATTCTCCAACGATTGCAGGATTTACTTTGGGAATCCGGTATGCCGGAATCGGAGGAACGCGTTTCTCTGTAACGGCAGGCGGAAACGTAAACGGGGATTTCGTAGACACGAACGATTTAGCTTACATTTTCCCGAATCTTACGCAGACTTTAATTGATAATCCTGAAGTGGGACAGGCTTTGAAGAACTACATTACAGATTACAACAACAAAGTTGCAGAAAGAAACGGCGGAAAAAATGGTTTCTACGGAGTTTGGGACGTTCGTGTAGCAAAGAAAATCAAATTTGAAAAAATCGGAGCTTTTGAACTTTCAGTAGATATTTTCAACGTTGCTAATTTGCTCAACAAAGAATGGGGCGTTAATAAATCCTATGGAAATACGGCACTGTACAGAATTACAGGATTTGATCAGGCGACAAAACAGTTCAAATACAGCCTGAATACAAGCGGACTGGAGCCACTTTCAGGAAATCCTTACCAAATCCAGATCGGAGCGAAATATTCTTTCTAATCTAAAAATAAGTTTAAACTCATTTTAAATGTAACCGCAAAAGACAAAAGACTTTGTTGAGTTTATTTAAAGTATTTCAAAAGTCTGCAAAGAGAAAAATCTTTGATTTTTTTAACTTATGTGCTCTTTTTTAGATCTAAGTACTCAACTTAAATAGCTAAAGTGTTAAAATCTTTTGCGGTAAAAAAGTTTAGACAAGTTTAATGTAAAAAATGTAAATGGTCAATTTTGCTTTGCAAGTCAATTGTTAATTTTAAATAACTGATCATTGAAAGCGAAGGATTCACAATTGACGATTCACTTAAATAAATTTATATACCTTTATCTGAAAGTTGAAAGACTTTAGAATACTATTCAAATTATATTATGAAAAATTTTATCTTAGGGTTAGCAGTTTTAAGCACAGTAGTAATGAAGGCACAAACCCAGATCGTAGCGCACAGAGGTTATTGGCAGACGCAGCCGCCGACAACGGAAAATTCTCTGAAATCGTTGGAAAATGCACAGAATTTGAAGATTTACGGATCTGAATTCGATGTGAGAATGACGAAAGACGGAGTTTTGGTGGTAAACCATGACGAACATCACGCAAAAATGGAAATTTCCGAAACCGATTTTAAAGAACTTGAGAAAGTAAAATTATCCAACGGTGAAGATTTTCCCACTCTGAAAGACTATTTAAAACAAGGGAAGAAAGATAAATCGCTAAAACTGGTGGTTGAAATAAAGCCTGACAAAACGAAGGAAAAAGAAGACGAACTGACGGCAAAAACCATCAAAATGATTAAGGATATGAAGCTTGGAGCACAATGCGATTTCATTTCTTTCAGCTTAAATATCTGTAAGGAAATTAAAAGACTGGAACCGACTTTTAAAGTTCAATATTTGAAAGGAGAGCTTTCCCCGCAGCAGATCAAAGACGAAGGTTTGGACGGAATCGATTACCATTACAGCATTTTCCAGAAAAATCCTACATGGATTGCAGATGCAAAAGCTTTGGGATTGATCACCAATGCATGGACGGTGAATGACGTTGCCATTGCCGATGAATTAAGAAAGCAGGGAATCGGTTTCATTACTACCAATATTCCGGATCAGCTTAAAAAATAAGATCATGTCATCTTTATACAGAAAGTCTGTCTCTTTTGAGGCGGACTTTTTTTGTTTTAAAAACTTCCTTTAAAATTCAGCCAACTTTGTGGTACCCCTTATTTACTCAGGAAAAGACAATAAAATTAGGGAAATAAATCAGCTTTAAAATATTAAAAATTATTCATTCTTTTAACCTGTTGTTAACCAGTTTGCTGTGCAATGTTATTAAGGTTTAATTAATATGGCGTTTAATAATTCTTTAATAAATGTTAAAATAGTATTAAAATCCTACTCATAATATCGTTTTAGTTTTGCGCAAACAAAAAGGATATGCGTAAAGAGACACAAAAAGTACTCATTTTATCATTACTAGGACTTGTCAGTGTAAATCTGGCAGCTCAGCAAAAAGTGAAAAGAGATACCATTAAGAACATCGACGAAGTTGTGGTAACCGCTTTGGGAATCAAGAGACAAGACAAATCTTTAGGATATGTTGCGGAAAAAGTAAACTCAGACACTTTTGAAGAAACCCAGAACAACAACTGGGCTCAGTCTATGGAAGGAAAAGTTGCCGGACTGAAAGTTCAGACGGCAGGAGCGGGACCGCTTGCCAGTTCCAGAATTACCTTAAGAGGCGAAAAGTCGATGGTATTGGATAATAATTACGCATTAATTGTTGTAGACGGAATTCCTTTGGGAAATTCCACCACAGGAACCGGAACTCCGGCGTACGGAGCGGGTTCCGGAGGGGATGTTCCGATTGATTTAGGAAACGGACTGAACAGCATCAATCCCGATGATATTGAATCGGTAACCGTTCTGAAAGGAGCTTCTGCAGCCGCATTATACGGATCCCGCGCTGCAAACGGAGCTTTGATGATTACCACAAAATCAGGAAAAAGTAAAAACGGAAAAATTCAGGTAACCTTCAATTCCTATTCAAGTTATGATACGGTTCTGAAATGGCCGGATTGGCAGTACGAATACGGACAGGGAACTTTGGCTAAAAATACAGCAGGACAATTTTATTACTCCTACGGCGCTTCGGCAGACGGCGTAAGTACCGGAGGAACGAGCAGTGCTTTCGGACCGAAATTCGCAGGACAGTATTATTTTCAGTATGATCCTACCGTTGGCGGACAGAGTAAGGAAAGACAGCTTTGGAGAGCTTATGAAGACAACATCAAAGGATTCTGGAGAACAGGTTCTACGTATTCCAACAGTCTTTCGGTAGAGAGTTCCAATGATAAAACCAGTTTCAGAACATCGCTTACCTATCTTAATAACGAATGGATGATGCCGAATACAGGTTTCGACCGACTGAATTTTGCTTTGTCGTTCGCACATCAGTTAACTAAAAAATTAAAAGTATCCACCAAATTTACTTTCAATAAAACTTCAAGTGACAATCTTCCGGCAACGGGATACAACAACCAGTCGATTTCCTATTTCATGATCTTCCAGAATCCGAATGTGGATCTTGCATGGTATCAACCCATCTGGAAACCGGGACAGGTTCAGATCGATCAGATTCACCCTTTCAGTACGTTTATCGACAATCCTTACCTCATCGCTTACGAAATGCTGAACGGAGTGGATAAAAAAACGATTTTCGGAAACATTACCGCAGATTATCAGTTCAATAAAAATTTCAGTCTGATGTTAAGATCCGGACTGGAAGTGCTGAACGAAAAAAGAACAACAAAACGTCCGTGGAGTTCCGCCAACTATGCGAAAGGATTCTACAGAGAACAGTACATCAAAAATCACGAATACAACAACGATGTTTTATTTTCGTACAAACAGAGCTTTAATAAATTCAATATTTCTGCATCTGCCGGAGGAAGCATCCGTTACAATCAGTATGTGATGAATGATTATCAGGCAAACGGATTGAAAATTGCTGGAGAATACAATCTTACCAATGCGCTTGGAATTGATGTAAAATATCCGAGACCGGGAGACGAGCAGGTAAACAGTGTCTATGGTTTGGTAACATTGGGATACGACAATAAATTCTTTGTGGATGTTACCGGAAGAAACGACTGGAGTTCCACACTTCCGAAATCCAACAGATCATTCTTTTATCCTTCCGTAAGTACGAGTTTTATCCTTTCAGAAATTTTTAAACTGAAAAGCGACCAATTTAATTACTGGAAACTGAGAGCTTCGTGGGCAAAAGTAGGAATCGACGGTTCTCCTTACCAGTTAGATACTTATTATGATACCAGTTCCATCACAGGAAGTGTGGTGGCGAGAAATATCTTCAACAATCCTAATCTTAAGCCTGAAAAAAATGCCAACGTAGAAGCGGGAATGGATTTCAGCGTATTAAAAAACAGATTGAATTTTAATTTCACGCTGTATCAGAACATGAGTGAAAACCAGATCATTCCGGTTTCCCTTCCTTATGAAAGCGGTTATTCCCAAAGAATCATCAACGCAGGGAAAATCCGAAACAGAGGTCTGGAATTATCTTTAAATACAACACCTTTTAAAACCAAAAGTTTCTCCTGGATGATCGGAGCCAACTGGTCTGCCAACGAAAACAGAGTACTTACCACGTCCGAAGGTTTCGACGGAATTATTTCAACCGTGGGAGGAGTGGTTTTTTATAAAGCAATCGTAGGAGGTTCTTTAGGAGATATGTATGGTTTCAAACTGGTAAAAAACAGTCAGGGACAAGTTGTTTATGACAACGCAGGATTGCCTTTAAGACCTGCAGAAATAGAAAAAGTAGGAAACGCATTCCCGAAATGGAGAGCCGGTCTACAGAATGATTTTAAAATTAAAAATTTCACCGTAAGCTTCTCATTCGACGGTCAGTACGGTGGTGTTGCGTATTCGCAGTCGCATCACAAAATGTCACACTTCCGGGAAGAGACAATCCGAACGGAATGATCGTAGGAGAAGGAGTTGTACAGAATCCGGACGGTTCTTACAGCCCGAATACAAAAGCGGTTACCGTATCTGCTTATTATGCGGAATACTACAGAAGAGCGAACGTGGAAACGAATACATTCAGCACAGATTTTATCAAACTGAGAGATGCAAGAATTGCCTATTCTTTCCCGAAAGAAACCATAAAATCTTTAGGACTGCAGGATCTTACCTTAGCGATTTTCGGGAAAAATCTATGGATGTGGACAAAGTTCCCGATGTTCGATCCTGAAGTAGCCACTTTAGATAACGCCACCATTACTCCCGGAGTGGAAATGGGGCAGCTTCCAACCGCCAGAACCGTTGGATTTCAGTTAAATCTTAAATTTTAAATCTTAAAAAATGAAAAAATTATTCATCAACATAGCTTTGGTTGCTTCACTTTTTATTTTCAATTCTTGCGACAGAAATTTTGAAGAAATCAACACAGATACCAGTAAAATTCTCAATCCGTCTGTAGGAAGCCTTCTGGCTCCCATTCAGTACGAAATGGCAAACTACGGATACAGCAGAGCTAATGATTTTACTTTCGATATCATGCAGATCGGTCTGGATTTTCCGAATGAAGGAAATACGTACAGCAGATATTATATGACGGAAGGAAGCGGAAACGGTGTCTGGAACACCTCTTACAAATGGCTGAAGCAGGTAAATGACCTGAGAACTTTTGCCAAAAAAGAGCAGAACAACAATTATCTGGCGATTTCCATGGTCTTGAATGCGTGGATCTACTCCAATCTTACCGATGCTTTCGGAGATGTGCCTTTTTCTGAAGCGGTAAAGATCGATCAGGGAATCATTACCCCGAAATACGACAGCCAGAAAGAGATTTATGTTCAGCTTTTAAATGATCTTAAAACAGCAAACAGCTTATTCGATACGACGAAAACATTAACGGAAACGGATCTTTTCTATAATGCCAATAATAATGTGACGGGAATCGTTAATTGGAAGAAGTTCTGTAATTCTTTATCATTAAGATTGTTAACAAGAATTCTGAAAAGAAACGGAGAAGTCAACGTTCATGAAAGAATTCAGGAAATTGTAAGCAATCCTGCCACATATCCTATTTTCCAGAACAATACAGACAGCGCTTTATTAACCATTTCCGGAATTTCACCTTACCTTCCGCCGATCGCAAGACCGCAGGATTTTACGGCGTACCGTGCCGCAGGAGAATTTTTTGTGAATGCAATGAAAAACAATAATGATCCGAGAATGAGCATGTTCTTCACACAGGCAAAAGATCTGGCAACGAATGCAAACATCGGTTACAAAGGCGCTCCTTCAGGATATGCTTTGGGAAGTTCTTTTAATTATCAGCCTTCGAATTTCAACCAGAATCTTGCAAAAGCGCCGTTGAAAGATTTAATCATGACCTATTCTGAGGTTCAATTTATCCTTGCAGAGCTTTCTTTCAAAGGAATTATTACAGGAAATACCCAGACTTATTATGAAAACGGAGTAAAATCGATTATTGAACAATGGGGAGCAACCGTTCCTTCCAATTATTTTACCAACGCTAATGTGGCTTACAACGGAACTTTCGAAAGAATTATGCTTCAGAAATACATTTCCTTGTTCTTTGTAGACCATCAGCAATGGTATGAATACAGAAGAACAGGATTCCCGGTTTTACCGAACAACGGCGGGCTTCAGAACAACGGACAGATGCCGGTAAGATTTATGTATCCTACTCAGACCAAAGTAATGAACACAGCTAATTACAATGCAGCAGTTCAGGCAATGGGTGGAGACAATATTAATATTAAAATGTGGTGGAATAAACCATAAACTTATCCGTAGGATCGGGCTTTAGCCCTATTTTCAGAAAAATAATCAGATTGGCTTCAGCCAAAACTTAAATGTAAATATCAATACAATGAACATAAAATTTTTAATGCCTTGTCTTTTAATTTCAGCAATGGCATTTTCACAGGCTTCTGTTTCGGGATATGTGTACGAAGACAGCAACAAAAATCAGAAGAAGGAAAACAAAGAAAAAGGAATCGAAGGAGTGGCGGTTTCCAACGGAGCTCAGGTTGTGTTAACCGATAAAAACGGAAGATACAGTCTTCCTGTTCAGGACGGACAGACCATTTTTGTCATCAAACCTTCCGGTTATATGACTCCTTTAAATGCAAATAATCTTCCTCAGTATTATTATCAGTACAAGCCAAAAGGTTCTCCCGCAGATTTTAAATACAAAGGCTCTGCACCTACAGGCGAACTTCCGAAAGAAATTAATTTTGCCTTAAATAAACAGAACGAAAGCAAAAATTTTGATATTCTGGTTTTCGGAGATCCGCAGCCTTACACGGAAAAACAATTGGATTACTTTAGAAGAGCCATTGTAAACGAAGTAAAAAGCACGAAGAAAAATGCGGTGTTAGGAATCAGTCTCGGAGATTTGGTAGGAGATAATTTAAGCCTGCAAAAACCTTATGCAGACGTGATGAAAGAAATCGGGCTTCCTTGGTATAACGTGATGGGAAATCATGACATGAACTACGAAGCGAAAGAAGATATGCTTTCCGATGAGACTTTTGAATCCAATTTCGGACCTGCAAATTATTCCTTCAATTACGGAAATGTACATTTTATTATTCTGGATGATATTTTGTACCCCGATCCGCGCGACGGAAAAGGATATTGGGGCGGTTTCCGTGAAGATCAGATGCAGTTTATCGAAAACGATCTGAAACTGGTAGATAAAAATAAACTGATTGTTGTTTCTTTCCATATTCCTCTGGAGCATAAAAATGAAGACAACTTCAGAAACGCAGACCGCCAGAAATTATTTGATAACCTTGCTCCGTTTAAAAATGCTTTGTTGCTTTCGGCGCACACTCACGTTCAGCAGCAGCTTTTTTATGGGAAAAAAGCAGGATGGAACGGTTCAAAAGATCTTCATGAATACAATGTAGGAACAACCTGCGGCGATTGGTGGTCTGGAACTTCTGATGATTTGGGACTGCCGACTTCCACGATGAGAGACGGAACAGCAAAAGGATATTCTTTCATTAGCTTTAATGATAATGAATATAAAGTAAAATATAAAACTGCCGGAAAACCGGAAGATTATCAGATCAATTTATATGTTCCGAAAGTAGTTCCTTTCCCTTCAAAAACGTCTGCAAAAGTTTTGGCAAACTTCTTCATGGGAAGCAAAAAAGATAAGGTAGAATACAGAATAGACGGCGAAAAATGGGAAGAAATGCAGTATGACGAAACCGTAGATCCGAGTTTTGCGATGTCGGTTTTCAAATGGGATACTACGCAGAATATTTTCCCCGGAAGAAGGCCTTCCAATCCGGAATCTTCAAAACACATCTGGACCGGAGATTTCCCGAAAAAACTTTCTCTAGGAAAGCATAAAGTTGAGGTAAGAGCAACGGATATGTATGGAAACCAGTTCTCTGCCACAGAAGAATTTGACGTTCCGAACCAGATTATTATTCCTTAATTTTCATTTATTACTATACTTTCAAAGAAACCGGCTCTACTTTGGAGTCGGTTTTGCTTTAAACATAAGCGGTTATTTATAAATTAATCATAATACGGATTTTTAGCTCGGCTAATGTTTCGTAAATTTGCATCAACGAATAAAAAATTCTTTAAAAATGGATATAAACGGAAAAAATGCCATCGTTACAGGAGGCGGAAGAGGATTGGGAAAAGCTGTGGCTTTAGCTTTGGCAAGTGAAGGAGTAAATGTAGCCATCACGGGAAGAAATGAAGAAAACCTTAAAATGGTAGTCGATGAAATCCAGAAACTGGGAGTAAAATCGGCTTACGCAGTTTTCAGTATTGATAATGAAATCCATGTAAAAGCAGGAATCGATTCTATTGCCGAGCAATTGGGAGGTGTTGATATTTTAATTAACAACGCAGGGATCGGAGATTTCGGTTCTATTGAAGAAATGCCTTCTGAAACCTGGGAACAGGTGATTAAAACCAATCTTTTTGGGGTATATTATGCAGCAAAAGCAGTTTATCCTTTCATGAAAGAAAAAGGAGAGGGAGATATTGTAAACGTAGCATCTACTGCAGGTCTGAAAGGCGGACCAAATATGTCGGCTTACGCAGCATCCAAAGCAGCGGTGGTTTCTTTATCACAATCGATGATGGCAGAATGGAGAAAACAGAATATCCGTGTGATTACCTTAACACCGAGTACGATTGCTTCAGATATGTCCATTCAGGGAGGCTTAACAGACGGAAATCCAGATAAAGTTCTTCAGCCGGAAGACTTTGCAGAATGGGTAAGAGATATTTTAAAAATGAACAGAAGAGCGTTGATCGCAAACGGTTCTATTTTCTCTACCAATCCATAATTGGTTTAAAGTTTAAAATTTAAAGTTTTGAGTTCTGGATTTTTTTCGGACTCAAGATATAAAACAATTGTAAAAGCGGACTTCGGTTCGCTTTTTTTCTGCGGGAAATCTGTCATTCTGAACGGGAACGAAGTGAGAGTGAAGAATCTCTAATCAATAAACAACAAATTTTTCTTCCGTCAGAAATCGAGATTCTTTCTTCATAAGAATGACAAAGTAAACGTATCATCTTTTCTGAGTGAAACGCCCTTGCGAACGAAAAATATTCTCAATAATTTCAAATAAACCATTGCGTGTATTGCGTTTAAAAAGAAACCATTAAGGAGATTTAAGAAGTTAAGAAAAATTAAGAATTTGCAGGCAAACTGAAGGATAAGCTAAAAATTAATTAGGGTGTAGTAAAAAACTCTTTGTGTGCTTGGTTAAGTAAAACGCCTTAGCGAACTTAAAAATATCCAGTAAGTTTTAAAAAAAATCTTTGCGCATTTTGTGTTAAAAACAAAACCAGCAATATTCCAGAAATAGAAAATAGAGATTCTTCCTTCGTCAGAATGACAAAGTAACTGTATCATCTTTGCTGAGTGAAACGCCCTTGCGAACGAAGAATGTTTTCAATAATTTCAAAGAAACCTTTGCGTGTATTGCGTTTAAAAAGAAACCATTAAGAACATTTAAGCAGTTAAGAAAGATTAAGAATTTGCAGGTAAACTGAAGGGTACGCTTAAAAAATAATTAGGATGTAATAAAAAACAGAGATTTTTCCTTCATCAGAATGACAAAGTAAGCGTGTTGTCTTTGCTGAGTGAAACGCCTTAGTGAACTTAAAAATATGCAGTAAGTTTTTAAAAGAAAATCTTCGCGGACTTTGTGTTAAAAACAAAACTAATCACTTAAAAACAAAACCAGCAATATTCCAATAAATCGAAAAAGTAGTTTTATTTTTGCAACAAATTATTCACATGCAAAATTATTTAGAATTCGATTTCAAAATCACACCGCTTCAGCCGTGGAACGAAATATTAATGGCAGAACTTATTGAGATAGGTTTCGACAGTTTTACGGAAGAAATCAATGGTATTTTAGGATATATTCAGAAAGAATTATTTAATGAAGAAGAGCTGAAATCTCTGCCACTTTTTCAGAATGATGAGGTAAAAATTGAATACACTTTTAAGGAAATGCCGAACATCAACTGGAATGAAGAGTGGGAAAAGAACTTTGAGCCGATAAATATTGATGATAAAGTTCTGATCAGGGCAGAGTTCCATGAATCTGTTCCGGGGATGCACGAAATTGTTATTCAGCCGAAAATGTCTTTCGGAACAGGGCATCATCCAACAACGCATCTGATGATTCAGCAGATGATGGATATTGATTTTAAAGGTAAAAAAGTTCTGGATATGGGTTGTGGAACTTCGGTTCTGGCAATTTATGCAAAACAGATCGGAGCCGGAGAAACCAAAGCGATTGATATTGATGAATGGTCGGTGGAAAACTCCAAAGAAAATGCAGTAAGAAATAATGTGGAACTGGATATCGAGCTGGGAACTGCAGAAAATTTAGGCAAAGAACATTACGATATTATTTTGGCAAACATCAACAGAAATATTTTAATTTCAGACATTCCGACATATGTTTCTGTACTAAATGAAGGTGGGAAATTACTGCTTTCCGGATTGTGTTTCTTTGATGTGGAGGATATTCTTGAAGTGTGTAAGGAAAACGGTTTAACGCTTACAAAAAAACTTCAGAGAGAAGAATGGGTAAGCTTGCTGCTTGAAAAATAAATAATCACATTTTTCACTTAGCCTAAACCTCAATCTTAGCCTTAATCTTAATCTCAGTTTTAGCCAGATCTTATGAAAACCTTTTTCACCATTCTGTTTGTATTCGTTGTTCAGATTTTCTCTGCGCAGGAAGACGATTACGTGTACGCAAACGGAGTTTTAGATTTTGAAGAAAATAAAACACAGAAAATATTCACGGACTGGACGAGGATAAGACAGTCTCCGAATATTAATTCTCCGGTTTTAGATTCTTTGCAGAGCAATCAGCAGATTTTAATTATTAAAAAAGACGAAACGATCCTCAAACTGGGCGAAAGAAGAGCGAACTGGTTTAAAATTTCTTATAAGAAAGGCGATACAACTTCAGAAGGTTACGTTTGGGGCGGAAATCTTTGTGTAGGATACAGAAATAAGAATGGCTACGATTTTCTTTTCGGTCTAACCAAAACATTAGCGAAGAAAAATCCTGATTTTAATGGAACCATTCAGCAGAATTACGCTTCTGTAAAAGTTATGGAAGGAAATACACTGATTGATGAGGTTTCTTTTGAAACAGGTTCGGGAGAAAGTTTAAGCTACGGAAGTTTTGCAACGGAAAGCAATCATAAGCTGAAAAATGTTGAACTGACTTTAAAAGCCACTGTTTCGGGTGAGGCTTGTGGAATTCCAAGTTATGACCAATATATTTTGTTTAAAGATAAAAAACTGATTGCTTTACCACAATTAATGAATGTTGGAGATGCTGATGTCTATTACCATTCTGAAAAATTTGTCTTCCCGAATGACAAAGGCGGAATTCCCAATACTTTCATCTTTAAAATGGAAGAAATGGAAAAGGATGAAAAAGATCGTGAAAAGAAGAAAAAGGCTACTAAAGTGTATAGTTGGGACGGAAATTCTTACAAACTGAAATAAAATGAATCAATCATTATATATTGATTGAAGGGGTATAAATTAAAAGAGGACTGATCCATTTCAGTCCTCTTTTGGTTTTTAATTGCAACTTTTAGGTTGAATCAATTTGTCCTGCTGTTTCAAAAATCATGTATTGATCAACAAATCAGGACGCTGTTATATATGAAGTGTTTTTTTATTTTTTATCGGATGAAATTTATTTCCTTTATTTTTTTCCATTTTGTAACGGTATTTCTGCTCATTTTAAAATGACTGGCAAGTTGGCTATTGTTGAGTTTATTCTTTTTTTGATATTCAAGAATCTCAGATATTGTTTTTTTGTCGTAGGAACGGTATTGCTGATTAAAAGCTTCATTGTTCTTACCGAATATAAGCTCATTCAGTCTTATAATGTCTACAAAAGACAGATGTTTTTTGGAAAGCAGCTTTGTGCATTTTTCCTTTTTTTCGGGATATTTTTCGGACAACAGATCATTGTAAATTCTTTTATAATTCGGTTTTTTTAATTCTTTCATACCAATAATAATATCTTTCTACTGTAAAACTTACCTTTTCATTTTCAAAATATACATACAGAACTTTCTTCATTATTTTTTTTCTTTCCACATAAATCCACAGATCTTCTTCAGAATGGTCTAAATTTTTCTCTCCTAAAAGATGAATGATTTCCTGTTTGCTTTTTTCTTTAAGCTGATACCGCGTAATATGGTATGCATTTTTATGTGATTGATGTTTCATTTTGCCTGATGAGACTTTTATCATGTTTGTAAATCCATTTATATAAGGTGGTTTTAGGAATATTATACTGATCCATAATTTCATTTTTAGACATTTTTCCGTTATTTACCTTTTCCAGAATAAACTCAATAATCTCTTTGGTATAGATGTTTTTCCGGAATTGTGGTAAAGACGAGGTTTTCTCAGAAGATCTTTTGTTATAATTTACATTTCTCTGGGGCGCATGCAAAATCAGGTGCTGCGAGTAAATCCTGAAAAAATCATATTCTAACAGCTTAGACCATTTCAGCAGATCTTCGCATCGGATGTCTTTACTCTCAAAATGTTTTTGAATTTGCTCTTCACAGCACTTAAAAAAATGTGTAATTCTCTTCATATCCATATTGCTTTCTTTTACCCTCTGATGTATGAGCATGCCAATGTGAATAGATTTATAAGCCATAATTTGTGTTTTTCTAATAATAAAGAAACAGAAGTTCAGTAAAAAAACTTCTGATTTTTTTCTTCTGAGAACCTTGGAAATTC
>APMI01030639.1_pt1 | contig 13680 bp, 10 predicted proteins | sample 667938 | NCBI WGS metagenome assembly APMI01 (sample SAMN01084076, study PRJNA167559) | wastewater metagenome | biome: Wastewater | place: Denmark: Ejby Moelle, Odense | collected 2011-11-28 | reverse complement strand
AACGGAACGGGCAAGACGACTCTTTTTAGAACGCTATTAGGGGAGATTCGACCAGTCATGGGCCATATTGAGTGGGCTGTCAAAGCGCAGGTAGCGTATTTATCGCAGGCCAGAACGAGGCTTGACCATGACAAGATGATTCTCGACGCCCTCGACGTTACCTCGAAGGAGGATCAGACTCTTGCCCGGAGCCTTTTAGGCGCGCTGGGGATACGCGGCGATGAGATTCACAAGAAGATCTGCCATCTATCAGTAGGTGAGAGAACAAAGGTAGAACTCACCTCACTCCTGCTATCAAATGCGAATGTCTTACTGCTTGATGAGCCTACCAACCACCTCGACATCCCCTCGCTCGAAGCTCTAGAGACGGCTCTAGCTGAGTTCCCCGGCGCACTCATCTTTACATCACATGATCGGAGGTTTGTCGAAACACTCGCAACAGATCTGCTCGAACTATAGCTAGGTTGAACTCCGGCTAAAATTGTCCGGAGTTCAAAAGAACCTAAATTAGTGAGTGACCGCGCCAAGGTGCGCAGGGCCAACATGTGCGGCATATTTGGCTAAAGCACCCTTTGTGTACCGGGGCTGAATGGGTTTCCACGCAGCTTTACGCTTTGCGAGTTCCTCGTCACTCACCTGGAACGACAGTTCGCCCTTGTCGGCATCAACGGTAACGATGTCGCCTTCCTTGACGAGGGCTATCGGGCCGCCGTCCATTGCTTCCGGACCGACGTGGCCCACCATGAGACCTCTTGTCGCTCCAGAGAAGCGTCCGTCCGTCAATAGTGCGACATCATATCCGAGGCCCTGGCCAACAATCGCCGAGGTGACCCCGAGCATCTCTCGCATTCCTGGTCCGCCCTTCGGTCCCTCATACCGAATGACAACGACATCTCCCTTCTGGATCTCTCGTCGCTGAACAGCGGCCATGCAATCTTCTTCGCAATCGAACACGCGAGCGGGGCCGGTATGAGCTAGCTTCTTGACGCCTGCTGTCTTGATCACGCCACCGTCTGGTGCAAGGTTGCCACGCACGATTGCCAAACCGCCGTGACTGCTCACTGGGTTGTCCTTGGTTCTTACAACTTCTTGCCCGCTTGGAATCACCACGCCCTCGAGGTTTTGGGCGAGCGTCTTCCCGGTAACGGTCAAGCAATCTCCATGAAGCACACCTGCATCTAGCATTGCTTTCAGAATTGCAGGCACGCCACCTACGTTATAAACATCCAACATCACAAACCTTCCACCGGGCCGTAGGTCAGCCAGAATCGGTGTTCGGTCGCTCACTCGCTGGATGTCATCAAAAGTGAACTCAATCCCCAATTCGTAAGCGAGAGCTGGGATATGGAGGGCGATGTTCGTAGAACCACCAGTAGCAGCTCCGATAGCGATTGCGTTCTCTAGCGCCTTCTTCGTGATGATCTTGCTAGGTAGCAAGCCATCTTTGTTGATGCGCATGATTCCTTCACCGACCTCTTGCCACACGGATGCTCGCTCGGACGCAACGGCTGGAGGGGCCGATGTGCCGGGCAGAGCAAGACCAATGGCTTCGGCAACACAAGCCATCGTGTTCGCGGTGTATTGACCGCCGCAAGAGCCAGCTCCTGGGCAAACGGCGCACTCAATATCGTGTAGTTCCTCAGCAGTGATCTTTCCTGCCGCATATGCACCCGCCGCTTCGAAAGCATCCTGGACCGTTACGTCTTTGCCTTTGTATCGGCCTGGCATGATGGTTCCACCGTAAAGAAAAACACTTGGGACATCAAGGCGGGCCATTGCCATCATCATGCCAGGAAGCGATTTATCACAACCAGCGATGCCAACGAGCGCATCATAGCAGTGCGTTCTCATCATCAGCTCGACGCTGTCGGCGATGACTTCTCTCGATACCAGCGACGCCTTCATGCCTTCATGACCGTTGCCGATACCGTCGCTTACTGCGATGGTATGAAACCTTCGAGGGGTTCCTCCGAATTGCTTAATGACTTCTGCGACTGCTGTGGCCTGTTCGTCAAGGTTCACGTTACAAGGAGTGGCTTCGTTCCAAGCGGCTGCAACACCGACCCACGGTTGCTGCATATCTTGGTCCGTCAGACCCATCGCTCTTAGATAGGACCGAGCAGCGGTCTTGTCCGCGCCTTCGCTAATTGTCCTAGAACGATGTTTGGGATCGAATGACATATCCATAGTTTGGCTCATGGAGTCAACATCTTCCCTGACCAATCCAAGACGGTTTTTTTGGTTCTAAATGATCGATAGTCATTACAAATGAACATTAAATCCATCAAGCCCGCAAAATACCATTGATATTCTTCTTTATGTAGTTTTAGGCTCCTAAACTAAGCCAAATATTCCTATCTATTTAATGTTTAAAAAGTCTCCACTCTCCTTATCTGTTGCACATTCGATTCGGCAGCAGATACTTGAAGGCAAACTTGCCAACGGGCGTGCATTGCCCAGCGAACGTGCGATTGCTGAGGAGCATGCAGTCAGCCGCACTATCGTTCGTGACGCAATTGCTCTTCTAAACTCCGAGGGGCTCGTCTCAATCAAAGATCGCTGCAGACCCACTGTATCTGCCGCAGTTCAACTTCGATCGGTAAACACCGACGTGGCACAAGTTCTAGGTCTGTGGTTGTGGCCTTATTCAGATAACTTCATTGGCTCGTCCCTTTTAAGAGGCGTCCAAAAAGCCATCCATGGAACTCATTTTCGCCTCGGAGTTGGCTCACCGTCTGTTACGGAAGGTGACTGGAACTCTGTTGTCGAGTGTGAAGCAAGGTTCTTGGAAGAAGTCATCAACGATCCACACTCTGTGGGAGCAATTATTTGGTACCTCGGTGGTCCAAAAAACTTGGACTTACTGAGCGAAGCAAGAAAGCGAGGTCTTCGTTTTGTCTTTGTAGATCGCAAGCCACCAGCCGGTTTTGACTCGGATTTCACGGGGACAGATAATCGTTCTGCCGCACAAGTCGCAGTCAACCATCTGTTTTATTTGGGTCATCAAAGGATCGCCCTAGTGCTCAACGCTGATTTAGTTTCGTCGGTCACTGACCGAAGGCTGGGATTTATTCGGGCTATGGTTGACGGCGGAATAGACGAACCAGAAAACCTAATCCTGCAATTCCTCCCAAACGCGCAACAGAGCCTCAACGAAGTAGCGGATAGCGTGTTGGACGAGTTACTAGCCAAGCGAGCAACCGCAGCTTTTTGTGTCAACGATACGGTCGCTTTACTTTTGAGAGACGCATGCGAACGAAGAGGCATCGAGATTCCAAAAGATCTTTCCATAATCGGGTTCGACGGATTACTTCGATGGTTACCGGATGCCGGCAAACTAACCACGATGCACCAGGACTTCACTCGCATGGGTGAAATTGCTGGCGAATTGTTGATCGAACGAATGAACGAACCACAATTTCACGGATACCGCCACGTGCTCATTGACAGTCAGCTTTCTGTGAATGGATCGACAGCGAAGCTTCAGTAACTCCGCATCTTCGTGTTGATATCGGCATTTGTGTTTGAACGGTTCTTTTTGGCCTTGGCTGATCACTAAAGATCGACGAACCGTGGTATCGTTCTTTTCTAATGTGTATCGGTAAGTTCAAGAATGCAGCGCTCTTCCTGGTTGTTATCAGCGCTGTGGGTTGCACCCCTCGCTCGAAAGCGTGGGAAAGCTTTGAATCCGCCACGAACCCCAATCCCCCTTCTGCTGCCCCAAATAACCGTGCGGCGGATATATACGGGAGTGCCGGTAGCGCAGATTCATCGGGTGGCCGACTCCCGGCAACATCGTATGGTCAAGGTGCTAGAACGTCTGGAACTCCGCCCCTCAACCCAAGTTACGACCAACCTGCAAAAGGAACTGGACAGCAGCCCGGTGAATACGATGGAAATGCCGCTCCAGGATTTGGTAAGTCCAATGCGCCTGGGCTTCAACCTTCGCCTAGCGATGCCAGCAGTTCGACCAGCACCACGCAAAAGAACTGAGATCAATTCTACGAAAGCAAAAGCCCAGTCACTGAGTCCTCAGTGACTGGGCTTTCTATTTTTCAACCTAACAGATTAGGAATGTATTATCCCCTAACCTCCTGGAGGAGCACCAGCACCTGGGCGGTCTGATGAATCACCAGTGCTAGCCTGCGGCGTAGCGCCACCACCAGCGGCACTACCCTCTTGAGCTTTAAAGTTGGCTGGCTTTTCGGTAACAGGCGCACTGCCCTCGTCCGAAGACGAGGAGCAACCGACGATCATCACTGCGCCAAGCAAGGCGACGACGAATAGAGTGAGCTTTCTCATTACTTGGTTCGGTCCGGTCGGAAGAAGCAGTGGTAGTAGACTGCAATGCTTGAATCTGAATCGTCACCGGTGTTACAGCCGTAGTAGCCAAATCCATACGAAGGACTCGATGGGTAGACGCGGTTGAATGGATCGTTCCAATAGTCGTAGTTTCGCTTAGAATCTGCACTACTCGCGACCTCAAGTACACCGACTCGTCTCGATTTAGCCGAACTGTCTGCTCGAACAATCGGAACCGTCTTGCCCCAGGTCCAAGGTCTATATCCTGATCCGCTTGCACGATAGGTTCTGGTAACAAATCCCGTCGTGGATGTGCCGTCTGGTGCCGCTCCTGGATTGAATTTGCAGGTCCCAAAGCGAGCGGTAGCATCGCAGATCATCTCAGGGTTAGAGCTATTTCGTCCCTTGTAGGATGTATTTCCGTTTCCACCCCAAAGTAGAACGGCATTGGAAGGAGATGCCATTTCAGTTGTGCTCATGTATTGCATAAGCCCGTTGAATGTTAAGCCACCAGTTCCTGGCGCAGGAGCCCCGGCAGGATAAGTATCACCAATGTTTGCGATTACATCGCCACCTTTCTGAATATCAAGGCTCTTGGTGTAAGGCGCAATGCTGTTCACCCAGTGCAGGTTAGTCGCAGCTTTGATAGCGTCGCTTGTCCAACCCGTAACTGAACCAGATGGAAATGGAATGACATATCCAGTGAGGTACGAACCATTATAGTTTAGCGTTCCTGCGGGGAAGCAGTCGTCAAAATCCACTGAATAGATGTTCATCGACGTGCCAATCTGCTTGGCATTGGACAATGTTGTAGTCTTCTTAGCTGCTTCCTTAGCTTGGGCGAACACCGGGAAGAGAATTGCGGCAAGGATAGCGATGATTGCGATTACGACGAGTAGTTCGATCAGCGTGAAACCACGCTTCTGAAAATTATTAGCCATATAGATTAGATCCACACCAAAATAGGTTCAAGCAATAAAGAAACGGCTATGGCATCAAAAGGATGTTAAAACTGTACGACACATTTTCTAAAGCCTCACGTTTTTCACTTACATATGAATCAGAAAGACAGTTACATCTATCCAAACAACTCAATCAGCTTAGATTACGCTAAGTTTTGGCAGTATTGTGGCTTAATAACAGAATTGCGTATTGGTCAAGACCTTTAAGTATTTTGGGGCATCTTTGCAACAAGCATCTTGACCAACAGGCTGATAGTTGGTCAGCATAACACTGCAATGATGCTCCCGACAAGACTTGATTTTGACTGGATGTTCCACCTAGGCGATCACTTTGGCTTCCAGGATGTAACCTATAATTCAAGCGATTGGAGGAGAGTATCGCTCCCCCACGACTGGTCGATCGAAGATAATCCTGACATTGGCAGGCCATTCGACGCTGAATTATCAGGCGGCAAAGCAGCGACCGGGTATGCCATCGGTGGTGTGGGGCTCTATCGACGTGAAATCGTCTGCCCTGAAGATGCAAACTGGATCGAACTCTCGTTCGACGGAGTCTACGGTGAGACTGAGGTTTTCGTCGACGGTAATTTGGTCAAGCATCATTTTCATGGCTACTCACCGTTCTCAATCGAGCTAGACTCATCACCTAACCGAGTTCACGTTATTGCACTCCGAGTTTCAAATCTTGGCCATAACGCTCGTTGGTACTCAGGTTCCGGCATGTATAGACCTGTGACCATGAGATCAGGCAACTCCGCTCGAATTCCATTTGGTGGCATGACGATTACGACCAGTCATAACGTGGTCGACTTAGCCGTCGAAATCCAGAGTAGCGAGACGTTTGAAGCCCAGGTTGAGTTCAACCTTGTTGACCCCAGCGGGTCTATTGTTACTAGCAGATTACTGCCAGTATCGTTGGCCCCCGGTAAGACAACGGTCGCGAAGACCGCACTCGTCGTTGATAACCCACTCCAATGGTTACCTTGGGATATGAGCGTTGACCCAACTTTGGCGCAACCAATCTACACAATTCTTGCTACCGTCCAAGACAATAGTTACAAATACACTACATATTCTTCGAACTTCGGATTCAGAGAATTTGAGTACGACGCCACGGAAGGATTAAGAATCAATAGGCGAAGTATTAAGCTCAAAGGGTGTTGTGTGCATCATGACCACGGGCCGCTTGGGGCGTGCGCCTATGACCGAGCCGAAGAACGAAAAGTCCTTCTTCTTAAGCAGGCAGGCTTTAACGCTATCAGAACTTCGCACAACCCTCCTTCCACAACGTTTCTTGACATCTGTGAACGAGAAGGGATCGTTGTCATCGACGAGTTGTTCGACGAATGGGAGCGTCCAAAACACCCAGATGGATATTCCAATCACTTTGCCAGCGACTATCCTAACGTGATTCATGAGACAGTTCGCCGAGATCGAAACCGGGCGTGCGTATTCGCATGGTCGATCGGCAACGAGATCCCGGGGAGTTTTGAGCAACCCGAGATCGCCCCAAGACTTCGAGCGGAAGTCCTAAGACACGACCCCACGAGACCAATCAATGCAGGGTTATGTCGACCATGGTGGCAAAGCGAGGTGTGGGTTGACTGGCAAACATCCAGTGATATTGGTTTTGAGTGCCTAGACATCGGTGGCCTGAACTATCTTGACCACGAGTACGATGCAGATCATATACGGCATCCCAATCGGACTTGGATGGGTACAGAAACACATCCCCTCCGAGCCTGGGAAAACTGGGATCAGGTCATCCGAAATCCCTACATTTTCGGTGACTTTGTTTGGACTGCGATGGACTACATTGGAGAGTCAGGCATTGGAGTTCGATTCCTGGGTGCAGACGCTCCGCCAGTTGGCGAATATCCATTCCATCTCGCCGTTTGCGGTGATTTTGACCTCATCGGCGACCGAAAACCACAATCTTTTCATCGAGAAGCGTTGTGGCGGGCCGGAGTGCTTCGCATGGCGGTCAGACGCAGCTATGAGGCCATGGGCGTCTCTGAAAACACAAGTTGGCATCGAGCGTGGGGATGGACGGAAGCAGTCGAAAGTTGGACTTGGCCCTCTCAAGAAGGCGAGACCCTCACCGTTGAAATCTGCTCTTCGTTTGACCGCGTCGAGCTATGGCTCAATGACGAGTTAATCGGTGAAGCCATGACCGGCTGGGATCAGCACCATCAGGCCGTTTTTGAGGTTCCCTATAAGCCTGGAAGACTCGTTCTCAAGGGAATTTCGCAGACTGACCGGAAGGAATTCGTACTTGCTACGGCGAGAGAGAAAGCCCAACTAGAGCTTGAACCTGACCGAAGCAACCTGAAAGCAAATTCCCAAGATTTATGCTTTATTGGCATCTCGGTTGTTGATGACGAAGGAACGTTATGTCCAAGCGCCAACGAGCGAGTTGAGATCGAAGTGAGCGGCCCAGGAACGCTGGTTGGCTTCGGAAATGCAGACCCCAATGATGTCAGTAGCGTTCAGAACGCAGAGCATCTCACCTATCACGGTCGGGCTCAAGCAGTGATCCGAGCAGACGGTGAGGGAGAGATTCGCGTGATTGCCAAATCCTCGTTTGACCAAAAGGAATTGCTTGTGACGGCTAAAGACTGAGGACAACCGGTACCCTTACATCATGCCCGTCACTGAGAATCAGGTCTTGGATGCCTTGCGCAATGTCATGGATCCAGACCTGCATCGCGATATTGTCTCGCTCAATTTTGTCAAAGACATCAAAATTGACGGCACAACCGTAAGCTTGTCGGTTCAGCTCACAACTCCAGCTTGCCCCGTAAAGGAAATTCTACAGCAGCAATGCGTTGATTCGCTTCTGGGATTGGAAGGCGTTGAGACCGCACAAGTGGAAATGACTGCTCAGGTGAGAGAGAGAACAGCGAGCAAAGATGACTTGCTCCCTCAGGTCAAGCATGTCATTGCCATCGCGAGTGGAAAAGGTGGAGTGGGCAAAAGCACCGTCACAGTGAATCTTGCCATTGCGCTGGCTCAGACTGGGGCAAGGGTTGGCGTCTTGGATGCCGATGTCTATGGCCCGAGCATCCCGCTTATGATGGGAGCAAAGGATGAGAAACCGTTCACCCAAGACGGGAAGATCGTTCCGATTCAGCGTTACGGCTTGCATATGATGTCGCTCGGGTTCCTCATGGAAGAAGGCCAAGCCGTTCTTTGGCGTGGACCCATGGTCGCTGGCACGGTCAGGCAGCTACTGGAGGATGTTAGTTGGGGTGAACTCGACTATTTACTCGTCGACCTGCCTCCAGGAACAGGTGACGCGCCGATGTCACTAGCACAGTTGGCTCCGCTGACCGGCGTCGTGATTGTCGCAACACCTCAGCACGTTGCCGCGAACATCGCCGGAAAGTCTGTTGCGCTTTTCCGTAGGTTGAATTCGCCCATTCTCGGCGTGGTCGAGAATATGGCTGGTTTTGTTTGCCCCGAGTGCGGCACAGTCACTCAGATTTTCGCTGGCTTCTCGGGTGAGAGTCTGGCAAAAGACCTCAAGGTGCCATTCTTGGGGAGTATTCCCCTTGATCCGGTCATTAGCGAAGCCGGAGATGGCGGGGTTCCAAGCTTAGTCTCGTTCCCAGCAAGACCTCAAGCGGGGGCTTTTCATGCCATTGCCGGGAAGTTGGCTCAGCAGGCGAGCATTCTTGCGATGAGTAAGGCCGAGCCTGCTGAGATTGAATTTAAGCCTGCCACTTAAGGGCTTCGATGGCAAGAGCTGCGCCGCCAAGTATTCCGGCATGATCGATCTGCTTGGCGCGCACAATCTTTACATCTTCAAACAGCGACGGAATAGCGACGTTCTGCGCTGACAATCGAGCGTGATGTAGCAAAAGCTCATCTGCCTTCGCAATCTGCCCGCCCACAGCTAGCACGCTCGGGGCAAAAATGTTGATGAAGTTGCCGATACCGATGCCGAGCATCGTGCCTACTTCGTACAAAATCTCAATCGCGAGTTCGTCACCATCTTGCGCCGCAAGGCTAACCGTTAGCGGCTCCATTGTGTCCAGATCCCCTTCGGCGAAGTCTGGAATGCTTGACTTCCTTCCACGGCTGAGACGGTGCAACGTACGTGAAACGATGGCGTCGCGAGAGCAATAAGCTTCTAATGCGCCATAGCTTCCGGCGTTGCAGTCCATCCCCTGATAAGCAATGACCGTGTGACCCAACTCAGCGCCACCGCCATTCCCGCCAACCAGAACAAGAGGTCCACGAGCGTCTCCAACTAAAGACTTCGGAGCCATTACAACTCCGCCTCCGACACCCGTTCCTAAGGTGAGCATGACCAGACAAGGAGCCGAGTTCTCGCCATATCCAAATTTGTATTCGCCAAGTGCGGCGAGGTTTGCGTCATTCCCTAAATAGATAGGAATATCGACGTAAGCTTCAAGTTTCTCGCGAATTGGCATGTTCCGCCAATGATGAAAAACGCCATTGATCCGCCGTCCAAAGTTCGGCGACCAACGAATAACGCCGTGCGAAGTGTCAACGTGCCCTGGAACGGCCATGCCTACCGCGATCGGTTTTTCGGGGGATTGCTCTGTCGCAGCCTTTATCGTTTTTGCGATTGCTTCGATAATGGCTTCCGTTCCGTCTTGTCCTTTTGAAGGGAATTTTACGGCTTCGCCAATTTCCCCACCGTTCTGGTCAAAAACGCGTGCGCGAACATTTGTGCCGCCAAGATCGACTCCGATCACGTAACTCATCAACAATAGCGTACCGGTTGGGTGCTAGATCCAACCATTGGAACAAATAATTGCGTCATTACATTGGGATATGAAAACAGATGAGAAGCCGCTAGAGCTTTCGAAGGATACTGGGGATTGCGTGGAAAAGATAGATATTAGTGAAATTGCGGTAAGTGCCGCGAAGATGGTTGAGCAAATTGAAACAGCGATTGTTGGAAAAACTGAAACCGTTCGAAGAGCAGTATTAACCCTTCTATGTAACGGGCATTTGCTCATCGAGGACATTCCCGGAGTGGGAAAAACTACGTTGGCCAAGGCTCTGGCCAAGTCAATCGGTGGAGATTTCCGACGCATCCAGTTCACACCTGATCTGCTTCCTTCTGATATCACCGGTGGATCGATTTATAACCAGCGTGACGCAGAGTTTGAGTTTAGGCCGGGACCAGTCTTTGCAAACGTCGTTCTTGCCGACGAGATCAATCGTGCCACGCCGAAAACGCAATCGGCATTGCTTGAGGCGATGGAAGAACGCACAGTAACCACCGATGGCATCACCCGCGATCTACCCCGCCCGTTCTTTGTCATTGCAACTCAAAACTCGATTGAGATGACCGGAACTTACAGACTGCCTGAAGCTCAACTGGACCGCTTCTTTGCCAGGCTTTCTCTTGGTTATCCTGACAAAGAGTACGAAGTAAGCATTTTGGGTCAACAGCAAATAGTTCGCCCAGTGGACGCAATCACACCGGCAATTACGCCGCAAGAATTAGTCGCCATGCAACGGGCCATTCGGGAAATCAATGTCAACGAAAAGATTAGAGCCTACATTGTTGATGTTGTCGATGCCACCCGACGAAAATCCAGTCAGCTACTCATGGGTTCCAGTCCTCGTGGAACGTTGCTCTTGATGCGCGCGGCTCAAGGACATGCAGCCATGGCTGGTCGAGCCGATGTTTGGCCAGACGATGTGAAAGCAGTCGCAGCAAGCGTTCTCGCTCACCGTGTTTTGCCGCGCGAAGACCTGCGGGCACAAGGCCAAACAACAGAGTCTGTGATCAAGCAAATTTTGAATGAAGTCGCTGCACCTGTACCAGTAGGATGAGAGGATACGCCGGTCTCGCAATGGGAACGGCCTCGGCGTTCCTAGCCATCATGGCGATCCTGATTGGATCGACTGCGCTGTTCTATATCACTACAGCGTTAATCGCGATTCTCATCACGTGTCGTCTCCAAGCAAGGCTCGCAGTTCGACGCCTCCGACTCATTCGCATTGCGCCTGAAAGTGCGCAGGTTGGCGAAATGGTCACGGTCGAAATCGAGCACTGGAGCGAGGTTAAGATGCCTCGCCCACTTATCACGGTTCAAGATGGGCTTCCACCGAAACTTTTGATCGCCGATCGATCGCCGAGTTTGCCCATCGCACCAGCATTCGACATGCCGATTCGCACTCAATATCGGTTCAGACCGCAGCGCCGAGGCAGATATCGATGGAATCGACTGATCGTTGAAGGGACCGACGCATTGGGGCTGGTCACCTTCAGGCAAGTGTATGAAACTTCGCCAGCCGAAATTCTTGTCTTACCCCGACCTATACCCGTAGTCATCGATCTTCCCACCGCCGCAGGATGGGGCATCACAGAAGCCGAAAGTGGCCGAACCCGAGGTGCTGGTCTGGAGCCTTGGGGAATTCGCCCCTATACCTATGGCGATTCACTTCGTCAGGTTCATTGGCGGTCGACAGCTCGAACAGGCAACCTGATGGTTAAGGAGTTCGAAGCTGGCTCACAGGCTGCGGCGGCCTTTGTTTTTCAACGAACCCAAGGTTCTGAAATCGGCGAAGGAGTCTTTACCACTCTCGAAGTGATGTGCGGACACATCGCTTTCTTGGCCGAGACCTTCTTGAATCAAGGCGCACATGTCACTTTGCCTGGACTTGAAGACTACTCAGTAGCACGAAATAGCTCCGAGCGAATCGAAGAAATCTATCAAACATTGGCGCTGGTTCAGGCTGATCGAACGACGACGGTTTCAGATGAACTGATCGGGCTGGTTGGAACATTGCCTCCCGGAAGCGTGATTTTTGTGCTCGTTTCTGTCATTGATGATCTCCTCCCCGACACCGTAGCTCGGTTAGCTGCTTACCAGATGCGAGTCGTACCGCTTCTTTACGACACATTGGTTTTCCAACCGAAGACAGACAAGCAAGCCCCTAGGAATTCAGTTGACAGCAACTATGTTGAAGCTCTCCGCGCGGCAGGAGGAACTCCTGTCGTTGTTCCGATTAGCGCTCAGGTGCGATCAATTGGAGGAGATAATTGATTATCCCCAAGAAAAAAGACCGTAGCACACTCGGGATTATCGACTACGGACTGATGACCTGCTGCGGCTGTTTGGCGACTCACTGTGCGGCGATGAGTATCAGCCAACCAGGTATCTCACAAATAGCCCTGGGGCTTCAGATTGCGGGAATGGCGGTGAGCCTTTTGCTTAGGATCATCCTCGCAAACGCTCCTGCGATAAGGGTTGACAGCCTTCTCTATTCTTTCGCGATGATCGCGGCGGTCTTCGCTACGCCAGCATTGAATGGCCTGCTTCCAGAAGGCGGATTTCCCCGTGAAGTACTCCCTGCCGCTGTACTGACCTGGATGGTGGTCTTTGGAAGCTTCTTTAATTGGAGGGACGGCACCCTTCTATTTCAAGCGATTCCAAGTATTGCTCTGTTTGGCCTCGCAGGTGTTTATGACACCTATCGGCTAACTCCGTACATGTTTTTCGGGTTCCTGCTGTGCCTTGCGACGATGTTTGCGCGATCACAAACCCGCGAAATGATGAGGCAAGCAGTGCAGTCCGGGTACTTCAACCGCCCCGAGGCTCCCAACGCACCAACTGACTTTCCTGAAGAATCAGAAGAGCTTTTTGAGGACATCAAGAAAGGCCCCTGGAGATGGCAAGCCGGACCTCAGTGGGCACTTGCTTCGGCACTCGGCGTTGTCTTGCTTAGTTTTTTAGGCGCACCGGTCCTCCAGGTCACCTTTAAGAGCTTGAGCGGCACCATTCCATTCGTCGCTCCGCGCATCAATCGGCCGAATCCAACACCGTCATCAAACGGAGGGCAGTTTGAAAATATGGCTACCGTGTCGGTCGGTAGAGGGCCGAACAAATCCCTTTCCGATAAGCGAGCCATCTACACAGCCAATCTAGACAAAGCGCGCTATTTGCGAACAGCTACCTATGATTCTTATGTTCGCCGCGGTTGGACGAACAGCCCGTCTAGCCAATCCGCTGACATTACAGACTTTATCAATAGCGCTAATGCCGCTGCTATTGATGAAATGGCCGATCACACAGAATACAAATTCACGATCCGACCGCTCCAGCCAACCAAACTTCTGCCGACTCCGATTGAAACGATCCAAACCAATAACGAAGGGCTCGTCATAAAGAAGTCAGACGGCGCCTATGAGATGAACAATCTTGTAAGCACCGAAATCGAAGGCACCGCTTGGGAAAACACGACAAGCCAACCTGTGAACGCACCGACTACGCTTGTTAAGCAAATCTTAACGACGAAATCGATAGCAAATGTTTCTCGCAAGGTGATTGATCTTGCGCGGGAAATCACCAAAGGCGCGAAGACCGATTTTCAAAAAGCTCAGATTATCAAAGCCGAGATTTCAAATCGATGTAAGTACAACCTG
>APMI01013981.1_pt1 | contig 13687 bp, 10 predicted proteins | sample 667938 | NCBI WGS metagenome assembly APMI01 (sample SAMN01084076, study PRJNA167559) | wastewater metagenome | biome: Wastewater | place: Denmark: Ejby Moelle, Odense | collected 2011-11-28 | reverse complement strand
ATTAATACCCGTCAATATTGATAGTCTAAAATAAGAAAAAGTTAATCAATATATTAGTTTATAAATATTTATATAGCAAAAATGGATCACGAAGGATCATTACAAGATTTCTAAATCCAGAAAAAGCTCGGTTAAGGTGCATTCGGTCAAGTATTCGTTGTGAGACGTAAACTCGATAACCAAGTATACGCATTAAAGAAAGTAAAATTACTCGGCATGAAAGATAAATAAAAATAAAATGCATTAAATTAAATAAGAATTCTAGCCTCGCTCAACGATTAATACATTGTAAAGTTCAAGTAAGCATTCTTTGATTCACCATCTAATTGTCTGTGTATTGTTATGGAATATGCTAAAGGTGGAGACCTTATGAAGATGATCAATAATCATATTAAGTCGCATACTAGAGTACCATAAGAAGATATCTGGAGAGCTATTGTTGATATATTGAAAGGACTTAAATCTTTGCATGATAAGAAAATATTGCATAGAGATCTTAAATCTGCTAATATTTTTATCAGCGAAGACGGTAAGTTTAAATTAGGTGATCTCAATGTTTCAAAAGTACTTAAAAAAGGGCTAGCGTATACTCAAACAGGAACTCCATATTACGCCAGTCCTTAAGTCTGGAACGATCAGCCTTACGACAGTAAAAGCGATATTTGGTCCCTCGGTTGCGTTATTTATGAAATCGCTGCTCTATAGCCTCCATTCAAAGCTTCAGATTTACAAGGTTTATACAAAAAAGTAAAACTAGGTCAATATAAACCAATTTCAAGCACATACTCAAATTAGTTATCATAAGTGTTGGGCCAAATGCTAAAAGTAAAACCCAAAGATCGAATGGGGACAGACTAACTTTTAAAACACCCAAGCATAAAAAGAAGAAGTGGAAATCAAAATCAGGATGTAAGTTAGCGCTATGAAAAGTAGAATTAATTGTTAAAGACGATTAAATTTAACCCGCATAACATGAAATCTATTAATATGAATTTACCTAAATCTAGTTACGGGCGTGAGGATTAGATTAAAAAAGTGCAAGAAAGAAATAGTTCTTTAGATAGTTTAGACAATCTTAAGAGATAAAGAGCGCTATCTGCATGCGGAATCCGCACATAGAACGTCAGAAGTACACAATTTATTATATTTTTAGATGATTTGTATTCAAATAAACAAATTCCTCATCAAAGCCCACCCGTACCGCAAAACATAATAAACAAGCACCCACCAGGTATGCTTCCGCCTAAACCTCAACGAAAAACATAAAAAACTGAATAAACAACAGCCAGAGATCCAGGTGCTCGGTTGAGACGAGTCGGTGAGGAAATACTTGGAAGAGGTGATCGGTGTTCCAGTGTCAACAGATGAAATATAAAAGTATAAAGATGATACACTTTTGATAAGCCCATATTTATACTATAGCAGTATTTTTAATTATTAAGTTTATTTTGTTTATTTATTGTTAATGCTCTGTGTAACCTTTACATAAATTATTAATAATTGATAAACAGTAAGCTCCATAAAAATAAAATCCTCATTCAATTACAAAATATACAATAAAAATGTAGATAGTAAAAAGTGTTCGTATAAGTCTTACAATGGACGACATAATTTAGTACTTACCTCAACTTTCCAAATAGCAAATAATATAAAAATTTAGATTATTGTTAGATCGTAAATAATTATAAATAAATTAAAAAATATAGAAAAATAATGCTGATCATTTATTAGTTTTGCAGAAAAAAATGTTAATACTTTAAAGAAAAGATGATCAAATTGTTAAACTTAATAATATATTATCGACATATAAAAATTAGTTGCATGAAGAGCAAGTTAAAAATACTTAGCTTGCTGATTAGATTATGGAGAGCAAACTTAAAGCTTAGTATTTTTAGAAGAAATTTAATTAGTATGATTCAATATTCAAATAATAAAAAAGTAAAAGATAAAAATTGAAGAAATAATACTAAAAATTACAATCCGACCATAAAATATTGACATAATAGCACAATTTATAAGTGCGAACTCACAAAAAAATAAAAGACTAGAAACAAAACTGGCAATAGCAGACCGAACTGCTCATAAACAGTCAAATTAAAAATCATGAGACAGACATGCTAAACAAAATAAATCTTTTAACTCTAGACCACTAAAATAAAACTTATCAATTGACATAATCTTTGGATGCGCTTAGAAATTAGCATACTGTGTTGAAATAAAAATATGTGTAAGCCAAAGCCAATATTACTAATTTGAATAAGGCGATATAGATTTTGAATAAGGAAGTTATGAATTAGAAGATTAAGCAGAAGAAAAGTGTTAAAAATAATGTAGATGTTCAAGTGTAGACTGAGTGTTTTTTGATTTAATAAGCGTTTTTGAAAGGGAATTTATTCAGGAAATAGTTTCTAGCCGAACATATTAGCCGTAATTTCGGCATATTCAACCCCAACCCTCAATCCAAACCCCCATAAAAACCCCCAACACTATAAACCTAAACTCAAACCCAAATAATTGCATAATAATGCGAATAATGCAAAACTCTAAAATCAACAATCTAAACCCTCTAATCCTAATTAAAACAATTAAAGCCAAAACAACCATCAAAATCAACCCAAAAAAGGTACAACACAATGGCAAGTCAGACTAATGCGGCACCTATAGTCTTAAAACAATAGTGTTAAATACAAACTATATTTAGACCTTTGTAAAAAAGACAGGAAATTTAGTTATAAGATGCTTTTCATGATGTTAAGAGAATTACCAAAGGGATTATTGATAATTGGAAAAAGAAATATTAGGAAATGGAAGGGTTGTTTATGAATAGACCGTCGAAATTGGAGGATCGGCAGAAAATTGCGGAATTAGAGAGATTTCTAGTGTAATATTAGTTGAAATTAATGGAATAATCGAAAACAACGTAAAATCTCAAATTTTTAAATAATGAACTATACCAAAAAATACATTCCTTATAAACAACAATGAATCACTTCAAAGTATCATAAATATAAATAATACCCGTCAATAATCTGAATCACTCATTATAACACCGACACACTAACGAATAGCCATTAATATTGAACAGCACATATAGAAAATCAAGAATAAACCAAAATATTTCATTAACAATATCAGTTCGTGAGCCTTGTCGTTCTCGGACTAAAAATCGTAGTTTATCTCCATCAGTGCATCTGGCACGTAATTTAACGTAAAACCAAAACCAAAATCATAAATATTTTAGAGAATAAGCGAAAAATACTGGGGAATCGAATTTAAATATCAGTCAAAATCATAGTAATTTAGAGGAATTTAAAGGAAATTTAATGGAAAGAGGTATTGTGTTCAAAGAAAGAGTTAAAAAGTATTAAAATACTAATGATCAAATTTCGAAGTTAAGGAGATATAAAAAATATAAAGGGTCATTGAAAAAAGTGCCATTATGATTTCAGTAGAATTATAAACAATTTGTATTTCTTCCACTGAACTGAACTGATTTTCTTTTATTTCAATAATTCTCTCAATATATACACATATTATTGATTATTAATGAATACTAAAATTGTTTAGAATATTATATAATCAAAAATTAACGGTTCGAAATCGATGAAAAAGCCAACCCATTAAAAAATAAAAATGAACGGAGACATTCCTCAACCAAGATTTGGTCATAGTTTTACAATGATCTCCAAAACAAAAGCAGTATTATTTGGAGGAGCAGTTTCCATCGGTGGTACACACATACTTAATATTTGTAGGAAGATATCAAATTACAAATTAGACTTATTTATACTAATTTGATACCTGTTGCTGGAAGAAGATTAATTTTATGGGCGGATTTGTGCCTAGTTAAAGAGCGGCTCATGCTGCAGCTGCCGTCGGTGATATGCAGATGGTTATATATGGTGGTGCTGCTTCTGGCACGCAGGGCTTGCTTAAGGATTAGCTGTATTTGCTTGATCTTAGGAGAGAGCCCGCCTGGAAAATTGTGTAAATTTCGCCTAAAAATAACACACCTGGTCAAAGATATGGGCATACTTTGGTTTTCAGTAAACCTAATTTGATCCTTTTTGCAGGAAATTCTGGCAACAAGGTATAAAACGACGTCTGGCTCTTAAATTTCCAACGCGGCCCCTTAAGCTGGACTAAATACTAATTCTAAAATGGCAGAGCACCGTGCCCAAGAGTCTACCACTCCGCTGCTCTATGTTAATAAGGCAAAGCAACAGGCATGATGGTAGTGTTCGGCGGCCGAAGATAAAACAATAAAAAAGATCACAACAGTTCACAGAAAGATCTTAATGTGTGCGCATTGAATGATATCTGGGGTTTAGTCAAACACAGAAATGGAGTCTGGGATTGGAACACTCCTCCCAGAACTGATAATTATGTTCCTATATGCAGGTATCAGCATTTAGTGTGTTTTGTGGGCAGTAAGCTAGTTATTATTGGAGGAAGAACTAATAATCCTGAAGATGCTGTTGGGCCTATAGAAGCGTATGATACTGAGACTGCGTAGTGGCAGAAATTGACTGCGGTCAGCAGATATCGTCATGCTATTGCGTTGCAGAAGAATTGTAAATTGTTTGTGCATGGTGGGTTTGAGCCTGAATATGCATCACAACCTTTAGACACTCTTATTTGTGTTGATCTTTCTAGCCTGTTATCTAATCCAGCACAACAACAATCTCAGCAACAATTACAAGTCCAATCTCAAAGTCAATCTCAAGGCCAGAAACAATCTTATTCATCATAATACTAATAAAGTGAAACTGAGAAGAAATTCCTTCAGCAACCATAACAGCCAATCCAACCCCTTCAGCAAACTCCCCAACAGATCACTTCCGTACAACTTCAACAAGGTACACTGTCAAATTTGGCCAACATCTTAAACAACAGTAACACGAACAACCCTCGTTCAAGCAACACTCCAAACCGAAGAGATCTAATCCCCCCTTCTACTTCTACTACATCTACAGTTAATAAACTAATTAATGGTGGTACAGGCGGAGGTCTCCGCTAAATCGGCGATTCCTAACGAAATGTCTCCAATAACTCAAGAATACGAAACCTAATGTAAAAAAATAAAAATTAAAGAGATCTAACTCCCAGTCGTATCATCAACAGTGCTAAAAATACTAGATTAAGTAATCAAGTTATTGTTGCTAAAGGGGATAAAGGAGCATTACAATTCTAGAGAGTTCCTGTTCATAGTTTGATGGAATAAAGTAAGAAATTGAACAGTCAGAATTATTAAGATAGTCAGTGTAGTAACTATACCTATGATCAGGGCTTGCAGGAACTTATTGATAATATTCTGATGATATTGATGCCAGTCAATGGGACATCTAAGATTATCAACTCGAACCTGTTTCCATTGAAGAAATAGAAGATATATAGGCTATGCTATGAAACATCAAAATTATTAGCCTCAGAATCATCATTAATCGGTGTTAGAACTCCAATTAAAATATTCGGATCTCTCTACGGTCAACATTCTGAGTTATTGCGATTTTTCTAAACATTTGATTACCCAGAATAGCGATAAATGTAAACCTTCGACTACATTTTCTTAGGAAATTACGTCGATAAAGGGTTAACTAAGATTAGGATAAAATATTAATGATCCACAAAGTGTATTCCAAGTACTGAATGCTATGTTTGATTTGATGCCTTTGGCTGCTGCTATTTAAGATAAATTTTTATGCGTTAATGGCTCCATTGGCGATATTCAAAGTTTGATCGATATTAAAAATGTTGTCAGACCGGTCAAAGTTAAAGAAAATTAAGTTGTTATGGAATTACTCTGGTCTGATTGCACATAAAATTCTTTATTCTTAGACGGCTACAAATCTAGAAAATTGAACGATTAAGAGATGGATGCATTTTTGGATGATAACGGACTTGATATGATTATCAATTGTAAAGATGGACTACCAAATGGACTTTAATAAAACAAGTTCGAATTAAGCATATTCACAGTCCCCAATTTCGGGAACAAAGGCAACAAGGGCTGCATGCTAAAAATTAACAAAAACCTCGAAGTCGCCCCACAAATTTTACGAGCCCAGCCAACTCAAGGCCCAAACCCAGGCAAAATTGTCCAATGGATTAACTAAAATTAATCAAAAACTCCAATGCAACTAAGCTAAGGCGAACACAAATTTAGAAAAACAATGTTTCAGGTGTGAGATATTGTTATAAAACAAGTGATAATTGAATGAATTTTAGTTTTTAATCGAATTGATCATCCTTCCGTTATATAATTTAGATGAATTTAATCATCCAAAATATTAATCAGACAATTATAAACCTGAATAACTCATGAACTAGAATAGTCATCTGCGCATATATGGTCTAAAAGTGAACCCAAATAAGCCATTTCTCTTGTAATACCGTATTCATGACCAAAACATCGACTCGTACGAAAATAAAGATAAATTTTAAAATGGAATATGGGAATAAAAATAATGCATATTCGATCCATTAATATTCAGTAAAATTGCAGATGATGTTCAACCTATTGATTACATGATGCTACGTTATGGTTCAGTGAGTTCTATGCGAGATTATCAATTATTTGCACCACCAGCATTATTGCATCATCAATCTTCGTCTTTTAAGGAAATTAATACTAGGAAAACTGTATTTATGAACTAATTTACAGATTTCAAGTATTAAACGTCTCATAAGAAATGATATTATTGTATATTATTGTATCTTATCATCATCGGATAGTTATTGGGATTGTTCATGGGGTTTGGATATAGGGGAAAATCGGTCATCGGCAGTTTTTAGCCTTATAGTACAGATATACAGGCAAAATATGGATATTGAGTAAGGAAAGTGACGAGGACAAAGTTTTAAAAATGGGGGTGATGGGTATGATATTATAATGTTGGATTATAAAATGACATTAATTAATCCATCCATATTATAACATATAAGCCTATTATATAAATAACGACAAAAATAATTATTGAAGCATAAAGCATAATATGCTTTCCCCGCACATAAGTTAACAGCTATAAAACGACTTAATGATGCTTTTAGTGCACAACAGCAACAATAATATTTCAAGCAGCAACACAAATACAAATACAAGATAGAAAGATAGTAAATTCGCGAGTGCATTTACCTCCCAACAATAATTCGACACCAATTAGTAAGTTAAATAAATACCTGTTTTTAAGAATAGAATTAGTATCCAATCTGTCAGAATTATCAGCAACTATTGTGGTAGTAAAGAGAATAATAATGGGCAGAAGAGTAGTTAGGGGAGAGCTAGATAAACAAGTAATTGTAGTAACAATAATAGTGGGAAAAATAAAATTAGGTATAATCTAAGGAGTTGAATATATTTATATTATGAAGGAGAAATTTTTTCATCCTTGATTTTGGTATTTTATGCAGTTTTATCTATTAATTTCCATATAATCAAAATAGGCCAGAATATATTAGAGATAATTAAACTTAAATTATATCTTTTACATCCATAAAACCCAAAAAAATGATCCCATAATATTCAGCACCCATATGCAAAGCCCACCCTCTCTTAACCCCCTAATCAACAATAGTCTACAATCGAATACTGTAATATTCAGGTTTAAAAGTGCCTTAATAAATATCATTCCGTAACGTAATAATCTACGACAATGAGTATCTCCATTAGATATATACCATAAACAACAATAAAATAAATAATGGCAATAAAATGAATAGTAATGAATTACCTCATCTTGTATTTTTGCATGGTTTCGGTGATACCTCCATAGTCAGTATCAAAATATGTAAATATTTGTATAATTATGTAAATATACATGCGTTAGATGCCTATGGGTTTGGATATTCTTCAAGAGGTAATTTTAAATAAGAGTTCAGTTTTTAATAAGCTAGGGATTATTTTGTATAAGCTGTATAATAGTGGAGGAAATCAGTTCATATTTAGAAGTTTTATATGGTTGGGCATAGTTTTGGAGGATATCTTTCTACTTGGTACTCAGCCAAATATCCGTAACGTGTATCGCATTTGTTTTTAATTTCTCCAGCTGGTACAAGTATTAATACGAAACTTTCAGGTTAGGCTTCGTGCGTGATGAACATATTTTCCGGCCTAGCCTCAAAAATCTACAAATGCAAGATCCAACCATCAAAAGCAATGAATAATTTCTTCATTGGCAAAATAGTAAACGCAGTAATGCTAAAATAATTAAAAATTCCTTAAAATTAACAATAAGACTGGAAATCATACTGGTGGAACATAAATTCACAATAAAATAGTAGTGAAGTTGGATTTTATTGTCTTTTTGATTGGCCTATCAAACCTAAAATATATATCTAAGACATGATCAATTAAGGAATGTTAAGGAAGATTAGTGGCATTGATTTTTATTTTGGGGATCGGGATTGGATGGCCAAATAAGGAGCCCAGCGTGTTGCTGAATCTGGATAGCATAAGGGTGTTAATTTCATGATTGTGCCTGCAGCTGGGCATCAGATTATTTTTGATAATCCTTAGTTTTTGTGTACACGGATTTTGGAAAGAATTAGGCAATATGAACAAAAATGATACTTTTATACTTTTTATTTCAAAATAGTTTTTTAGTAGGGCTAATATTAAAAATTTGAGCGTTTAAAAATAATTTTCACTTATTATTTGATAAACCCAATAATTTATAAACGCAAAATTAATTTTAGTTTGGTGTCAATATAGAAGATAGCCCATGATTCTTTCAATAAATATAATGAGATCCAACCCTATGATTTCCCCTACTTACATAATTTCAATAAAATAAATAAATTAAAATAAAGTTAATATCAACCCAAATACAATATAATAATAGAACCAAAAATGATGCAGGAAGAAGCGTCAGTAATTTCGCATGATATTCACCTATACAATTACATCCTGCAACGACGTACAATGTTAACTTATATCATAGAAAGCGCGTAATTTGTGTAAATCAAGCCAATAACCGCAACAACATCACTACTAACCCATATCCTCTTCAAAGCAATAGTAATGATGTTATTCTATTTCGATTAAATATTTGTTTAACTAGCATCAATTATAGTCACAGCTTAGTTGACGATTATTTTTGTTATTGTTGATTTCTGGTTTACTAAAAATGTTAATGGTAGAAGACTTATTGGTATTCGCTGGTTTTTCAGTTAAGATTAGTATGGAGTATAAAGATTTATGTTTGAAGTTAGAATCAATCCTGAATATGTTAGTGCTGTCAATTCCAAATTATTCTGGATCATGCAAATGGCATATATTGTTGTACCTGTTGTCGATCTAGGCACCACTATTGTTATTGCACCTAATCTTTATAGAGTATCATGGGAAAAAGTAATATATCTGCAATTATTTTATAGGTCTTCGTTAATTTGTGCGTTATCGCTGGCGGATTATCGAATTTTTTCTTATTTTATAAAGCCAATAGTGCAGCTATGGACAAATTATCAGAACTTAAAATGCATTTCAATCATTAATTTTTGAGAAAATTAGGACCAAATTCACTTATCTCATTTTTATGAGTTAATTTATTACTGATTCTGTATATACTATCCTTTTTGATTTTGTTAAATTCAAATTTTGATGATATGATTAAAGTCGAGTCAGAATCTGACATATAATCTTAGAAATCCTATAAGGATTTAATCTGAATAAAGAATTAGTTAAAACCCATGCAAAACACAGAAGCAAACTATCTTCCTGAATCAACAAGCCAATAAAAGCCAAAGAGTGAAGTAGGAGGCTCAACAAACTTGAGTGAAGGCAGCAACGAAGTAGATTAGGAATTTAAACAAAAACAAGGAGAGAAATATTAGTTCATTAATGAAACTTCTGAAAACTGGCCACAGTGGAGTATTGAACAGAAACAAAAATAATAAGAAGCTCGTAAACAAAAAGAAATATAATAGATGTAAGAGAGAGTTCGAGTTTTGGAGAGCACAAATTAGTAGTTTCAGTACATGTTCAGTCGAGGAATGAGCTTACCATTCAAACTGAAAATGTTATAAAGGATCGATAAAGCAAAGAAATAACAGCAATAGAAATAAGCGAAAAAAGGATTTGTTAGGGGAGTTATGGATAAAGTTAAAGGATGGTTCAAATGATAATATCTATGAATTGAGTACTATATAAGAATTCTGAGTCAGAAATTTTATAATATGCGCTATTAATTATTCTAAGGAAAAATGTTCCTAAAATTAGGGATTTGATAAATTAAATCTGTCATTAAATGCACATATTTTAAATCTTTATTTTCATAAAATAATTAACTTTAAATCCCATATTTTTATATTTTAAAATATCTTCAAGGAGAGTTACTTAATTTTTTATTTTATAATACGATTGATTTTACACTTTATCACAAAATTCAAAATTTAATTCATAAGAATGTATTAGTCATTTTGTAGTTTTCTTGAAATTTGATTTTATTGTATTATCAGAAAATGTTAATATTTATAATTGTACTGATCAAAATGATTCTAGACAACACAACAGCCCAAATGTCACCCTTCAAACAGCACCCGATCATGACCCCAGAAATAATAACAAATTACGAGAAAGTGCTATCGTATTCAAATTTAAAACTTCACGCTGAGATCAGTCACCGTAATGTGGCAATCCTTGAAAATTAGCATATTCATGAAATCTACACAAAAAGTAATAATACAAATTTGCCTGATCTTGTATTTTTGCATGGGTTTGGAGGCACTAGTATGACTGCTCTGAGAATGTTTTAGCATTTTTATAATCGGTTTCATGTTCATGCTTTGGATGTGTTCGGGTTTGGATACTCTTCCAGAGGCAAATTCTCGCATTAGTTTACCTTTGAAGAGACCAGGGATTACTATGTGGAAGCAGTATAAGAGTGGAGAAAAGCATTAAAAATATAAAAATTCTTTCTGGTCGGCCATAGCTTCGGTGGCTATTTATCAGCATGGTACACAGCAAAATATCCATAAAGAGTCATCCATTTATTTTTGGTCTCTCCGGCAGGCACAAGCGAGCATACAAGATTTAATGCTTAGGGTTAAATCACATGTAAACAAAAAATGTTCCTTGGGTTAGCTTAAAAAATATACAACTGGAATATTAGACCTTCAAAAGCAATGACAAATTGTATTATTGGAAATAAAATGGTTAATTCTGTTTTAATTAACAGACTTAAAATTCCAGAAAGCGAACAAGAAGACTGGAAATTATATTTGAGAAATGTGAACTCTCAGGAATAGAGTAGCGAAGTTGGATTTTATCGTTTGTTCGAATGGCCACTTAAACCTAAAATCACAATTGAATAAATGATAAAGCAGAAGATGATTCCTATGGGTATCGACTTTTACTACGGAGACGAAGACTGGATGCCTAAATAAGGAGCTCAACGCTTATCAACATCAAAATAGTATAAAAATATTCACATGACAATCGTCCCAAAAGCTGGTCATCAGATCGTGTTCGACAATTCATAATTTTTGTGTAAGTGTATTTTGGAAAGAGTCAATACTTATTATCAAAGATGATATCCCATAATTTTATATATCTTTAACTAAATAATTCGTTAAAAATTCTAATAACAATATAATAAAAATCCATGCCTGAATAATCCTCAATAATGGACTGTATTAACTCCCACCCGTCATCACTGTCTAAGTTATAAATTCCAAAATATTCCCGTTTTGTGGATTACAAAACCGCAACAATCTCCACGGCATAACGAAACATCAGTTAGAATAATAATGATAGTAGTAGTGATAGTTCGATATCGGAATTTCAGATGTCAGAACAGGATCAAAATATAAATGATATTAAGGAAGGGTTATAGAGAGACAGGAAGATTGTTGTACTCTCTTTTGCGGCCATTAGGTATAAAGCTAATCTAGAGAGAAGAATCGATGGGTTTATGGATGTGCTGGTTTCCATGATCGAGCATATTAATAGTAAGAAAAATGAAAGAAAAGCTACAGGCACTCAACGAAATAATCCAAACATCAAATTGCCTATGAAATCAACCAAAAAAGCAAAGCTAACCTTCCAAATGGTCGGTAGTTACCTCAAAAAAGATCCATTTTATTGTGAGCTAAATCTCCAATAACAAAGGTTAATCGAAGTGAAACAGCAAATGAGCTAGCTAAAAACAATAACAAGCGCAGTGAAGGTAGGATTTTCATAGTAGCAAATAATAGATCTGATGAACACGATCAACAGAATTCAATAACACTGTTAATATTTATGCAAAGTTGTAGACTAACTTCATAGAACTTATGAACCATGAATGAACATGAAAAGTGAATTTTTATATTCAATTAATTTTGCCTAACATTTACTCTCTTTTTGATACGCTTAATAGTGGGTTTAGGTAAAGAGGGAGAAAATAATGGCTCCAAATTGAAATTTCGATATATTTCTGATATTCGAGCGCTAAATATGATAAATATTTTATGAGTGCCAAAATATAGAGTGTGTAGGAAAGAATCAATCTCAAAGGAATCGCCAAGAAAATTCGTTGTTTTTAGCACCGTCAGAAATATGTTTTCAAGTGTGAGTATCCTACCTGTGAGTCGCCCTTCATCTGTGGAGCTGTCTAGTGCATTGAAAATCATCTGCATTAGGGTAAGATTACGATGAGTAAATTCAGCACTGAGACCATTGCCAGCAAGTTCTATGAAGTTGATAGCCTAATCAGTGATGATACTATCTACGAGAATGCCAAAGTCCTAAAAAATTACATTGAGAATCTTAAAGAGTCTATCAAGAATGTCTACGTTGGTATCAAAAGCATCAATCAGAACTATGATTTTCTAAAAGGAGACCTAGATGGACCTTTGAATAATGACTACATTCAAAAAGTGGAATAAAATTATTTACTAAACCAGACAGTTCGAAAGAATTTAGATGATCTCAAAGAAAAAGTCAAAATCGAATTCCCTGTTAAAGATTCTTATTTCTCACTTCGCAGCTACCTGATCGAATTTCTTACCTAGAATATTCCTGGTTTCAACTGGAGCAAGAGTAAGGAGATTCACAGCTCTAAGAATGATCCGATTACATGTTAGAAATTTCACGAAAAACTGGCGGGGATTCCAGACTTAATTTTCATTTTCGTTGGCGAATCTAGGATTGTCGGATCGTACTTCTCTTGCTAGTATCCAAGCTTGACTGATCGCGTCCGCAACGACAGCAAAAGTTTCTTGTTTGTTTCAGGAAAATAGAGCGATACTCAACATTTCTTCAAATTCCAAGCAGGTGAGCCCACTGATCAACATTTGACAATTTCTTAGAAAAACTACATTTGCCACGGAAACACAGCTTCATACGGCGACGGTATCCGCACATTTCATAAAAATTTCTAAAACGTGTAATACTGTTTGCCTTCAAACACCTACAAAAACCCAGAAGTGCATTAATAAATATTCAACGGCACATTAAAAGTACGAAGATTTATGATTTTGCAAGCTTACAGAGATCGTGCACAGATGCAGAGAAATGGCTAAGTTTAAGAAGAACTTATACATGTGAAAAGTAATGGAAATAATGGAGTTCATGGAGTCAATGGGGTATCTAAAGGGTCAGAGCTTGACTAGCATTCGTGTCTTGATTGAGTTATGTGAAGAAGAGAGGAGATTTATGATTAGTGAAGAGTTCATCAAATATTTTTACATATTTAATTTATGTTTATTT
>APMI01019543.1_pt1 | contig 13689 bp, 14 predicted proteins | sample 667938 | NCBI WGS metagenome assembly APMI01 (sample SAMN01084076, study PRJNA167559) | wastewater metagenome | biome: Wastewater | place: Denmark: Ejby Moelle, Odense | collected 2011-11-28 | reverse complement strand
CTGGTGGTCGGCGGACTGGTCGCGCCCGTCGCTGGGCGATTGATTGATCATTACGGCACCCGGCTGATGATGACCCTCGGGTCGGTGCTTGCCGGCCTCTCGCTATTCGGCTTGGCGGAGGCGCGCGGTCCGGTTGGCTATTTCGCGGCCATGATCGCCCTGGAGATCGTTTCGACCCTCGTCCTCTATGATGCAGCGTTCACGGCGCTAACGCAGGCACGCGGCCCGGGCGCAAGGCGTGCGATCAGCCAACTCACCTTGATCGGGGGCTTCGCATCGACGCTATTCTGGCCGTTGACGACTGCCCTGCTCAATTCCTTCGACTGGCGCGACATCTACCGCATCTACGCGCTCTTCCAGATCGCTCTGTGCGCGCCGCTGCATCTGTTGCTGCTGCCGGGTCCGATCCATCGCACCGCGAGTTCCGTACCCAGCGCCGACGCCGCAGATGCCTCGCAGGTCAGGTATCTTGAAGGGAACGATCGACGGAGCGCCTTCGCCCTGCTGGCATTGGCATTCTCGCTTCAAGGCTTCGTGGTATCGGCAATGTCGGTCCACATGCTGACGATGCTGCAAGGGCTGGGGCTGAGCGCGGCTGTCGCTGTCGGCATCGGCGCCATGGTCGGGCCCTCCCAGGTTGCGGGGCGCCTGATCGAAATGCTCTTCGGAACCTCGATCGACCCCGTCACGACCGCCTGGACCTCCGCCGCCTTGATGCCAGTCGGATTCGTTCTGCTGACAATCGGCGGTTCCGCGGCCGCGCTCGCGGGTCTGTTCGCGATCGCGTACGGCATCAGCATGGGCCTGAGCTCGATCGTGCGCGGGACGGTTCCCCTGAAGCTCTTCGGTCCCGCCGGCTATGGGGCGATGTTGGGCAAGCTTTCCGCACCCGGGCTGGTCGTAAAGGCCGCGGCGCCACTCCTCTTCGCCATGCTGCTCGAACGGGCCGGTTTGATGCCGAGCACGTTGCTCCTGGTCGCCTTGTCCGGCCTGGCGGCGGCTGCAATGTACGTTCTGGCGCGCAAACTGCGTTGAACTCCATTCCGATTATCAAGGAGAACCTCATGCCATTGCGTGAGCTGACCGATCTTTCCTCGGTTCCAGACCTCAAGCCCTAATTCGCGATGAGGCGTCCCGCCGAAGGACTGCCCGATCCGCTCGGACACCCGCCGCGCATCCTGCTGCTCTACGGCTCCCTGCGCGAACGCTCCTTCTCTCGGCTCGCCGTCGAGGAAGCTGCGCGCCTTCTAACTCTGTTCGGAGCCATCCCCATGCCTCACCACCATCGCCGGTCGGCCTGACAGCCGCCTCGACTCCTTCGACGCCGAGCAGAAATGTCCGATATCCAAGGCCGTTCAGCTTGCGACGCATCCATATATCCACTAACTTAGATGTATGGAATCAGAGCAGATCATTCTGGCGCTCGCAGCTCTCGCACAGCAGACCCGCCTCGATGTGTTTCGCCTGTTGGTCAAGCATGAGCCGGAAGGTCTGCCCGCGGGAGAAGTAGCCCGCCGCCTTGCCGTGCCGCAGAACACCATGTCGGCGCACCTGGGCATCCTGGCTCGGGCCAAGCTGGTCCGAACCGAACGTCAGAGCCGCTCCATCATTTATCGGGCGAACCTGGAGGCGGTGCAGCGCCTCATCACCTTCCTGCTGAACGATTGCTGCAGCGGACGGACAGAGATCTGCGCTCCGGTGGTCGCAGCGCTCTCGGCTTGCTGCGCCTCACCGTCGGTCGCGACCGAGATTAAGGAAAGCGCCTAGATCCTTCCGACCGGCCCTGCGCCTCTCGATAGGCGGCTCGCGCCTTGCCGCCGGAGCACGAAACCTCTGTGCCGGAATCACTTCAGATGGACGTCGTCATCTACCACAACCCCGATTGCGGGACCTCACGGAACACGCTCGCAATGATCCGGAACGCTGGGGTCGAACCGCATGTCATCGAATATCTGAAAACGCCGCCCTTACGCAGAATGGTGCGCGAACTCGTCGATCGCGCCGGCCTTACGCTGCGCCAGGCGCTCCGCGAAAAGGGAACGCCCTACACCGAGCTCGGTCTGGACGATCTCTCGCTCAGCGACGACGCCCTGCTCGACGCCATCGAGGCTCATCCCATTCTCCTGAATCGCCCCTTCGTCGTGACGCCGAAGGGCGTCCAGCTATGTCGCCCGTCCGAGCAGGTGCTCGACCTATTGCCGCCGCAGCACGGCGAGTTCCGCAAGGAAGACGGCGAGCTTGTCGTTGATTCATCCGGGCTCGGGGGAGCTTGAAAGCCATGTCGACCTTCGAACGCTATCTGACCCTCTGGGTCGCCCTGTGCATCGTCGCCGGTATCGCGCTCGGCCACATTGCGCCCGGAGTCTTCCAGGCGATCGGTGCGGCCGAGATCGCCAAGGTCAACCTGCCGGTGGCGGTGCTGATCTGGCTGATGATCGTGCCGATGCTCCTGAAGATCGATTTCGCGGCGCTCGGCGAGGTCGGGCGCCACTGGCGCGGCATCGGCGTCACCCTGTTCGTCAACTGGGCGGTCAAACCTTTCTCGATGGCCGCGCTCGGCTGGTTCTTTATCTCCTACCTGTTTCGGCCGTACCTGCCGGCGGATCAGATCAATAGCTACATCGCCGGCCTGATCATCCTCGCGGCGGCGCCCTGCACCGCGATGGTCTTCGTCTGGTCAAACCTGACGAAGGGCGAGCCCCTGTTCACGCTCAGTCAGGTCGCCCTCAACGACGCGATCATGGTGGTCGCCTTCGCGCCGATCGTGGCGCTGCTGCTCGGCCTTTCGGCCATCACCGTGCCTTGGGGCACGCTGCTGCTGTCGGTGGCGCTCTATATCGTCATCCCGGTGATCGTGGCCCAGCTCATGCGGCGTCAGCTTCTGGCGAGCGGCGGCCCGGCCGCGCTTGACCGCGTGCTCTACGTTCTTGCCCCGATCTCTCTGGTGGCATTGTTGGCGACGCTGATGCTGCTCTTCGGCTTCCAGGGCGAGCAAATTCTGGCGCAGCCGCTCATCATCGCGATGCTCGCAGTGCCGATCCTGATCCAGGTTTATTTCAACTCTGGCCTGGCTTACCTGCTCAACCGAATGACCGGTGAGGCACATTGTGTCGCCGGCCCCTCCGCCCTGATCGGCGCGAGCAACTTCTTCGAACTCGCCGTCGCCGCGGCAATCAGCCTATTCGGTTTCAATTCCGGCGCTGCGCTCGCGACCGTCGTCGGGGTTCTCATCGAGGTCCCGGTGATGCTGTCGGTGGTCGCGATCGTCAACCGGAGCAAAGATTGGTACGAGCGCCATCCGGCCGTCGCACACGCCAAAGCAAATCGCTGCTAACAGCACCCGCACAAGGCCAACGTCCGCTTCTCTATCGCGGTCTAAGTCAAGAGGCAGCATCGATCGACCGCCGGTTGTGCCGGCGGGGACGACGGCAGTGCGGATCGCGTTCAGCTGCGGTCAGTTCCTGCTCTGGGGCATTTCGGTGTGAGGTCGCCGCACGGGGCTCGCGCTTCTCTCCGGGGTCGGCGCAGTGGCCGCCCCATGATGGGGTAAGAGGATGAGGCGGACCAATCTTTCGGGCGCTCTTGCCGCCGTCGAGCGGCAGAGGCTGCGGACATTACGATCTCGTCTCACCACCGTCCCCGTGAGGACCTCTTCCTGCCGTGGCAGAACCTGTCGCTGCTACTGTGCCGGTCGAGGTCAGGCCGCCTGAACGGTGGCTGCCGGGTCGCGACCCCAGCGGAAGTCGGAGCCGTCGACCCACATGCGATGCAGGATCACCGCCAGTCGCCTAGCGACGGCTACGATGGCGCGCCGCATGCCGCGCCGCTGCGCGACCCGAGTGCCCCATGCTTTGAGCCAGGACCAGTGCCGGCTCTGCGTGAGCAGCGTCTGGGCGGCCTCGTACAGCATCGTCCGCAGCATGGCGTCGCCGGACTTGGAGATGCCGCCATCATAGTCAATCTCGCCGGACTGGTGGCGTCGAGGTGTCAGTCCAACGTGCGCGCCGACCGCCCTGGAGTGAACGAAACGCTGCGGCTGATCGACCGTCGCCCGATAGGTGAGCGCCACGACCGCCCCGACGCCAGGCGCGGTCATCAGCCGCCGGCACACGGGATCTTGGCGAACCACTTCGAGCAGCATTTTGTGCAACCGCGCGAACTCCTGGCGCAGGACGCGCCGGACGGTGAGCAGCGGCTCCACGATCGCCGACAGACTGGACATGCCCGCCACCAAGTCGCGGACGCGAGCCTCGAACCCAGCCGTGCCGACCACGCCGACCTTGAGGCCGAAGTTGCGCAGCGTGCCGCGCAGATCGAACTCGATGTCGAGCATCTTGCGCTGCAGGAGCTTGCGGCCGGTCAGCAGCATCCGCTTCTCCTGGCTCGCCAGCGTCTTGACGTGGACAGGTTTGAACAGGCCGACGCGCATCATCTGCGCGATGCCACGAGCATCTTGACGGTCCGACTTGTTGACCTGTTGCGCCTTCAGAAGCGAGTTCATGTGCCGCGTCTCGACGCAGATCACCGGCAGGCCTGCTTCCGCCAAGCCATTCACCAGCCACTGCGAGAGCGGACCGGCCTCAATCCCGATCCGGCCATAGTCGCCACCGATGGACGTGAGCAGCCCGACGAGATCGTCCGGCTCGGTCGCAACCTTCTGCTCGCACACAACCTTGCCGGCTTCGTCGACGACGCACACCGCCGTCTCCTGCACCGACACGTCCAGACCTACGAAATGCGCCATCGCCGTCGCTCCTTCGCTCGCTGCCGAGGTCAGCTCCGACCTCTCCGGCACCGTATGTGAAGGGCCGCGCACTCCCGCTCCCAGATCGCGCGCAGCCACCGCGATACGTCATCTTTCCATGCGAACCTGGCTGCCGGCCTGACAGGCTTTTGCCGGCAGTCCCCTCATCTGTGTCTCGAGACCTTTACGGCCGACACAACAAGGATCAATGCCAAGGCTGGCAGAAGCAAATTACTCGGCCCGATACCGAGCAAGCGGCCGCCGATAAAGGTCCCCACAATCGATCCGATCGCCATGGTCAGAACCAGGATGATCGCCGTGCCGACCTGCATCATCATGACGATGGCGCTGGAGGCGAGCGCGCCTGCGAGCCGGCCGCTGCCGGCATACCGTGCCGTCAGCACGGCCTTGCCGTGGCCCGGCAGGAGCGCGTGAAGCAATCCGAACACAAAGGCAGCACCAAGGAGCGGCACCAACCATGCAGCCCGTCCGGGGGCGTGGTTTTCAAGGCGTTCAACGCATCGGCGTGAAGACTACGCTGAAATGATGACAGCCAATCCAAAACAAGTGCTCGCGCTCAGCCGGCGGGAGCCGGCCAGTTCGGATGCAGATCGTCGATGACGATGTCGTGGTTATGGCGGCCGCCGCGGGATCGTGTTCAATGACGGAAGCATCCCCAGCGGGCCAGACGAGAGCAGCGAGGATGACCGCTAGGAGAGTGGCAGCCCCGAAGAGCGCTGCGAGGCCAGCCAGCGACATGCTGGCTCCAAGCCATCCGGCAAGTGGATAGGTGATAAGCCAACAGGCGTGGGACAGCGCGAACTGCGCGGCAAACACCGCCGGGCGATCCTCGGCATGAGCCGATCGGCGCAGCAGGCGACCCGACGGCGTTTGCGTCGCAGAATATCCTATGCCGAGCAAAGCCCACGTAACCAGAAGGCTAAGCCATCCTGTCGTCGTCGGCGCCGGTGCATGGGACCAGCCCCTCGACCAAAGGAAGCCAGCGAAGCCGCAGAGCACGGCGACCAGCAGCGCGGCCGCAGTCAGCATCACCTTGCGATCGGGTAAGCGTTCGAGAACGCGAGGCAAGGTCAGCGCCGACAGCATCGAACCGCCGCCGAAGCAGGCGAGCGCCATGGCCACGGCATTGTTGTCGAAGCCGAGCCGCCCCTTCACGATCACGACCGTGTTGACGATAACGAGAGCGCCGCCGACTGCGACCGCAAGGTTCAGGGCAAGAAGGCCGCGCAGCCTGGGCGTAGCGAGATAGATGCGAATGCCCCGCGTGGTATTGTCATAGATGCCGCCTTCGCGTTTCACGGCAGGCGAGACCGGGAGAATTACCGAGAAGACGAGAGCGGCTGAAACGAGGAAGCCCACGACGGTCCCGGCAAACAGCCAATGAAAGTTGATAACCGTCAGCAGCGCAGCGGCCAGCATCGGGCTCACGATGCTCTCCAGGTCATAGGCCAGGCGCGAGAGCGAAAGAGCCTTTGTGTAGTCGTTCTCGTCGGGGAGTACGTCGGGGATGGTCGCCTGGAACGTAGGCGTGAAAGCCGCCGAGGCTGATTGGAGCACGAAGATCGCGAGATAAATCTGCCAGACTTCGGTGATGAAGGGCAGAAACAGAGCGATGGCTGCGCGCACCAGATCCATCGAGATGAGGAAGGCGCGTCTCGGCAACTGGGCGGCAAATGCACCGACCACTGGAGCAACGCCGACATAGGCGATCATCTTGATGGCCAGGGCCGTACCCAGAACCTCGCCGGCTTTTGCGCCGGCGAGATCGAAGGCGAGCAGTCCTAGCGCAACCGTTAGGAGGCCGGTTCCAACGAGGGCGATGACCTGAGCGGCGAAGAGGCGCCCGTAAATGCGATTGGCAAGGACTGCGAGCATGGACCTGTCCGATTAACGCGGCGCCGTGACCGCGGGGGCTGCAACAGCCTGACCGGCCTTGATATTCGAGAAGCCATGCCAGCCGACATATAGCCCAACGGCGATCAGCAGAATGCCTGAGAAATACGGGGCTTTGCGGGCAAAGCCGGAAAACCAGGACCAGCGCTTGGTTGCGTGTTGGACACTCAGCGCTGCCGCCGCGCCGACCGCGACGAGCGTAATTGCAAGGCCGATCGAGAAGCACAGCACTAGCCCGAAACCGAGCGTGAATTCCTTAAGCTGAAGGCAAAGCAACAGCACGGTGATGGCCGCCGGGCATGGAATAAGGCCCCCGGTCAGCCCGAACAGCACGATCTGCCAGGTCGTGACGTTGCGGTCAGCAAAGCGGCGGCGAATGTCGTTGGCATGGGCCAGTTCATGGGCGTCCTGATAGCCGTCTGTCGCGACGTCGAGCCCACGCAGTTCCTCATGAATGTGGTCGTGGCCGTGAGCATGGTCCTCGACGAAGGAGAGGTCATAGTCATGAGTATGGTTGCCGTGGCCGAGGCTGACCCGCGCCATGAATTCGTGCGGCTCCGGGATCTCTTCGACGGATTCTGCGAAGCCTGCCCTATCGACGAAGGTGAAGGCTTGCTGTGTCCCGTCGGGGCGCTCCGTGACGATCGAAAGGCTCTTCGCGGCCCACGGCTTGCCGCGTTCTGTGCGAACGCGCCAGCGCGGCGGCACACCATCCTCGTAGACCTCGACGGCGATCAGACCGTGTCCCGTATCAATGCGACGGATATCGGCCTCATGCCCATGATGGGCATGCGTTGCTGCGGGCTGGTGCGAATGGCCGCCGTGACCACCATGACTATGCCCGCCATGCCCTCCGTGGCTATGTCCGGAGGCGAGCTTTGCGCGCTGCTGGTCTTCCCAGGTTCGCCAAAGCATCCATAGCGCCATCCCGACGATGATGATCGCTGAAACAAGCTGCAGATACGGTTCGAACGTCTCGGGCGCTACGCCCTGCCAGATGTACATGCCGCCGATAGCGATGGCCCAGACGACAATCGTGTGCGACACGGTAGCGGCGAGGCCTAGGAGGATGGCTTGAGCGACCGTTCCGCGGACGGCAACGATGAATGCCGCCATCATCGTTTTCGAATGACCAGGCTCCAATCCATGCAGGGCGCCCAGCAAGATGGCGCTGGGAATGAACAGCCAGGCATTGTTGGCGCCCTGGCTCAAAAGTTCTGCGAAAGACGGCATGGTCATCAGGGTCCATAAAGGGATCTGGGGGGCCAGATCCCGCGCAAAATTCATTTCGGAAAGGCGATCGCTTGGAGGTTCGGATAGAACAGCTCGATTGTCTTGTTCGACCCGGACTGCTGTCGCATCACGAGGGAATAGGTTCGTTTCCCCGGTGCAGCCTCAAAAAGGTATGAGACGTCCATCCCTTGCCGATCGTGCTCGTATTTGAAGGTCTCCACGACGCGGGAGAACTCAAATTGACCCGCCGTATCGCTTTGTGGCTTGCCATCATCGGGCCCTGACGGAACAGGGACGACCCGCCATATCCTCTGTCGTGACATGGTTGGCGAACTGCACGAGCACCAGCGAAGGCTGCTTCACCTCCAGAGTGACCGTCGCGATCGTCGCAACGTCCTTTTCTGGAATCTTATAGGCCTTGTCCGGGTCTGATTCATTGAAGAAAGCTATCGACTGAGCCGACACCGGAAGGACCAACAGGCAAGAGGAAAGTAGAAAGGCGCCGAGATTGGCCATCCGAACGGCAGGCTGGAAGTCGGCATGAAAACCTTCATTTCATGATCCACTGTTTGAATGACGACTGGTTACCTACGGACCGCCAGCGATTATCACAGGTATTTGGTGATCATCTTGAATTCCTCGATCGGTTGACGTTGCTCACGGCTCAGCGAGCCGACCGCATTCTCGAGGCAGTGATCGAGATGGTCCTGGATGAGCGTGCGCTTGGCGCCCGCAATGGCGCTCTCCACCGCCTGCAGCTGTTGAGCGATGTCGAGGCAGCTGCGACCAGTGTCTATCATCTCGATGACCTTCCGCAGGTGACCTTCGGCCCTCTTAAGGCGCTTGGCGATGTCGGGGTGGCTGGCATGGACGTGCGGTTCAGACATGGAATTACGTATCCCCCTGGATAGGATGAAGTCAATGCTCGGTTAGGCATGGCGACGCGGTTGCGCCTCCCAGGTCGAACCTAGCGGCCTGACTTGCCACTCGAAAAGGCTCGGCCAGCCATTCTCGTGCATGCCGACGCTGCCGCGCGCTCCCGCGTATCTGATTTTCGACAATCCCCGCGCCGACCCGCGCCAGACGGAAGCCGAGGCAGCACGATGACCTCTCTCAAATCGCCTGACGCACCTTCCCTTTGGCGGCTACACGTTCCGGAACCCCGGCGAGCGCCAACGGCGCTCCTCACGGTCAGCTTGGAGCTGCTAACAGTTTCGAGCATGGCGGTCGCGTTTGTGAGAGCTGAAGCACCGCAGACGATGATCACACTGGCGGCGCTCGCGTCCGCTGTATCCGGAGCTGTCGCCGCTGCAATAAGCCCTTGTCTCTCGGTCGGCCTTCGTACCGAAGCGCAGGATTACGATAGCACTCTTGGGAATCTCGACGACGCCTCGGCTGGCTCCCTGTCCGCAGCGGGTGTGCACGGCGGCCATCACGTCATCCAGGAGCCGATCATCACGCGAGGCTGTCATCCAGGAGCCGATCATCACGCGAGGCAGCCACGCCGCGCTGGCTTCCGCAATCTGTTTTGGTCTCGGCGCGACGGACCCGATCCTCGCCATCGGCAGCGCTGATCGGGAGGTGGCGGTTTCCTTGCTGACCACAATGTGCCTAGGTCTTTTGGCCGTCGTTGGCGCCCGCACAAGCGGCACCAGCATATGGCGAGGCTCGACCCGCCTTCGGATGCTCGGGTCAATGGCACTGACTTTGACGACGGCAGCGGGCCGCGGCTTTAGGCTACCAACCTAGGTCACGGAAAAACCCGCTTCGTCGGCGACTGCTCCGAGCGCTCTCTCCCGCCGGGAATTGTGCGGCGCGGCAGCGCGTCGCGCTCTCGATCGCGCGGTAGACGCGCGGTCGGAGTGTGATATTGCGACTGCCCGTTCCATCTCCCATCGATTCTGATCGTCAAACTTTCGTTAAGAAGTCTGCTACAAATTGCTCACCATGCCGCACCGCAGCATAAAGGCCGCCCTGAATCTGGTGATCGCCATCGCGATCACCGTGGGCGCCTTGTTGTCTTCGGCTCATGTGGTTGCGGGACACAATACCTACGCCGTCGCAGTGGCAGTCGCCGAAGCCGACCGGCACGCCGAGTTGTCGGCGACGGCTGATGCAGCCGACCATGGCCATTCCCATGACGACGGCGAATCGGCTGACAAGCAGCCTGGGCATGTTCACGGGCATAATCCCGGCGATCACATTCATGAGCCGTTCGGGCTCACGACGGCCTCGACGCAAAAGCAGCCCGTTTTTGCGGTTAGGGTTCTCCGTCCGCCTTCCGACGTTCTGGAACGCGACGTCAAGAATTCGTTCAAGCGCCCTCCTCGTTTGCTGGCTGTCTGATCGCGCTTCCGCGCAACACGACAACATTTGCCATCAAACGACGGAATGACACCGAATGCTCCAACTTCATCGCGAAGGGGGGAACGCTGTAGCGCGATTTGCGCGGCTGGCGATCCTACCCTGTCTGCTCGGTCTTCTCTTGCTAACACAAGGGATCGAGGCGGCCTTTGCCCACGCTGTCGCCGAGGGTGACAAGGGCTATATCAAAGAGATCACGGGCGTTAACATCCTGCCGTTCGTCTACCTCGGCGCCAAACATATGGTGACCGGGTATGATCACCTGCTGTTTCTTTTCGGCGTGATCTTCTTCCTATACAAGCTCAAGCATATCGGGATCTATGTGAGCCTGTTTGCGCTTGGGCATTCGACGACGATGTTGCTGGGCGTCTATTTTAACGTCGGCATTAACAGCTACATTATCGACGCGATCATCGGCCTGTCGGTTGTTTATAAGGCGCTCGACAATCTCGGCGCCTTCCAGCGTTGGTTCGGTTTCCAGCCGAATACCAAGGGTGCAACCCTCGTCTTCGGGTTCTTCCACGGGTTCGGTTTGTCGACCAAGATCATCGAATACAACATCTCGCCTGATGGCCTGGTCCCCAATCTCCTCGCCTTCAATGTCGGCGTCGAGATCGGTCAGCTCTTGGCCTTGACCATGATCCTGATCTTCATGGGCTTTTGGCGCCGCAGCCCGAGCTTCTTCAAGCACGCATACACCGCCAACGTCGCGATGATGTCGGCCGGCTTCGTGCTGATCGGCTACCAGCTCACCGGCCTCGCCGTTTCCTGATTACTCTTCCCTTTTGAAGGACATAGACAATGTACAATACCGATCTTCCGACTCGCGCGGAACTGCCGACCTCTGCCCAGCTCGTGCGTTCCACCGTGCTTGCCGCCGTCTCCGCGGCCGCCATCCTTGTGACGATCGTGCTGCCGGCCGAATACGCCATCGATCCGACCGGCGTAGGCAAGATGCTGCGCCTGACCGAAATGGGTGAAATCAAGACCCAGCTCGCAATGGAAGCCGCGCAGGATCGCCTAAATTCCGAGACTTCGGACACCAAGGCGCCTGTTCAGCCCGTGAGTCCCGCTGTGCCCCTGCAGCCGCTGCCGGGCGCGGACAAGCGCTCATCTCTGCTCGACCAGCTCTTTGCCAACTTGGTCATCTCCTCGGCCTCGGCTCAGCAGCCGCTGGTGCTCGCCCAGGCGGCAAAGCCGAAGACAGATGAAATGGTCTTCACGCTCAAGCCGAATGAGGGCGCCGAATACAAGATGACGATGAGGGCTGGCGGCACCGTCATCTTCTCCTGGGCCGTGCAAGGTGGCGTCGTGAACTACGACATGCACGGCGTCCCGGCGGGTGGCGGCAAGGAGAAGAGCTACAAAAACGGCCGCGGCGTCTCGAGCGACCAAGGCACTCTGACGGCTGATGGCGACGGCGGTCAGGGCTGGTTCTTCCGCAACCGCAGCTCCCAGGACGTGACAATCACCCTGAAGACCACCGGAGCCTACAGCGAAATCAAGCGACTGATCTGACGCTTGGAGGCCAGCCGGATCTGATGATCCGGCTGGCTTTTTCCAATCGAAATGCGCCTAAAAAGTCAGATGAAAGCCAACTTTGGCGTCCGAAAGTACAACTGCTACCAAACCCGCAAGGAACGCTCCAACCGATCGGCGATCTGCGTCACGGCATACGCGAGGACCATGTAAATCACGACTGCCACGACGAACGCCTCAAGGTAGTAGAAATTCAATGCCGCCGTCAGCTGCGCCTGCGCAAAAATGTCGATGACCTCGATCGCAAATCCGAGCGATATGGCCTTCATGATCACCATGATGGAGGTCGCGAGGTCCGGGATCGCCGAGACGACAATTTGAGGAAACAGTATTCGCTTGAAAACCTGGCTGCTCCGATAACCGAGCGAGCGCGCCGCATCCGACTGGCCGGTGTCGAACGAATTGAGCGCGCCTTTGATGATCTCTGCCTGAAACGCCGCCATGCAGGCGATCAGCGAAACGATCAGCACGACCCAGTTAGGAGTAGAGTGGCCGTTGAGCGTGTATCCGAAGATCCTACCGACGAACTGGATGATTGCAGGCAGGCTGTAATACACCAGAAAGATGACGATAACCTTCGGGACCCCCTTGAACACGACCGAATAGATCATCACCGACTGTCTCAAGATCGGAATTTTCTTGTGATCAATGTAGGCGAAAAGGGCCCCGATTGCAGTGGAAAAGACAAAGACCGCAACCGCCATCAGCAGCGTAATCGGAACCGCGCTGACGATATCCTTGAAGTCCGGAATCAGTACTTCGGTTTCGAACATGTCGGCGGTCCTCTCAGGCGCTGGCCATGATGGGCGTTTTAACGGGCGCGGAGTCAGGGACGTACATCGGCGAGCGCATCTCAAAGAAGCGAACGATGGACCATGTTATGAGGCACATGATCGAGTATATGACAGCAAGAACGAGGTAAGTCTGGAACTGATATTGGTTATAGTCGCGCTCCATAATCAAGTGAGATGTAGCCATGATATCGGCCGCACCAATATACATCACCAGCGCTACGTTATGGACCATGTAGATCAGCGCATTTCCGTAACCGGGCAAGGCGATGTGAAGCGCCTGCGGGACAATTACGCGCGACATCTTCTGTCGAAATGAATATCCTAGACTATCCGCAGCCTCGTGTTGCCCGCGGTCGACGGCCAGATAGGCCGGGCGCATGACCTCCGACAGATACCCGCCGTGGTAGAGGCTCAAGCCGAGCATCGAGGCGCCCGTTGCGGAAAGCAGATCGGGAACCCCGAACAGCTTCCCCAGGACGGGCAGCCCGTAGAATGCAATGAAAAGCTGAAGAACGACGGGAACGCTGCGCGCATAGGACACGTAGAGATCAGCCAGGTGGCTGATGACAGGCACTCTGCGGACCCGGAGGGCAGTCGCAAGTAGGGCGACCAGGAATCCTGCGGTGAGAGCCACAAACATGATGGCGAGCGTCAGGGGCAAGGCCGAAAGAAGCTCCGGCAACATTCCAATCATGTCCGATAAGCTCACTGGATCGTCTCCCAGAAAGGGTGGCACTCGACCTCGGGCGCGCGAGCGGCCCCCAAAATCTTTGCGGAATGGATGGACGATGGATCGAAGCGCCGATGGCCTCAAAGCGCGGCCAGCGGCGCCATCGACGTCACTTTATGTACTTGACGATGTCTTCGCCGAACCACTTGACGGAAATCTTGCTGAGAGTGCCGTCGTCCTTCAGCTCCTTGAGAGCCTTATCGACATCCGCGAGCAACGCCTCGTTCTTCTCGGAACGATGGATCAGCATGACGGTGTTATTGATCAGGATCGGATCGCTCGCCACGATGTCGAGCTTCTGGTTCTCGATGACTTCCTGCTGGCCAAGGTTCGACGGGAGTATCGCCGCGTCGTATTTCTTGTTCTGGATT
>APMI01010368.1_pt1 | contig 13696 bp, 13 predicted proteins | sample 667938 | NCBI WGS metagenome assembly APMI01 (sample SAMN01084076, study PRJNA167559) | wastewater metagenome | biome: Wastewater | place: Denmark: Ejby Moelle, Odense | collected 2011-11-28 | reverse complement strand
GCGTAGCCGTCGCGCTCGCCTCGATCCGCAGGGTCTGCTCGATCCGCGCGGCCAGTGCCTCGCGGTTGGCGGCCGTCGGGCTCCACACGGTCACGCGGTCCAGCGGTCGCACTGCGGCCACGGCAGCCACCTGGGCCAGGCTCTGCTTGCCCGCGCCCACAATCGCCATGCGCCGGGCATCGGCCCGCGCCATCACGTCCGCGCCCAGTCCGCTGATGCCGCCGGTGCGCATCTGCCCCAAGGCGAAAGCCTCGATGATTGCCAGCACCGCGCCATCTTGCGCATCGATCAGGATCAGCAGCGGCATGGCCCCGCCGGCGGTATGCGCCCAGGTCTTGGTGCCCACCACGCCCCAGCCCTCGAACACCGCGCCGATGGCGTGCAATGTGGAACCGTTGTCCCAGGTGGCGTGAGTCTTGACCATGTTGGCGGCGCGGCCGGCCGCCTCCTCGCGCAACCCGTCGCGCAGCGCGTCGATCGCTTCGGGCAGCGACATCAGCGAGACGACGTCCGCTTCGGAAATCCACAGCCCGGCGCTCATACGCGCTGCTCCTCGAAGATCGAGGGAACGGGCGGAGCAAGTTCCAGCCCGTTCACGATCAGGGCGTGCGTGATGTAGCGGCCAACAAGGAACATCACCGCGATCGTGGAATCCGCGCCGATCCGGTCGATCGCCGCCTCGATTTCCGGCCGCACGCCCTTGCCCCGGCGCTCGACCATCGCGATCACCAGTCGCTGCACCGCGCGTTCAGCGTCCGACATCTCGGGCGCGCTGTCGGGCGAAACCTGCTCCACCGCGGCGACCCATGCTTCGCCAAAACCCAGCTTGCGCGAAAGCCGCTCATGCTGGTGCAGTTCATAGCGGTTGCCCATCAGCGTCGCCACGGTCAGCGCGCCGGTTTCGGTGAGGCGATCCGGCAGTGCCTTCTTCAGCGCCTCGGTCATTTCCATGAACGGCGCGAGAATGGCCGGCTGCACGCCCGAACACTTGAAGAATTCGCCAAGGTAGCCAAGCCGCGCGACCCGCGCCTCAAGGATTTCCTGCAAGCGCGGTGCCAGCGCATCGAACTCCAGCCGCACCATTCTCTCGCTCATCCGCTCTCTCCGCATTGGTCGCGGGGGCTTCATCGCTTCTTGCCGCTTAGATCGGAAATACATTATGGGATCATTGGCAATACCAAAGGGGTATCACATGGACCTGCGGCAACTGCGCTACCTGATCGCCTTGGCGGAAGAGTTGAACTTCACCCGCGCGGCGGCCCGCTGCAACGTGTCGCAGCCGCCGTTCAGCCGCGCCATCCGCGATCTGGAAACGGATATCGGCGCGCGGCTGTTCGATCGCGACAAGCATCGCGTGGCGCTGACGCCGGCCGGCGCCAGCATGGTGGAAGACGCGCGGCGATCGCTGGCGATGATCGAGGAAGGCCGGCATCGGGCGCAGCGCACCGCCGCCGGCTATAGTGGCACGCTCACGTTCGGCTTCGGCGGCTCCACCGTCTATTCGCTACTACCGTCGCTCGTCGCCGGCTTCCGCAAGATTGCGCCCGACGTGCTGATCGGCTTTCGCGCCATGCCCGTGCTCAACCAGATCGAGGCCCTGCGCGAAGGCGTGATCGACATCGGTATCCTGCGCCTGCCGGTGTTCGACGAGATGATCGCCACCCGCTTCGTCTATGCCGAACCGTTGATCGTGGCGTTGCCTGCTGGCCATCCCCTGCTGGCGGATAGCAGCGCGATCACGATCGGCCAGCTCGCCTCGTCCCCGTTCGTTACATACGAGCCCACGCGCGGCTTCAACTTCCATGCCGACCTGCTGGCGCTGTGCAGCCTCGCCAGCTTTGCGCCGGACATCGTGCATCAGGCGCCCACGACCGAGGCCGTCGTGGGCATCGTCGCCTGCGGCGAAGGCGTGGCGATTCTGCCCGCTTCGGCCGAACGGCTGCGGATGCGGGGAGTCTCGTTTCGCCCGCTCAACCTGGGCAGCGCGCCGGAAGCGCTCGGCTCGGTCCGGTTCGGGCTCGCGTGGCGGCGCGGCATGGAAACGCCGATAATCCGGCGCTTTCTGGAGCACGTGGAAAGCGATCCGGCCCTGCCCCTGGCGGGATAGTCGATGCCGCACTTGCTCTTGTGCGGACAGAACCCTCTCCAGAGCACTTTACTTTTATATAAAGGTATAATATCGAGCCCGATACGCTTGCATAACACCAATCACAATGAACCGGAGGATGGACAGGGCAATGAGCAGGGCACTGGAAGGCAAAGTGGTGCTGGTCACCGGCGCGGGCAGCGGCATCGGCCGTGCCAGCGCGCATCGGATCGCGGCGGCCGGCGCGCACGTCGTGATCAGCGACATCAACGCGGAACAGGGACAGGCGGTACTGGCCGAGATCGCGGCGGAAGGCGGACAGGCATCGTTCCTGCGCGCCGACGTTGGCGTGGAAGGCGATGTCGCCGCGCTGATCGCGGCCATCGTCGCGCGGCACGGCCGGATCGACGGCGCGTTCAACAACGCCGGCATCGTCCAGACCGGCAAGCGCCTGCACGAAGTGACCACCGAAGAATGGGACCGCGCCATCCGCGTGGACCTTTCGGGCGTGTTCTGGTGCATCAAGTACCAGGTGCTGGCGATGCTGGAGACCGGTGGCGGCAGGATCGTCAATACGGCCTCGTCGCTGGGAGAGGTCGCCATCGCCAACGCCTCCGAATACGTCGCCGCCAAGCATGGCGTGATGGGGCTTACCCGCGCCGCTGCGGCCGACTATGGCGCCGAAGGAATCCGCGTGAACGCGATCCTGCCCGGCATCATCCAGACGCCGGTGATCGACGCGCTGGCGCAGAATCCCGATTTCAAGGCGTTCCTCGTCAAGCTGCGCGATCGCCATCCGATCGGCCGCTTCGGCCGGCCGGGCGAGATCGGCGATGCAGCGGTCTGGCTCCTGTCCGACCAGTCCTCGTTCGTGAACGGCGCCGGCATCCCGGTCGATGGCGGCTATCTGGCCATCTGACATCAGTTCCGAAGAGGCCGGACGTCGTGTCCGGCCTCTTCGTGTCGTCATCCGTTACCAGGCTGTCGTTCCGCCATCGACGCGCAGATCGGCGCCGGTGACAAAGCTGCTTTCGTCCGATGCGAGGAACAGTGCCGCCGCCGCGATTTCTTCCGGGCGGCCGGGGCGGCCCAGCATGATCTGCTCGGTCATCTGGCGCGAAAGGTCGGCATTGCCCAGCACATCGACGGTCTGGTGCGTCGCCACGAGCCCGGGGGAAATGGTGTTGGCGCGGATGCCATGCGGGGCGCCTTCCATGGCGAGCTGCCGCGTCATCGCCAGGATCGCACCCTTCGCGGCCATGTGCGAAACCGCCGGCAAGGGCCGATAGGCCTGGTGCGCGGAAATCGAGGCGGTGTTGACAATCACGCCCGATGACCGGACCAGCTCCGCCCAGGCGGCGCGCACGAGATAATAGACGAGATGGACTTCCTCGTTGATCGTGCGGTGCCAGTCGTCGAGCGGAAGATCGGGCACCGGCCCGAAGTAGGCCATGGCGGCGTTGTTGAACAGAACGTCGATCCCGCCGAAGGTCCGGACAGCGAGATCGACCAGCGCCTCGCAATTCGCCACGTCGGTCAGATCGCACGGGTGCAGCGACACGATCTCGCCACCGGCGGCGCGTACCGCCTCCCGCGTTTGCTCGGCACGCTCGACGTTGACATCGCAGCCCACGATCCGCGCTCCTTCGCGCGCGAAGGACAGCGCGGCGGCGCGGCCCATGCTGCCGCCGGTTCCGGTGATGAGGCAAACCTTGTCCTGCAGCCGCCCCATCACGCGACTCCTTCGCCAAGCACGGCTGGCTCGGTGCCGGTGGGGGGCGTGAACAGCACATGGTTGTCGACGAAAATCCGCACTTCCGCCAACGCGCCATCGCGCAGCAGGAAAACGTCGCACCCGGGGCAATCGAACTCGCGCCCGTGGACATCGACATAGAACACGCGCGTTTCGGCCGTCACGCAATCGCCCGCGTCCCAGATGCCTACGATCTCGTGCCGCATGCTTTCAAGGATCTGCGCGACCATTTCGTACTGCACGCGCAGTTCCCCGATCCCGCGCGCCGTCGGAAAATTCGCGAAGCGCCATACGATGTCCCGCGGCAAGGCCGCACAGAAGCGCTCGACGTCCAGCGAGTCGGCTGCCGTGAAAAAATCCTTAACCCATTGATACGCCATTTCGTTTTTCCTCTCTCCGATCGGCTGTGGCCCTGCCCTTCGGGGCAGTTTCCGGGAGTGGGCTTGACCGATGTTTTACTTTTATATAAAGGTGTTTTTCGTGTCAATCACACACATCCCCAAAACCATGGATACCTCGAGAGGAACGATCATGAATCAGATCACCCCGCTGCCGCTGTGGGAAGCCGCCAAGCGCGAAATGGAAGAGTACCAGTTCGTCTCCTCGGCGGACGTGCAGCCGAAGTGGACCGTGCCCGAATCGATCGCGATCAACGTCGCTGTGTCGGGCCGCTTCACCGAAGGCGCTTCGGCCGATGCCGCCAACCCCACCTCGCTGGAAGACTACGTGGACGAGGCATCGCGAGTGATCGAGGCCGGCGCCTGCGGCGTTCACATCGATTTCACCTGGGTGACGGACAAGCATGGCCGCCGCCTCGATCGCGATCTGCCCCCGGTCGATGCCTACACCGCCGTGATCGAGCCGCTGCGCAAGCGCTTCGGCAATAACTTCGTGCCCAACCTCAACGTGCTCAACGGCACGACGTTCGACGTCTGTCTCAGCCCCGCCCGCGCGGGCCTTGCCGAAGCCTGCCCCTGCGCGCCGGGGCACCCGGACGCGTTCATGATCCCGGCGGTCAGCGCGATGGAGGAACTGGGCGTGAAGCCGGAGCTGGCCGTCCATCACAGCGGCGAAATCGAACTGGCCCGCCGCAAGCTGATCGAGACCGGGATTCTGAAGAAGCCCTACAACTGGCTGATCCTCTATGGCCTGCCATTCAACGTGGGGCGCTCGCTCGCATCGGGCACCTCGGTCGGCGACGCGCAGGAAATGGCGCAGCACCTGTTCCTGATGGTCGACCAGATCCGGAAGATCGATCCCGAAAGCGTGATCTCGGTATGCGCCGCCGGCCGTTCCACGCTGTACATGACCACACTGGCGACGATGATGGGTCTCCACATCCGTGTCGGTGTGGAAGACACGCCCTGGAAGTTCCCCAACCAGAACGTCGAACTCAAGAGCAATCTCGAGATGTTCACGATGGCCAAGGACATCGCGGGCCTGCTGGGCCGCACGCCCGGCAATGCCAACTACTACCGCGGCCTTGTCGGCCTGCCACAAAAATGACGCGCGACTGACGGCGCCCAACCGGGCGCCGTCAGGGCAGCTTGCGCACGATCAGTCGGATTCCCCGAATGCCTTTTCCAGATTGGCCGCGATCTTGCGGGCAACCTTGATGAAGGTACGGATTTCGGCGGCATCGATTCCCCGCGTGGCAATCTCGTTCAATTCGGCGGCGTGCGGCAGGATTTCCGGCTCCAGCGAGCGACCCAGCGGCGTCAGCGTGACCAGGATCTTGCGCTTGTCGACCGAATCGCGGACCCGCTCGATCAGCCCTTCGCCGTCCATGCCTTTCAGCAGGGCGACGGTGGTGGTTTCGGTTACCCGCGTGGCATCGCTGAGGTCGCGCTGCGTCACCCGGTCCTTGATCCAGAGCGCGCGCAGATAGTTGTAGTACCCCGATTTGATCCCGTGCCGGGCCAGCCGCATGCTCAACAGGCGATCGAACGCCAGGTGCGCCCGCCGGATCTGGAAGGCCACGCTGCTTTCAGGCGGGAGAGCGACTTTTTCCTGCGGTTCCTCGGTTTTCGTGTTCCCGGCGGAGTCCGCCTTGCTGTCCGTCACCATTCTTGATCCTGCCTTGGAGCTTTTGTCGGCTGCCCCGTTCATCATATTGTGTTTCCTGTTCCTAGGCCGATTTGCGCATGGCCGCCACCGGGGCGATCACAGAAGCGTTGACGGACGAATGCACTGCGAATATACTTTTATATAAATACTTTTCAGGAGAGGCAACGACTCATGTCAGACAGCGATCACGCCCATCCCGCCGCCGGTGCGCCAACGCCCAATCTGTGGAGCCGCGACGGATTCACCGGATCGAACGCGATTGCGCTGCGCAACGACTATACGCCCACGTATCGCTCGGTCCGCGGCCCGCACGCTCCCCACCGTTTCAACCTCCTCGCCATCGAAACGCAGGACCAGTCCGATGCTGAAGCACTGCCCACGCCGGTCCTGGTGGCGCGCAACGGCCTTGAACTCGCGGTGTCGCGCCGGCGCCAGCCGATGCCTTACGCGCTGCGCAATACCGAAGGCGACGAACTGCATCTCGTCCAGGCGGGATCGGCGCGTTTCGTCACCGATTTCGGCACGCTCGAGGCCGGGCCGCTCGATTTCGTGCATATCCCCCGCTCGATCACCTACCGTATCGACCCGCTATCGCAGGACTATGCCGCGCTCATCCTGACCAGCCCCGATCCGCTGCGCTTCGATACGCCCGCGCCATTCGGCATGATCAATTTCGGCAAGGCGGTGCGCAAGCCGTCGATCGATCCGCAAGGCACCCAGGGAACGACGAGGCTGTGTCTGCGCACGTTCGATGGCGTGACCGAATTCGACATGGTTCACGACCCGATCCGCGCGCTGGCGCAAGTCGGCGGCCCGCCCCCGGTATGGGCGCTGAACCTGCGGGATATCGTGCCGGTTTCCTATGGCGAACGTGGCGGTCCCCCGGCGCAGTTCCTGTCGACCGTGGATACCGGCGTGATGGCCTTCACGCTCAGCGCGCGGCCCGGGCCGCGCCCGCCGGTCCACGTCAACGCCGACTATGACGAGATTATCCTCTTTGCCGAAGGCCCCGGCGCGTGGGGCGGGATCAGCGAACCCGGCACCGTCACCTGGGTGCCCAAGGGCGTCACGCACCATGGGCCTGTGGAGGATGTACCGGCGGGCTATCAGGCATGGCTGCTCGAAGTGCGGCAGACCATGCGGCTGACCGACGCCGCGCGGCAGCACGCGCGCCTGATCGAAACCAGCGAATACGCTTATCAGGACTGATAAAGGCGGGCCGGCGCGGGTCGGGAAAAGAGGCATAGGCCTCGCCCTTCCGCGCCGGTGAAGACCACAACCATCCGCCGGAGAGGAAATGCCATGCTGAAACTCGCCATTCTGGTGCGGCGCAATCCCGCGCTTACCCGGCAACAGTTCCGCGAATACCTCTCGACGCACCATGCCGCGCTGGTCCGGGCCTGCCCCGCCAGCAGCGTCTACGTGCGCCGATACGTGCAAAGCTTCGTACAGCCGGACGAGCACCAGTCGCATGATGGCAGCGCGGTGCGCTATGACGCGCTTGTTGAACTCTGGTTCGATGATCTGCAGCAGATGCAGGCGTTCTATACCGACCCGGACTACGTCGCCAACGTCAAGCCCGACGAGCCGAACTTCGCCGATATCGCGAACTGCAGTTTCATGATCACCGAGGAAAACCGCGTCGTCTGAGCCATGGCGCCGACGGCGGGATAGCACCTTCCGAGCCATCGATCGGAGGGCCATGCCGACATCTAATATAAATCAATTAATATCAACTATTTGCATTGCTACTTGGCAGAAAGCCAACGCTGCATATTACCACTATATAAAAGTTATTGCGCGACTCATAATACCTTTATATAAATGTAATTGTCGGAGAGCGGGAATGGCGATGTCACGCCGCCTGCGCGCCGCGAAACCGCCTACCGGAGAGAACAAGCCAGTCCGGGGCGGACACCATGGATGGGAGGATCGAGATGGCTTCTCGCACAATTTCTGCATTCGTTGTCAGCGCAATGGCCCTGACGATTCACGGCACCGCCTCCGCTCAGGCCCAGACCGCACCACAGGCGAACGCGGCAGAAGCAGAGGACGGTGCCTCCGCTGGTATCGGCGAAATCGTCGTCACCGCTCAAAAACGATCGGAAAGCGCCCAGAAGACGGCCGCCGCCGTCACCGCGGTGACAGGGGAGCAACTCGTCAGCACCGGCGTTGCCGATCTGCGCGCTGTGCAGACACTGGTGCCGGGCGCACGCTTCCAGCAGGAAGGCAACTCCACGCAGGTATTCCTGCGCGGTGTCGGCTCCAACGCCGATTTCGCCAATATCGAACAAGGCGTGTCGTTCAACTTCAACGGGCTCTACATCCCGCGCGAAGCCACCAGCGTCCCGCTCTATGATATTGCCCAGCTCGAAGCGCTGCCCGGGCCGCAGGGCACGCTTTACGGCCGCAGTGCGATCGGCGGCACCGTCAACGTCTCGTTCCAGCGCCCGACGCAGGACAACGAAACCAAGCTGATCCTCGAAGGCGGCAACTATTCCCTAGCCCATGCCACCGCGATCCAGAACCTCGCGCTGTCGTCGGACCTCGCGATCCGCGCGGCGGTGGACTACACCTACCGCAACGGCGTGATGAAGTCCGGCGCGGATTCCAAGAACGATTTCGGCGCGCGTCTCAGCCTGCTCTACAAGCCCGGCTCGAACCTCAGCGTCTACCTGTGGGGCTACACCGTCCAGAAGAACGGGCACACGCCCAATCTGGTCAACAAGGGCTTCGATCCGGCCACGGGCGGCTACAGCGAGAACACGTTCCTGACGTCGAACCCCTGGAACGACAAGCGCGAAGGCAGCCTGGCCGCGCTTGCCCCGTTCGGCCAGCCAGTCGCGCCCGACCAGACGTTCCACAACTGGGCCGGCGGCGCGCAGGTCGATCTCGAACTCGGCAACAACCTGACGCTCAGCTACATCCCGGGCTACCTCTATCTCAAGTCCGACATCCGCAACTACTGGCTGGGCGCGCTGCCCGCACGCCAGTCGGCCGAATACCGGGAAGTCACGCAGGAACTGCGCCTGTCCGGCTCGTCCTCGAACCTGAAATGGCTGGCGGGCCTTTATGCCTACCGCACCGTCAATTCGGGATCGGCCGTCTTCCTCTATGGCTTCCCCAGCGCGTTCTTCATCAGCAACGTGCAGCGCAACCGGCTGCAGGGGGCGGCGGTGTTCGGACAGGCGACGTACAGCTTCAGCGACGCGCTGCGCCTGACGGTCGGTGGCCGCTATGGCGTGGATGATCGCCAGGGCAACGGCATCACCCCGCTGGACCAGGTTTCCACGTACCGCTTCTCGAAGAAGTACCATCGGTTCGATTACAAGATCGGCGTGGAATACGATGTGGCGCCGCATGCCATGGCCTATGTCACGTACCAGACGGGGTATCAGCCGGGCACCTACAACGAGTTCCAGTCCACCCCGCTCAACAATGCAGAGGTGCGGCCTGCCACGCTGAAGGCGATCACCGCCGGCATCAAGACGCGGCTGCTGGACAACACGCTGCAGATCAATGACGAATTCTTCTACTACGATTACCGCAACCTCCAGTTGCAGGCGATCAACGTCAACGCGATCCTGAATCCCATCTTCAATGCGGCGAAGGTGACGATCCCCGGCAACCAGCTTGATATTCTCTATCAGCCGGACAGCGACAACCGCATCAACCTGTCGGTCAGCTACGTCCACGCCCGCAACAAGAACTTCGTGACGCCGCTGGGAACGAGCTACAACGGTCTCAACCCGCCCTATGCGGCCGACTGGACCATCAGCGGCGGCGTCAGCCACGATTTCCGCCTGAAGTCCGGCTATATCCGCGCGCAGGCCGACGCCCGGTATGAAAGCCAGTGGTGGGCGGACTATGCGCACAGCCTCGGCGTTCGCCAGCGGCCCTATGCCAAGGCCAACGCCACCCTGACCTACTATGCCGAGAACGACCGCTGGAGCGCGGGCCTGTGGATCAAGAACATCAGCAACATCGCGGTTATCGCCGCATCGGCGGCAGCCGGCATTCCCGGCCCCGGCACCGCCTATCTTGAGGAACCGCGCACGTTCGGCGCGCGCGTTACCGCAAACTTCTGAGACACGAGCAACACGTTTGAGGGGGTGCCGCCCGGGTTCGCGCCCGGGCGGCCATCTTCATGCGGGAGAGAGGACCATGCTCACCCAATCGCCCCGTTACGATTTCACGCCGATCACGCAGCGCAAGCCCATTCCCTTTCCGGACGGCAAGCGCCTGGCCGTGCTGCTTTACGTGAACCTGGAACACGTCCCGTTCCTGACCACGGCGCCCGGCCACGCGATCTATCCCGGCACCACGCATCTCGTTCCCGACATCCTGAACCATGGCTGGCGCGATTATGGCCACCGCGTCGGAATCTGGCGCCTGATGGCCGCGATGGACCGGCACGGCTTCCGCGCCACCGCCCATCTCAGCACGGATGTATGCCGGGAATACCCGCAGGTCATCGCCGCCGGAAACGAACGAAACTGGGAATGGCTGGGGCTTGGCGACCACAATCAGGGCCTGATGATCGACATGACACCGGACCGGCAGCGCGGCTTCATCCGATCGACGCTCGACACGATCGAGCAGGAGACCGGGCAGCGCCCCAAAGGCTGGATCAGCTGGTGCATGACCGAAAGCGTCGAGACGCCGGACATCCTGGCCGAAGAGGGTATCGAATACCTGTCAAACTACGCGCACGATGAATTGCCCGTGCCCCTGCGCGTCACGGGCGGATCGCTGCTGACCCTGCCCTACACCGTCGAGGTCAACGACGTGCCGACCATACTGGGCAAGGGCGAATCCGCCGCCGGTTTCGGCCAGATCATCCGGGATCAGTTCGATGTGCTGTACCACGAAGCGCAAACGCTGCCGAAAGTGATGTCGATCTCGCTTCATCCCCCCGTGTCGGGGCATCCGTTCCGCATGAAACACATCGAGCAGGCGCTGGAATACATTGCCCGTCACGACGGTGTATGGCTGGCAACCGGCGGCGAAATCAATCGCTGGTACCGGGATGCCATGGAACGTGCCTGATCGGCGGATTTGCATCCGGCGCGTCAATGGAACATAGAAAGAACATTGACGTGATTCGGGATGATGGAGAGCGGGAGAAATGGTCGGTCTGACAACGGACGACGACGGACGGCCACGGTGCGGCTGGTGTGCGGCCTCGGCGGAGTACATCGCCTATCATGATCGCGAATGGGGCTTCCCCGTGGAGGACGATCGGCGGTTGTTCGAAAAGCTCTCGCTCGAAGGTTTCCAGTCCGGCTTGAGCTGGCGCACCATCCTGATGAAGCGCGACAATTTCCGCGCGGCGTTCCACGGCTTCGATTTCGCGCGCGTCGCCTCTTTCGATGAAGGCGATGTCGAACGGCTGCTGCAGGATACCGGCATCGTCCGCCACCGCGGCAAGATCGAGGCGGTGATCAACAACGCCCGCCGCGCGCTGGACCTGATCGACGAAAAGGGCTCGCTCGCCGCCTATGTCTGGAGCTTCGAACCACGGGGTGAAGCGGTCCCTCACCTCGCTTCCACCTCGCCCGCGTCGATCGCGATGTCGAAGGATCTCAAGAAGCGGGGCTGGAAGTTCGTCGGCCCGACGACCGTCCACGCCTTCATGCAGGCGATGGGGCTGATCAACGACCATGCGCAGGAATGCGCGATCCATGCCGAAGCGGAACAGGCGCGGGCGCGCTTCGTGCGCCCTGCCCCGTCCACTTCGTGCGCCCTGCCCCGTCCGCCCCGGCGCGCTGATCATTTCACGCCGGCAAAAGCCCCGCGCGCGCGATCCACGTCGCGCCAGCCGTGCAGATAGGCGATCACAGCGTCTCCCTGCTCCGCGCGGATCGCCCCGCTGCCGTTGGCGATGGCCCCTGCCACGATCTGCGCGCGAAGATGCTCTTCCACGTCTTTTCCGTCGGGTAGCCGCTTGGCCGCAAGCGGCGCGTACCGTTCCATGGCCGCGCTCCAGGTGGCGCCATGGTCCACCGCGATCCGCGCCAGGCGGGCAATCTCCACCAGATAGCGCGATGCCGCGTCCTGCGCCGCCCTGCTCCAGCCGAACCGCGCGGTGCAACTGGCCAGCGCCAGCGTCATGTCGCGCGATGCGGCGGCGGAACCCTGGGCAGTCTTCACGCGGCCCGCGGGATCATCCGGCTGCTGCGCGAACAGCCCGGCGATATCCGCCCGCTGGCGCTCGTTCAGCCGGTCGTCGATGCAGCGCAACTGCTCGATCGGCGCTGCCTGTGCTGGCATCACCGACATCGGTGCCATCTGGCCGCCGACCAGAACGCAGCCAGCCGCGATCCACGAACGCATGGTCTTCATCCCCGCTCTCCCCGCATCAGAACTTGCCCAGCAGGTTCACGAACACGCCCTTGCTCGTGTAGCTCTGGTTCGAAAGGTCGCTGGAAAAGTCGGAAAAGCTGTAGCCCACGCCGACTTTCGCGTTGTTGCCGATATGGCGATAGACCGCCGCCAGACCGCCCCAGCGGTGATCGCCCGCACGGTCGGCGGACAGGTAATGTCCTTCAACCAGCACGTCCCATTGCCGCACCAGCCGCCAGTCGATCCGCGCCACGCCCAGCCAGGTGTTGCTGGTGACATAGGTATCGCTGTCGCGCGTGAGCGAGACGCTGCCCTTGCGGAAGGCATACTTGCCGCCCAGCGTCAGCGTGCGCGTCAGATCGTAGTTCGCGTCGATCGCGAAGATCTGGCTCTTCTGCTTGGGGCTGCCGATCTGCCCGCCCTGCGTCACCTGCCCCACCGGCCCCATGTCCTTGAGGTAGGTATAGCGCGTCAGCAGGTTGAGCCGGTCGTTCGCCACCGGGCGATAGGCGAAGCCGACCGTGCCTTCGACATAGTCGGCGGCGTTGACATCGGCGGTGGTGTTGTCCGCGATGGCGAAGTTCAGCCGCGCCAGCGCGCGCCAGTCCGGGTTGAGCATGACCGAGGCATGGTTGCGGAACAGCCACACGTTCTGGCTGCGCCCCGCCCCCCGCTCGAACCGGCCTTCTACGTTGGTGCCGAACTGCACGCCCTTGCTGGTATAGGCCACGCCGAACGTGGCGGCGGTGCGGCGGAAGCGGCCCGTCGTCACATCGTCGATATGGCCGTTTTCGAACGAGCCGGAGAACGACCAGTGCTCCGTGGGTGTCCAGTCCAGCCCGAAGCTGCGCGTCAGGCTGGGCGCGGTGCCGCCGTGGCCCAGCTTGTTTTCGCCGTGGATCGACAGCGCGGAGGAAAACCGGTGCCGCGCCCCCAGCGTCAGCGTGCCGCGATTGGTGCGGGTGAAGCTGGTGGAAGGCTCAAGCCCCTGGTCGACGCGGTCGGTGACGAGCGCATAACCGAGGTAAGTTTCCGAGCCCCGGCCATAGCGATGGTTGAGCGTGGCGCTCGCCCCCAGCCCGCCGTCGCCTTCGGATACTTCGGCCGCCAGCGACTGCCGGTCGGAAAGCTCCACCTTTCCGCCCAGCCCCGCGCGGTTGTTGCCGCGCCGGCCGGCGTCGCGGTCCAGCGTCGCCTGCCCGAAGCCATAGACCGACCACTTGCCGTGCTCCGGCTTGTAGCCCAGCTGCAGCGCGGCGTCGGTCCGCTTGCCGCTTTCGGTGCTGTTGTAGGCCAGCCCGACCGCGTCCTGGCTGTAGCGCAGCCCGCCGGCCAGCGTGAAACCGCCGCCCAGCCGCTGCGTCACGTCCGCCGAACCGACCGTGCGGGTGCCGGCCGCATCGGTGCGCAGATGCTGCACCTTGGCCGCCAGCGCGGTGCGGCTG
>APMI01047699.1_pt1 | contig 13697 bp, 9 predicted proteins | sample 667938 | NCBI WGS metagenome assembly APMI01 (sample SAMN01084076, study PRJNA167559) | wastewater metagenome | biome: Wastewater | place: Denmark: Ejby Moelle, Odense | collected 2011-11-28 | reverse complement strand
CAGGTAGCTGGCCTGCCTGTCCGGTAGAGTTATCTCCTGCAGCAGGTTCTCCGCCATAGGCCGGTTGCGTTCGCCGGTAGGGGTAGCGGTATTGGGGTTTGTTACCAGGTATTTGAATCTTTCATAATAGCTGCCCAGCAGTTCCTTAAGCTTAAGGCTGTCCCTGTAGAAGCTTTTACCAATGCCCCGGTAGTACTTTTGCCATTCTTTAGCGCTAAGTTTAATATAATCACTGTCCCGAACGTACGGCGCCAGCGAAAAAAGCATATCGATGCCCTCCTTATTAATATGCTGCACTATTTCGGCCATAGCTGCATGAAAATTCCAGGGCCGTTCAAAATCTATACCCACCAGCTCAAATTTATGCCCGGCAGCATCCCCGGGCCGCTCATGTTCCAGGAAGGCTATGTGGCGCTTATAGCTGCTATCTTTAAATGTGTACCGGCCATTTCGATACAGGTTGTCCAGGTAGGCCAGCGAGCGATCACCTTCTTTAAACACGTATTTCAGCCCGTGTTGCATAAAATATTCCTGCAATAGGACCAGCAGTTCGCCATTAAGTTCCAGGTAATGGCTGCCGCCTTCGCCAAGCACAAAAAGAGATTTGCCCGCCATATTCCTTGATATCATAGCCTTGGTCGTTTCGTTAAGTTCCAGCCGGCCATCTGCCTTTCGGCTGATCACCGACTCATGTTCCGCCAGGTATTTTACCAGGCTTTGGGTATCGGCCGCGTAGGCTTTTAGCGAAAGCAAAATGAAAATGGCAGCAGCCGCGATGTGCTTCATGGTATGATCCATAACGATCCACTTGTGGAAATATTGCAAGTCCTGCTTAACAATAGGGATATTATAGAGCGCAGCTTATAATGGCTCTATGGCAATCCCAATATGGCTTAAACCCCAATATGCCCTTATTTCATTCCTATCCTTTTGTTCTATAATTAATATTATGTTAAGTAGAAGAATTGATAAATATTGGGCATACTCAGTCTTGCCCTATTCTGCCTACTTAACAATAGAAATATTATGATGCACCCTATTGGGCTTTGCCTTGCGGCTGAGATGATTATGTCTTCGGGCAGCCTACGGAGATATGAATTTCAGTGCCCAGGACACACACTCCATTTGTTCCGGCCAGGCCTCAGGGCCTTACCGCCTTACCGAGGTTGCTGCCCCGGTCTATAATTCCCATTTCTGTCGGCCCTGGCCAGCCAGCCGGTATAGCCTATGCTCGGATATATCTAATAAATTACCACAGCTTTCCGCCTTATTGGCGGACACGTGAGCGCTGGTCTGCACATACTCACAGTGCCTGCACAGCTGCATAGACCTGTCCGTAAGCGCCCAAAAACGCACCAAAACACAGCAACATCGATATCCCCCGTCTATATGTAAAGTTAACACTTCGGCTTACCATATATGACCACAAACAGTTTTTAAACAAACAGCCGTCATCTGCGGGCAGTGCTACCCTTAGTACTTTTGTTGCAGGTAGAGAAAGAGTTTTAGGATGAGAGGATCGTAGAGATGGAGAACGGGCTGAACTTAACATTCAGCCCTTTTCTATTATAAAAAAAGAGCGGTTTCCCGCCCTTGGTCTAAACATAATCATTTTCCATACCACCACTATTTGCGGTGAATCTATCTGTTTTAGACCGTATATCTTTTCATACGTTTAAAGCCTCCGGTCCGCTCACCTGTAATGATGGTAGTGGTGTCTATGCCGGTATACATGCCTGTTGTGATGTTCCACTGCTTTATTATGTATCCTTACCCGCATATTGTGCATCCTATGGTGTATTCTATGTCCCAGGTTGCGGGCCTGCTGGGCAAAAAGCTCATTGCTACCCAACATCAGTATAAATGTGATAAAAAATACTACGATGCTCCTTTTCATAGTTTTTCTCTTTGGTTCCTCCTAAAACTCCAAAAATTTGTGCCACGCACATATCTGAAAAATCACCTCGCGGTTCTCTGCTAGTTGTGTATATCTTAATTTGGCACCCCCTATCCCCATTTCGTATCTTGCAAGGGAACGGAAAATTTCCAACTCCCCTCCTGCCAAGGAGGGGATGCTGATTTTGATGAATATCAAAATCAGCTGGGAAGGTCCTGCTGAGGCCAGCATTCAAAGCTTGATAAATATAACGGTCCGTCGCGGGACAGCAATCCATTATCCACATGAAATAAACATCATAAAACATTGATAATAAACAATCTAAATAAAAATTCATAATACTTATCCACTTTTCCACGCAATTTGCCAAGTCGGCAAAAACCAGAACCAAACCGGAAGTAGATCGGAAGCAATATCCACATGAAATAAACACCACAATCAATTGATAATAAAATGATTAACCGAAAAAATGTGGATTATCCACTTCCGATTCTGAAAATTACGCAAACCGGAATGCATGGCCGCAATCCCTCCATCATAGTAATCCATTAATCATGAAAATCGTGGTTTAAAGAATCTGGTAAATCGTGGTTCAGCAACATTTTTTTTATACTTTTAAGCCCTCATTTTTACAATATGAAACAACTACTTGCCACACTCCTTCTCCTCTCTTCGTTTGCCGCATTTGCCGATACCAAGACCAAAATCACCGGCAATAACCACAAGGCCGACTCTATATGGGTGCGCCGCAACTATGAGAAAAGGGAAATAGCCATTACCATGCGCGATGGTAAGCAACTGTACACCGCCATATATACCCCAAAAGATGCCAGGGGAAAGCACCCTATTCTCCTCTTCCGTACCCCCTATTCCATAGCACCCTATGGCAAGGACTCCTTCAAGGCATTCTGGAATTTTTACTGGGTCGACTATTTGAAGGCCGGCTATATTTTGGTGCTGCAGGATGTGCGCGGCCGCTACATGAGCGAGGGCGATTTTGTGGACGTACGCCCCTTCAACGACAATAAGAAAGATAAAGAAACCGATATAGACGAGAGTACAGATACATATGATACTATCGACTGGCTGGTGAATAACGCCCGCAATAACAACGGTAAGGTGGGTGTGTTGGGTGTTTCATATCCGGGTTTTTACGCTACCATGGCTGCCATGTGCGGTCACCCCGCACTTAAAGCAGTTAGTCCGCAAGCGCCCGTAACTGATTGGTTTGCAGGCGATGACTTCCATCACAATGGCGCCTTCATGCTCATGGATGGCTTTAGTTTTTATTCAGGTTTTGGCAAGCCCCGCCCTGCACCTACCAAGGTTGGTGCCACAGGCTTTGAATTTTATACCAAGGATAACTACAAGTTTTACCTCGAGACAGGCCCCCTGCGCAACTTCAAAAAGCTCATGGGCGATAGCATCGCTTTCTGGAAAGACATGTACAGCCACCCCGATTACGACGAATGGTGGCAGGAGCGCAATGCCCGCAAATATGTAAGCAACATCCCGGACAGTACCGCTACCCTCGTGGTTGGCGGCCTCTTTGACGCCGAGGACTGCTTCGGCGCATGGAACCTGTATAAGGCAATAGAAAAGAAAGCACATAACAATAACAGGTTGGTCATGGGGCCTTGGCAGCATGGCGGTTGGGCCAAGACCACCGGCGAATACCTGGGCAATGTGCGCTTCGGCAGCAAAACATCTGAATATTACCAGAAACATATAGAAGAACCCTTTTTCCGTTTCTACCTCGAAGACAAAGGCGATATTACTGATATCAAAGAAGCCAACGTATTCTTTAGCGGCGCCAACGAATGGCACACATTTGAGCAATGGCCTCCTGCCGAAAAGCAGAACAAGCCATTTTACCTGCAGCCCAACGGAGGTCTGTCGCTGGTTATACCCAGCAAAGAAAGCTCCTCCAGCAAGTATGTCAGCGATCCCACAAATCCGGTACCTTTTACCGATGGCATACACCTTAACCGTACTGCCGAGTATATGGATGACGATCAGCGCTTTGCAGAACGCCGTCCCGATGTACTGGTATTCAAGTCCGGGAAGCTCACCGATGACCTGATGATAGCCGGTCCCGTTATTGCCGATCTATTTGTCTCCCTGTCCACCACCGATGCGGATTTCGTGGTCAAGCTTATAGATGTCTTCCCTGATGACTTTGCTTACGACGACAAAAAAGATGGCCCGGGCTGGGGCAAAGACTACCCTATGGATGGCTACGAGATGCTGGTGCGCGGCGAGGTAATGCGTGGCAAATACCGCAACAGCCTGGCCGACCCGGAAACCTTTAAGCCCGGTGAGGTGACCGAAGTAAAGTTCAGCATGCCCGATGTGGCCCATACCTTTAAGAAAGGCCACAGGATCATGGTCCAGGTGCAAAGTTCATGGTTCCCACTCGTGGACAGGAACCCACAGCAGTTCTTAAATATTTACAAGGCTTACGAAGATGAGTTCGTGAAGTCCACCATCAAGATATACCACGAGGCTACCAATGCTTCAAAGATCATATTGCCTACCCTCACCCCGGTGAATATTATGAGTAAATAATTTTCATTTGAGGCTTGAAAATATTAAAGATGCATATTATTTTTGATGCTATCTCCTTAATGTAAAATGCCTCAAATGAAAAAAGTATTTAAAGTCCTGGGCTACCTTGTACTATTAGTAATAGTAGCCATTGCCGGATTGCTCACTTATGTAAAAGTAGCACTGCCCAATGTAGGCCCCGCGCCGGAAATGAAGGTCGCTATGACACCTGAAAACATAGAACGGGGCCGCTACCTTGCCAACAGCGTGACCATTTGTATGGATTGTCACTCTACCCGCGACTGGTCTAAGTTTTCAGGGCCTATCACTCCCGGCACTTTTGGTAAAGGCGGCGAGCTCTTTGACCACAAATTCGGTTTCCCCGGTGCATACGTATCACGTAATATTACACCGGCTGGTATTTCGCGCTATACCGATGGTGAGCTTTTCAGGGTAATTACAACAGGCGTAGATAAAGAAGGTAAAGCCCTGTTCCCTGTAATGCCATATCCCTATTATGCCAATATGGACCCGGAGGATATCAAATGCATTATAGCTTATATACGCACCTTACAGCCCATAGAGAGCAAAGTTCCCGCACCAGTTTCAGACTTCCCAATGAACTTTATTCTCAATACCATACCTAAGAAAGCTACTCCTCAAAAGCGTCCGCCTACAACGGATACGCTCGCGTATGGCGCATATATGGTCAATGCCTGCGCTTGCAGGGAATGCCATACCCAGGTTAAGCAGGGCCAGATCATACCGGAGCTGGCTTTCAGCGGCGGCAGGGAGTTTCCTTTCCCTGATGGTTCGAAAGTACGCTCGGCTAACCTGACACCTGATATGGAAACAGGTATAGGCTCATGGACCGAAGATGCTTTTATTAACCGCTTCAAAGCTTATGCAGATAGCGGGTATGTATCGCCAAGTGTAAGTCCGGGCGCATTCAACAGCATCATGCCCTGGACCATGTATTGCCATATGGAGCGTAATGACCTTTCAGCCATATACAAATACCTGCGTACTATACCGGCTAAGACGAATACGGTTATCAAGTTCACACCGTCCTACACAGCAACAAGTAAATAAGCGGCCTCACCCTGCCCTCTCCAAAGGAAAGGGTTGTTCAACGCATAACATAAAAAGATCCACGGTTGAGGCCGTGGATCTTTCTATTTAAAGAGTATACATGATCTTACTCTATGGTCACTTGCTGTGCTACATTCACGGACTTGCTTACAAGGCTGAAGATGTAGGTGCCAGTTGCAAGGCTGGAAGTATTGATGTTAGCTACTTGCTTGCCGGCTTGCAACTTCAAGGTTTCACTCTTTACTACCCTGCCGCTTATGTCTGTAATGCTGAGTTGCAGGTTCTCGTCCCGGGTGCTGTTGTCATACTCAAGTGTTACATTGTCTTTGGCCGGTATGGGATATAACTTGTAGAAGAACTTATCATTGTTATGCTGCTTAGTTACATTGATGCCCGTGGGGCCGTTACTGATGTCCCATGTTACAGCGAACTGGTATCCTGTGCCGGGCCAGTAAGAACGTGACAATCCGGTAGTATCTGTGATATAAGCTGTCAATGTATTAGCACCGGGAATAAGCTGTGCGCCTGTTATCTGAACAGAAGTGTCGGTGGATGCAAGAATGGTTGTATTCAGTTTCCATTTTACCACGAGCGTGTTAGGCACAGGCTTAATGAGCTTCATGGTAAATGTTATGGGGTTAGCAGCATACACCTGTGCCGTAGCAGTGTCCGGCGTCACCCAATCTATGGGGCGCATTACCTGGTAGATACGGGTAATGATGGCCTCCTGGCATACATGGCAGAAAGGGTTGTAGAGCGCGCACATTTTGCAAGTATGGTGCGGCCTGTACCAGCTGCTGGAAGGTGCTGTAGCGCCGTAGGCCACAATGCCTACGCCACCCACATTCAGCCAGTTCTTCCACTTTACAAGAGCAGGATCATTTTCCTGCGTCATGTTTGCCTTCTCGTTAGCAAACTGGGGCCCAGCCCAATATTCATCGGCAAGGCCGGCGAAGGTGTGGCCAAACTCGTGGCGTACTATCTCGTAAGATGAGGCGTTCAGCGAACTGGTAGCTACATTACCACCCGTACCGCCATACTCCAGCGAGTTGGCTATCAGCATAATGATATCTGCGGCGGGGAAGTTATTGGCAAGCACAGTATATACAGCGGGCTCGTTATTACAAACCAGCGCCCTGTGCGTATTGCCGCCATCAAAGCTGGCATTGAAGTAGGTATTCACATCAGCTACGGGTATCACCGGCTCTACTACATCCGTAGCAGTAGCGGGATGGTCGGTGCCGCTCTCCACTGAAGGTACATTGATACAATAAACATTGAAGAAGTTCACATATTCTTTCAGGGGGCTTTCATCAAAAAAATGCACCCTTATCGAGTCCGCATTGGTCTGAAAAGTAGGTAACTCAGCAGCCTGGAAGCCATCGGAGAGCATGACCATATTAATACGGTTACTATCGGGGCCGCTCACCTTTAAGCCCACAACCGGGAAGGTTTGTGAACGGGCCATGATACTGCAGCTAAGTAAAAGAAGTGTAGCGAGTTTCCTCATTTAAGATAAGTTTGTATGTTAAAGGTATTTAATTTTTTATTATGGTTGTCGTATATGGTAAGTAAGGTAATGTTGCTGTTATACTTAGCTCTTATATAGACGCCATTTTCCTTTTTATTGTTGGTGGTAGTGGCCAGTTTTCCATCGTCTTGTACCGCTTCCATTCTTTCAGCAAGGGGGTTCTCAAAGAGGCTGCTGTCCAGCACATTGCCGGCATTATCTGTAAGGCAAGCCTTGTACCACGATGCGTTACTATAAGGGATGTTGTGCTTATAAGTGCCCTCCTTCACTGATACCTGTGCGATCTCAAAGACCACATCGCTACCCGATGCATGCGCATTCAGGATGACACTAAGGATGGATGGACCGCGCTTAGCCTTAGCGGCAGTATTGCCGGCGGGCATTGAACTACTACTTGTTGCCTCGCCCGGCGTATGGCATGCAGCATGCAGGACGAATGGTATCAATAGTATGTAGCGAAACGCAGTATGCATGTAGGTAAATGTATGTGAGAAAATTCAGGTGACAAAAATTATATGGTGAAGAACTACAGCAGCTCATTGACGTGCTTCTCTATATTATGGCTTATTTGCTGCATGGGAAGGTCGTTGGTGTCCTTACCAAAGGGGTCTTCTATTTCCTCAGCCACTATCTCGAGGCTGGCAAGCACATAGAACACGAAAGTAACTACGGGAATAGTAATATAGCCCAACTGGAAAGACCAGCCGAAAGGCAGAGTTATGACATAAAAGAAAATGAACTTCTTGATGAATGCGCTATAGGAATATGGTATGGGTGTGTTCTTGATGCGCTCGCAGGCGCCGCATATATCGGTAAAAGATGTTAGCTCACTGTTTAATACTATCAGCTCATCGCCGCTTATCTTGCCTGCCCTGTATAGTATTGTTGCTTTGCTGACCATCAGTTGGGCGACGTGATTGGGCACATGCTTACCCTCCTCCAGCGAACTGAACTCAGGGTGTATTTTTTCATCCAGCATCCACCGGGTACTTTCTGCCTGCAAGTGGCCCATCAATACTTTGGCATACAGCGGTATCATGCGTTTATAAAAGTTGCGGGTGTCCATATCCTGTCCTTCCAGCATAGCATTAAGCTTTATGGCGAGGTTACGGCTGTTGTTGACCAGTGCACCCCACTGTTTGCGGCCCTCCCACCAGCGGTCATAGGCGGTATTGGTGCGGAATACCAATAGCATGGATATAGCAAAACCCAGGAGACCGTGCATCAGGGGGATATTCCGAAGCCACGCATGTGCGGTAGCGTTGAGATACTCAAGCTCCCAATATGCTACAGCCCAGGAATAAATGCCGACAAATACCAACAGCGGCAGCAGTTGCCTTATGGTATCGGACTTGTGTATTTTGAAGATGAACTTTATCCAGTCTTTGGGGTTGTATGCTATCACGTTGACAGTTTATTGCAAAAATAGAGGATATGCTATACGATTGCTCTAAACAACAAGGCCGGGCCATAAAAGCCCGGCCTTGTTATATACATATGTTTTATACTAAAGCTTCACCGTACATCTCGGCACGGATGGCTTTTATTTTGTCGCTGGTAATGTACTCGTCGAACTCCATTTCGCGGTCTATGAGGCCGTTTGGTGTGAGTTCCAGTACCCTGTCGGCCACGGTTTCTGCCAGTGCATGATCTCGCGTAGTGAAGAGGATGGTGCCTTTAAAGTCTTTCATGCCATTATTGAGGGCGGTGATACTTTCCAGGTCAAGGTGGTTGGTTGGTTCGTCGAACATCAACACATTACCTTTTTGCATCATCATGCGGCTGAGCATGCAACGCACTTTTTCGCCACCACTCAGTACATTGCATTGTTTCAGTGTCTCCTCGCCCGAGAAGAGCATACGACCCAGGAAACCACGTATAAATGTCTCGTCCTTCTCCTCAGAGTACTGGCGTAACCAGTCGATGAGGTTCATAGTTACTCCGTCGAAAAAGCTATGGTTCTCAGCAGGCAGATAGGTAGGCGTTACTGTCACACCCCATTTGAAAGTACCTTCAAAAGCTTGATCTTCTCCTGCAAGTATCTGGTAAAATGCGCTAATAGCCAGTGAATTAGATGAAAGTATTGCAACCTTCTGTCCACGCTTAAGGTCGAAGCTGATGTCTTTGAAATACACCTCTCCTTCCCTGCTTTTGCCGAGGCCTTTTACTTCCAGTATCTGGTCGCCGGCCTCGCGCACCTGGTTGTTAAACAGAATAGCAGGGTACTTACGATTGGAAGCAACCATGTCCTCGAGCTTGATCTTATCGAGGGCTTTTTTACGGCTGGTGGCCTGTTTTGATTTAGAGGCATTGGCCGAGAAACGGGCAATGAATTCCTGCAGTTCACGTATCTTATCTTCAGATTTCTTATTTGAGTCGGTACGCTGTTTCAGCAGTAACTGGCTGGACTCATACCAGAATGAGTAGTTACCCGTGAATATGGTGATCTTACCGAAATCGATATCAGCAACGTGGGTACACACGGTATCGAGAAAGTGACGATCATGTGATACAACAAGTACTATCTTATCATAATCTGCCAGGAAGTTCTCAAGCCATGCTATGGTTTCGAGGTCAAGGTCGTTGGTAGGCTCATCAAGCAGCAGGATATCGGGGTGGCCATAAAGGGCTTGAGCAAGGAGCACACGAACTTTTTGGTTACCGTCCAGCTCTTTAAGTGTTTTATAGTGCTGATCTTCCTTTATGCCCAGGTTGCTAAGCAAGGTTGCCGCATCGCTTTCGGCATTCCAGCCGTCCATTTCAGCAAAGATGCCTTCCAGTTCGCCGGCCTTAAGGCCGTCCTCTTCAGTAAAATCTTCTTTTGCGTACAGGGCATCTTTAGCCTGCATTATTTCATACAGTTTCGTGTTGCCACGCATAACTGTTTCGAGCACTGTAACGTTATCGTACTCGTTATGGTTCTGTTTAAGCACACTCATACGCTCCCCTTTCGATATTTCCACCGATCCCGTAGTTGGGTCGATATCGCCGGAAAGGATCTTCATGAATGTGGACTTGCCTGCCCCGTTGGCACCTATTATGCCATAGCAGTTTCCTTCGGTGAACTTGAGGTTCACATCTTCAAACAACACGCGCTTGCCGTAGCGAAGCGATAAATTATTAACTGAAATCATATATTAGTAGAAAGTATTGAGTAGAAAGTAGAAAGACCTTTTCTTCACTGCCACCCGCATTTTTGGAGGTGCAAAGATACGAAGAAAAGAGGAGTTATCGAGTATTAATATGACAAATTATGGTTAATTAAAAGCTATATATTTATATTGTATTTTTTAGTTATTTCTCATTTCCTGCTAGCATGAGTTATTTCCCTTTATTTATTGACCATTCAATGAAAAGCCTTACCAATATTGCCATATGAAAATAAATAATTATTTCTCCTTATTTCCCTTTTTTGCCCAATGGTTTCCCAGCGGACAAAATCATCAAGGGTTGAACGATGCCCAGCAGTTCCTTCGCTCTGATAGCTATCGGGACCCAGGATGACAATAGTGCCTGAAATTCTCAGCTCTACTGCAAGATACGATCCGGGGAGGGGCTGTTCCAAATTTTCATATCCACATTTTTGGTGGGGCGGAATAAGTAATTTCTATTGGGCTAGAAAGAGGAATGCAGACGAATTTCCATTAAACTGTAGAATAGGTGCTGCCGGATGAAATCCTTCGTTCTATTGTTGATTTAAGTTTGCAAACTTAAACCAGTGAGGGGTAGTGCCGGGCCGTGGCTGGAATATGTGAGCGTGGAACATGTGTTGGATTGATTAACTGATCACCTCAACAAATTCCTCCGGGTGATGCATGGCATATTCGGTGATAAGCTTAACGGTAGGTTCATTGAGCTGCATAAATTCTGCATCCGGCTTTTCAAATCCTTTGAACTGCTGACAGAGCATTGCAAATTCTTCGACAGAGCGCTCCTTAGATAAGATGTCTTTATTTTCTACGTATACCTTCAATACGTCATCTAATACCTGTGCCATTTCATTAGCACCTATTACCTGCAGCCAGGCCGGCATAGAGGGCAGCAGACCCAGGTAACCGTTCTCTATTAATTGCAGGAAGCCGCCCTGCTCCACTTGCGAGCGCACATAATCGTAAGAGATGAGCAATTGCTGGCCTATGGACAGATCATTGAAGAGATCAAATGTTTGCCTTTTGTATAGCTCTTCATGTAGCGGCGTGACGAGTAGTTCATAAAGGTCATCTGCATCGGCGGAAGCTTGCTTTTCTTTCAGAGCGTCTGCGGTGATCTGCGGGAGGAATTGGTTATCCATGGTGTGAAAATGAGTTCAATAATAAATAGCTTTGTAAAAGTATGAAAGAAATCAAAGACATTTTTTCAAAACAGGCGGATACTTATGCCACTTTCCGCCCTGAGTCGCCCGATGAATTGTATGATTTTCTTTTAAAGGACATTGGTGAGTTTGAGTCAGCCTGGGATGTGGGTACCGGCAACGGGCAGGTGGCAGGCAAGCTAGCTGAATATTTTAAAACCGTTTACGCAACCGATATAAGCCAGAAGCAACTGGATAATGCGGTACAGAAACCCAATATTATTTACAGGCTTGAACGGGCCGAGCAGACCAGCCTGCCAGATAACAGCGTGGACCTTATAACCGTAGCGCAGGCCATACACTGGTTTGACTTTGAGGCATTCTATAAAGAAGTGAACAGGGTGGCAAAGCCCGGTGCATTAATAGCAGCATGGACCTATACCCTACTGCAGATAGACGAAGGACCCACAGACGAGCTGATCAATAATATATACACGAATATATTAGGCCCATACTGGGATAAAGAAAGAAAAATAGTAGATGAACAATACCAGACCATCCCCTTCCCTTTTGAAGAGCTTGCCTGCCCGGTATTTTATAATAAAGTAAGCTGGAGTATAGAACAACTTATAGGCTATCTTAATACATGGTCGAGCGCGGGGCACTTTAAGGCTAAAGAAGGTTACAGCCCCATAACACTGATAGAGGCTGAGCTGAGGCAGTTATGGAAAGAAGGGGAAATAAAAGAGGTAATATTCCCTATTTTTATGCGGCCAGGGAAGGTGAAAAAATAGTATATGATCATTATCATTTCGCCTGCCAATAACATTTAGTAATTTAACAGCCTTATGGAAAAGAAAGAGCGCAAACCGGTGTACTATGCGGAATACCTGCAACTGAACAAGATACTAAATGCGCAAGAGCCTGAGAGCAGTAAAGAAGGGATAAGGGCCGATGATGAAATGCTGTTCATCATTATTCACCAGGCGTATGAATTGTGGTTCAAGCAAATATTACATGAGCTGAACGTGGTGCGTGACATCTTTAAGCAACCTAATATCCACAATAATACACCCGACATATATAATAGTGTTCACAGGCTGGAGCGTGTGGGCAGGATACTGGAGGTAGCCGTGGGCCAAATGGGTGTACTGGAAACCATGACCCCGCTTGACTTCCTGGACTTCCGCGACCTGCTGCGGCCGGCATCAGGCTTCCAGAGCATACAATTTAAAATGATAGAAGCCACCCTAGGGCTGGCCTTTGACCAGCGCCATGGCCAAAATTATTACCTGACCCAGCTGAAGCCGGAAGATGTGGAGCGTGTGAAGAAAGCAGAAAGCGAGGAATCGCTACTGGTGCTCATCAATAAATGGCTGGAGCGTATGCCCTTCATCAAAGACAAAAGTTACTGGCAGGAAGCACAGGACAGTGAGTTCTGGATATCGTACCGCAAGGCATATGAAGAAAGCCTGACGGAAGGAGAGAAAGGCAACCTCGCAACTTTTGACGCACTGTTCATGCAGGAAGAGTCGTACCCTGACGGACGAAAGTTCAGCCAGGACGCCAACAGGAATGCACTGTTCATCATGCTGTACCGCGACTTCCCGATGCTGCACCTGCCCTATGAATTGCTGGACAGCCTGCTGGAGATAGACGAACTGCTCTCGATGTGGCGACACCGGCATATACATATGGTGCAGCGTACTATAGGCAAGCGTGTGGGCACCGGTGGCAGCAGCGGCTCGGAATACCTGCGTGCTGCAGCCGACAGCCATTACATATTCAAGGAACTGGCGGAACTAACCTCATTCCTGATGCCGCGCAACGCCCTGCCGAAGCTGCCGGAAACACTGACAAAGAGCCTGGGCTACCATTAAACCATAACCCCACCGATGCCTTTTGCCATAGAAATAAATAAGCTGCATAAACAATACAAAGGCTCCTGGAGTCCCGCGCTGGACGGCCTGAGCCTGAACGTAAAGGAGAACCATGTGGTAGGCCTGCTGGGACCGAATGGTGCCGGCAAGACAACCTGCATCAATATACTGTGCGGACTGGTGGAGCCGGGTGAAGGGCAGGCTACGATATTTGGAAAAGACTGCGTGAAGGATACACTTGCCATCCGCAGGATGACCGGTGTAGTGCCGCAGCAGATAGCACTTTTTTACAACCTTACCGCCTGGGAGAATTTCTACTATACCGGCAGGCTGTATGGCCTTGCGGATAAGACAATAAAAGAGAAAGGACAAAACCTGCTGGAGCGTTTAGGACTGGATAAGCATGCAGATAAACGCGTGGGCAGGTATAGCGGCGGCATGAAGAGAAGGGCAACTATC
>APMI01048763.1_pt1 | contig 13699 bp, 12 predicted proteins | sample 667938 | NCBI WGS metagenome assembly APMI01 (sample SAMN01084076, study PRJNA167559) | wastewater metagenome | biome: Wastewater | place: Denmark: Ejby Moelle, Odense | collected 2011-11-28 | reverse complement strand
GGTTTTCAAATAACCCAATTTGGCTTGATTTGATTAATAGAACATCCGTTTTATTTGTTAATCGCTTTCAGGATGCAAAATCTGGTGCAGTTACGGAATATTTTGACGAAAATTGGCAACCTTTAGACGGCCAACAAGGTCAAATAGTTGAACCTGGTCACTGTGCTGAATGGGGCTGGTTGTTTGATATTGCTTTTGAGGATGGTAAAGGCGCAAAAACCGCCGATGAACTTTCAAATTTTGCGCGCAAATATGGCATTTGTCCACAACGCGGCATCGCAATCAATGAAGTTTCAACCTCCGGCGAGATTATTGACAATAGAGGGCGTTTATGGCCGCAAACTGAGCGTTTAAAGGCGGCATGTGTTCGCTATAAACGCACTCAAACCGCAGAAGATTTGCAAGAAATTATTGATGCTTTTGATGGGCTCGAAAAATATTTTGCGACCGAGATTGAAGGACTATGGCACGATAAGATGAAGCCTGATGGCAGCTTTATAATTGAGCCTGTGAAGGCTAGTTCATTTTATCATATTGTTTGCAGTTTAAGTGAATTGCTAAATTTGAAAGTTTAATTGAGGGAAAAATGATAATAGTTCGAGCTCCTCTACGTGTGTCTTTTTTTGGCGGTGGAACCGACCACCCTGATTGGTTTGAAAAGACTCAAAAGGGTGCGGTTTTATCGACTGCAATCAATAAATATGTATATATTCAATTACGTCGTTTGCCGAATGTATTTGATTTTAACTATCGTGTAGCATGGCGCGAAATAGAGCAAGTTAAGTCAGTTGAAGAAATAAAACACCCCGTGGTTCGCGCAGTTATAGAACATTATTCAAATGATAGATCTACTGGATATGAAGTTATTTATAATGCCGACTTACCTGCAAGCTCTGGACTTGCATCAAGTTCAGCATTCACGGTAGCAATGTTAAAAGCATTTATGCACGAACGTGGGGAGTATTTCTCTAGTCGTGACTTTGCAAAAATGGCAATTCATGTTGAGCAGAATTTACTGAATGAACCAGTTGGTTGTCAGGATCAAGTTGCAGTGGCATGTGGAGGTTTAAATAGAATTGACTTCTTCACACAAAAAGACTTTGAGGTTTTGCCAATAAGCATTGGCGCGGAAAGATATAAGAAACTTGAAGATAGTTTGATGATGTTTTTTACTGGATTTACTCGCTCCGCTTCTAAAATTGAGGCAGAAAAGAAAAAGAATTTTGAAACTAAATCAGCCGAATTGACAGCAATGTATGATATGGTAGCAGAAGGTGAAGATATACTATGCAATCCAAACCGTGATATTGATGATTTTGGTCGCCTTTTGCACCAAGCATGGGTTGCAAAACGGTCACTTACAGCAAGCGTTTCAAATCAAAATATAGATGATGCCTATGAGGTAGCGTTGTCTTCGGGTGCATTAGGTGGGAAATTATTGGGCGCAGGTGGTGGCGGTTTTTTACTATTCTATGTCCCAAAAGAAAAGAGAGATAGCTTAAGAAATGCACTAAGAAATATGGTGGAAGTGCCATTTAATTTCAGCCGTAGTGGCGCGCAGGTTGTAGTATATGACCCTGAGTTATCTCGAAATTATGAAACTAAATTGCTTTAGTCGGTAACATTAATTTGATTTTCGATAGATTTGAACCTATTTGGGTTGGAACAAGTGAGGTATGATTTTGACAAGTGCAAAATATTCAGTTTTAAAAAGCGACAATATATTCAAAATTGCTGAAAATTCGTTGGATAATGGCGTTGGCGAAGTTGTCGTGATTGACGAAAGTGGCAAATATGTCGGGCATGCTGGCTTAAACAGTGTTAGGGATGCTGTTGTAGATGGACGTTATTTGTCGCAAATAAATGCATCAAATTTATCCGTTGTTGGTGCCATTGCGATCAATCCTAATGATCTGCCAGAAAAAGGCAATTTAGTTGCGATTGTCGACGGTGACAATAAGGTGATCGACTTTGTGGTTCGGCAAGATCTTGAGTTTATTCCTGTTTCTGAACCCAATTTATCGCATCTTGAATTTCGCAATTTGATGGATGCCTTTTTATCGACATGGATATCTTCGACTGGCTCTTATATTCGCCAATTCGAAAGTGATTTTTCGAATAAATGCGGTATGAAACACGGCATTGCAACTTCAAACGGCACTGTTTCGCTGCACCTTGCGCTTTTGGCACTTGATATTGGCCCTGGTGATGAAGTTATCGTTCCTGATTTAACTTTTGCGGCTTCAATAAACGCGGTGCTATATTGCGGCGCAACCCCTGTTATTGTTGATGTGGATCGTGACACTTGGTGCATTAGCGTTGAAACATTTGAAAAAGCGATTACGTCTAAGACAAAAGCTGTTATGCCAGTGCATGTTTTTGGTCGCCCTGCGCCAATGGGGCCAATCGCTGAGCTTGCCAAGGCTAAGGGCATTTATGTAATTGAAGATTGTGCCGAAGCGCACGGTGCAGAGTATGACGGAATCAAAGTTGGGGCTTATTCCGACATTGCGAGCTTTTCGTTTTTTGCTAATAAAATTCTTACCACGGGGGAGGGCGGCATCTGCCTTACCAACTCCGATGAATTAGCGCTTAAAATGAAAGTGTTGCGGGATCATGGCATGAGTCCGGAGCGCAGATACTGGCATGAGCAGGTTGGTTATAATTATCGTATGACTAATCTTCAGGCTTCGGTTGGTGTTGCGCAGGTTGAACGTTTTGAAGAATTGCTTGAAACGCGGCAAAAAATTAACGACACTTACAAGGCTGCATTATCTGGAATTAAAGGCGTCGAATGGCCATCAAAAATGGACAATCACTCTAAGCCAGTTGCATGGTTTGCTTGTGCTTTGGTTCCGCCAGAAAAACGAAGCGAATTGATATCTGAATGTAAAAAAGTAAATATTGATTTACGTCCTTTCTTTAACTGCTTAAGTATTATGCCTGCATATAAAAATTGGGCAAATAAGTGCCCTAATAGCGAGTATTTATCACAGGCTGGTATAAACCTTCCTACATCTCATCGAATTGATGCTGCAATCGTGGCAAAAATTGTGGAAATTTTTACAAGGGTTTTGGGCTAAAAGTTTTATCATGAGTAAAATTAAAGAATATTTTCAAACCTGCTGGAAATTCAGACATCTAGCTTTAAATCTTGTTGGTACGGATTTACGTGCACGGTTCAGACGTAGTCATTTAGGCATTTTTTGGGCAATTTTACAACCATTAGCTTTGGCAAGTTTGTTTGGCTATGTTTTGGCGGTAATGTTCAATCAACCATTTAAAGAGCAATGTGTATACGTTTTTTCTGGGGTGGTTGGTTGGGATTTATTTGCACAATCATTGTCTGCTGGTAGTAGTGCGCTTTTAAATGCTGAAGGGTTTTTGAGACAGTCTAAAATTCCAATTTTGATTTTTCATATACGACAAGTGCTAATAAATCTTGTTATTGCATTTTTTGGATTTATCGGTTTTGGACTATTTTGTTTAATTGCTAATCAAAGTGTTTTTTCATTTTTATGGCTTATGATTCTACCTTGGTTTATCATAGCAACATTGTTAACGACGCCGTTAATTATTATATCTTCAATTATAAACACATTATTTAGGGACTACCAACAAGCAATTGGCGTTGCGCTGCAAGCGTTATGGTATGTAACACCAGCATTTATTCCTCTTAGTGTTTTTAAGCATGGTGTACTAGCGACATGGAATATGTTTAACCCAATAGCAAAATTATTAGCTTTGTTGCGCGATCCGATAATATACCACAAAATGTGGAACTTTGTAGATTTGGTAAGCATACTTGTTTGGATTGTTGGCCTAAACGTGATTGCGGTTTTTTTAATAGCTAAATTTGAAAAGAAATTGATATATTCGTTCTAGGATAACTTATGACAAATTCTATAGAGTTAAAAAATGTAACATTAGCATATCCGACTGGCCCTTTTGTCAAAGGCAGTATTAAATCTCAAATAATGAGATTGTTTGGATTGGAAGAAAAACTTAGGCATTCAAATAAATTAATTGCTGCTTTGAGAAATATATCACTACAAATTAATGAAGGCGAAAGAGTGGGGATTATTGGTTCAAATGGATCTGGAAAAAGCACATTGTTAAGAACAATTGCTAGTATCTATCCGCCATATAATGGTGAAGTTAAGGTTACGGGCCAAATACAGTCATTATTTGATATTGGTTTAGGGTTTGAAGGTGAGTCTACTGGCCGCGAAAATATAATGTATCGGGGTTTGGTAATGGGAATTTCTCCTAAAATAATTAGGGAAAGGACCGATGAAATCATAGAGTTTGCAGATATTGGTGGTTATATAGATATGCCAGTCCGAACCTATTCTGCTGGTATGTTTGTTAGGCTAGCATTTGCAATTTCCACCTATTTGGAAGGCGAAGTATTATTAATAGATGAAGTTTTTGGTGCTGGAGATGCAAATTTTGCACATAAGGCTATAGCACGCATTAACAGCTTGGTTGATAAGGCAGGTATTGTGGTTTTTGTGTCTCATGACCTTGCTGCTATAAGGCAGATTTGTAACAGAGTAATATGGCTTGATAAAGGTGTTATTAAAAGTGATGGCGCACCAGAGCAGGCAATAGCAGCTTATTTATCTACAATATAAATATAAGGAGTATGTAATGGCTAAATTTTTAATTACAGGGGCTGCGGGATATATTGGATCTATATTAATTCCAAAGCTATTAAGTGAAGGTCACCAAGTTACGGCATTAGACCTTTTTTCAAGAGGTGATACAGTTTTAGCAGCTTTATGTGCTGATGAAAATTTTGATGTGGTTAAGGGGGACACTCGTGATGAAAACCTTATGAAAGGTTTGATTGCCAAACATGATGTAGTTATTCCTTTAGCAGCTTTGGTTGGTGCTCCATTGTGTAAGCAAGACCCTATTAATGCTCAGACTACTAATTCTGATGCAGTCTGTATGATTGTGAAAAACCTTTCAAAAGATCAAAAAATAATCTATCCAACAACAAATTCTGGCTATGGCATCGGTGAAAAAGGCCAATTCTGCACAGAAGATACTCCACTAAACCCAATATCATTGTATGGGACTTCTAAGTGCGAAGCTGAAGCGGCTATTTTGGATTCAGGCAATGGCATTACGTTCCGTCTTGCTACCGTATTTGGTATGGCACCACGAATGCGTATCGATCTTCTAGTAAATGACTTTACTTGGCGTGCAGTAACAGACCGTGCTGTGACAATTTTCGAAGGTCACTTCAAACGCAATTATATCCATATTCGTGATATCGCCAAAGCGTTTTATCATGGGTTCACAAATTACGAAACTATGAATAATAATGCTTACAATGTTGGCCTATCAACTGCCAATATATCGAAACTTGAGCTTTGTACAAAAATTCAGGAACAAGTTCCTAACTTTGTATTCTTGGAAGCTCCAATTGGTGAAGATCCTGACAAGCGCGATTATATCGTTTCAAACGAAAAATTAGAGGCAACGGGGTGGAGTCCAGACTGGCCTTTGGAGCGCGGTATCAAAGAACTATTAAAAGGCTATAAAATGATTTTAAATAGCCGCTATTCAAACGTGTAAAATTGAGCGCGAGTTTACATATTATTGGAGCAGGCGGCTATGCAAAATGCATAGCAGATGCTGCTTTGTCTACGACTATGTATGACAATGTGATTTTCTATGACATTAACCCTGTCGATGATAGTTTGATGGGGTTTAAAGTACTCTCAGAAGCAGAATTATTTAAAATTTCAGAGCAATCACTTATATCTGTTGGTATTGGTGACAATAATCTTCGTGAAAAGATCGTTAGCAAAATTTTGTCAATACGTAGTGATTTAATATTTCCAACAATCATTCATAAATTAGCATCAATTTCTAAGTATTCGACAATTGGTGAAGGCAGTGTGTTATTAAATGGTTCAGTTGTTGGACCATGTGCAAAAATTGGGGCGCATGTTTGTCTTTACAGCAATGCAGTTTTAGAGCATGACACAGTAATTGAAGATTTTGTTACTTTGGCACCCTCTGCTTCAACTGGAGGAAATGTGAAAATTGGCAAGCGGTCTTTCTTGGGGCTTGGAGCATGTATAAATCACGGCATCAAAATTGGGGATGACACAATTATTGGTGCTGGTGCATGTGTCACTAAGGACTTTCAAGGTGAATGCGTCTTAGTTGGTACCCCAGCAAAAAAGATTAAAGACCGTAAAAGAGGCGATGCATATCTGTAATGGAATTACCACATAATGCAAAAACAATATGAAATAAATGAAAATGTTAAGAAGCTTGCTGTTTGGTTGCAGCTTAACCCTGGGCAAGAATTACTTGGCGAGGGGATTGGTATGCATTTGGCCCGCCTTATTCAGGGCTATAAAAATATCGGCAATATTGAAATTGAGCTTGTTGCGCCTGCGTGGTCAAAAAAGATTATTTCAGAATATCTATGGATGTATAATATTTCTGAATTTGTGGGTGTTAAATATCTTGGTATTCAGCTTAAAGAACAAAAACCTTCAAAAAAGCCAAACACTGAAAAAAAGAAGGAAATAAATCTTCGCCCCTATGCCCAAAAAGGCAATTATTTGGCAAACAATATTTTGTCGCGCCTACCTGGGTTTATGTTGCCAATAATTGGAATACTTCCGGCAATCTTTTTATCGTTGGCAAAAGTTTTTATGTTTCTTTTTGGCGGAATATTTCGCCATCTTTATCGCCTTTATACGAATGGTCGTAATAGGACGCTTGGAACTGTCGGCCAATATTGTTTTGAAGCCATGGCATTTTACATTGATGAAAGCGACGATATTGACGCGGTAATTGTTCCAATTGGCAATTGGGGGCTTTGTACAAAAATAAAAAAGAAGCCAATTTGTGTCCAAATCCCAGATATTGTTTTTCTCGAATTTCCAGAGATATTCGACAAAATTTCGGGTGTTGAAACCGCCACAAGCACCATCATAAAAGTTGCCGATCATGCAACAAGGGTAATTTGCCCTTCACAATATATCAAAGAAATCCACCACGAAAAGCTTGGTGTCCCTGAACGCAAATCAAAGGCAATTTTACATGCGCCAATGCTTTCTGATGTGGAATTAAAAGAAGAAAGTGATCGCCGTGGTATTTCAATAAAAGAAACCGGCAAACAGGTTGCAGAAGAGTTTTTGCACGAAACTTTATTTGGTGCGCATTTCGATAAATATCTTCCTGTTCGCATCGAAAATAAAAAGCTTCTGGCGATGAAAAAATTCGAACGGCGTAAACTTGTTGGCTCGCTGCGCAGTCATATGGTTATGGTAAAACCTGATGTTTCACTCGAAAGGTTTGCAGGATCTCTACATTGGTTAACCAGCGTTTCGGACAATTGGTCAAATCGTCAATATACGATTTATTATCCCACTCAAAACCGGCCATATAAGAATATTCATCGCTTAATTTGCGCAATTGAGATTTTGAAAAAGCAATATAATTTGAATATTGTTTTGCTTTTGACGGGTGATTTGTCACTCTCACCAAGTTTAATTGGCGAAATCATAAATCGAGATTTATATGCGAATGTTATTGCACTTCCTAGATTAAGCGCGAAAATTCACGCCGCAATGTATTCGCTTGCCGATTTGGTGGTTGCGGCCTCATTATTTGAAGGTGGTTTCCCGTTCTTATTCTCTGAAGCATTATCTGTGGATACGCCAGTGATTATGGCAAAGATTCCTGTGACAACAGCTGTTCTAGATGAAAAATTATGGGATAGTACATTGTTTGATCCACGAAATGTGCATGATATAGTTGAAAGAATTTTATATGGTATCAATAATTCAAACGAATTACTGTCATTGCAAAAGCCAATATTTGATTCACAAAAAGCAGATAGAAACTGGTCGGATGTAGCATATGAATACTATGAGGCATGTGTTGAGGGTGTAGGCGAATTTGAAATGAAGAAAGCCACCAAAAAACTAATTGAAAAGCGTGCTGATGCTCTAATTGAAGCTTCAAAAAATGGGAAATTTACAAACCTTGCTGACTTTGCAAAAGAATGGGAAGATTTAAATGGATAGGCGTGAGTTTAACTACCCTGAAAAGAATGGCTTTTCGTGCGCTAATTGTAAATTTTGGCGTACAAAAGATTTTAAAAATGGCACATGTGTAAGGTTTCCACCACGTCCTTTTGACATAAGTGGTAATAATTGTGTTTTTCCTGCTACATCGGCATTACAATGGTGCGGTGAGTGGCAAGTACAGGAACTAACTCTATTATGATTTAATGCTGAACAAATGGTGATTATGTTTATTACTTGCCGCTCATTAATAATATTAATTTGTAATTAACATAACCGATTAGTGAAGTATTAATTAAAGCTAATGCCAGAATGTTTACGGGTTAAAGGAAGTATTAAATGGGTGTTAGAAATCAATTTTGGTATTTCGACCCTAAAAAAGATATGCTTTGCCTATCTATTTGGGGTATGATTTTTATGTTCCCTGAATCTGAAAGAAATCATGCGCTTTCATATGCATTGAGTGATGAATTTGACCTTGGGATGCAAAATATTATTTTTAACACTCTAAAGTCCGGTGATTGCTTCGTCGATATTGGCGCGAGCGTTGGGGTTTTAACAACAATTGGTGCAAGAAAAGTGGGTGCTTTAGGTAAAGTTATAGCTTATGAGCCAATCCCTAAACTCGCAAAAGCCTGTGAGTTTAATGTTAAAAATAATGCCCCTAATATTAAATATCAGATATTTAATTCCTGTGCATTTAACGAAAAGAAAAATGTTTCCTTAAATGTTTACGAAATGGATTCCCGTATTTCCACCGCGTATTCTTATGATGCTGAAAGTCTGAATCCCAATGACTTTGTTAAAATTGACGTTGAAACAAGAATTCTTGATGAGGATTTGGCGGACTTTCAACATGTGGATTTAGTGAAGATCGATGCCGAAGGTGCGGAATTACCTATATTAAAAGGTATGCACAGTACAATCGCAGCCAATCCACAAATAAAAATAATTTTGGAATGGTCGCAAAACCATTTTGAACGTGCAGGATATGGCGGCAAAGAAATTATAGAATTTTTGTCAAAATTCGATATGGAAATATTCGGAATAGATCCTATTACTGGGAACCAAATCGGATTTGATCCAGTTAATTTTGAAGGTAATATTATTGCGCAAAAAAAGCTCAATAGGTTTTGTTAATAAGGTCTGAAATTTGGTTTTAGGTTTTTGATAAAGCCAAAACAAATTGATTTAGTTTTTGATGTGAGTTGTTTTGCATATTTAGATCGCTGCGCAATGATTCCAAAGAGATATTATTGTTTAAATTAATTATGAATTTGTACTGCTAGGAAAATGGATAAAGTAGAAGCAATTATAGTTGGTGCTGGTGTTATTGGCCTTGCTTGCGCGCGGGAGCTTGCGCTTTCTGGCCGTGAAGTGCTTGTCTTAGAAAAAGAGCGTTCATTCGGAATGGGGATTTCTTCGCGAAATTCAGAGGTAATCCATGCGGGAATTTATTATCCACAAAACTCTCTAAAAACTATTGCCTGTGTTGAAGGCAGAAAAATGCTATATAAATATTGCAATGAGCGGCACATTAATTATAAAAAATGTGGAAAATATATTGTTGCTACTAGTGACGAACAAATTGAAAAATTAGAAGAAATTTTGGCTAAAGCGATTGCTAATGGTGTTGATGATTTAAAGTGGGTTGATAAATCACAATTCAACGATATAGAGCCAGAAATTGTTGCAAGCCGCTCTCTTTTCTCTCCGTCAACAGGTATAATAGACAGCCATGGTTTCATGCAAAGCCTAATCGCAGATATTGAAAGTGCGGGAGGAATGATAGCTTATAATTCCAGTGTTGAAGGAATTAGGCTTGAAAATGGCTTTGTTATTTCTACTAATGAAGGGTTTGAAATACAATCAGACATTTTAATAAATGCCGCTTCATTAATGGCACAAGATATTGCACTTAAAGTAAATGGTCTTTCACCTGAAATAATTCCGCCAATACATTATGCAAAGGGGAATTATTTCACATTGGGGTATAAGAGCCCTTTTTCGCATTTGATTTACCCTGTTCCGCAACCAGGTGGATTGGGTATCCATGTGACGCTTGACTTAGCTGGTCAGGTACGTTTTGGCCCAGACGTTGAGTGGATTGATAAAATTGATTTTTCATTTGATAAGAATAGATCAGAGAGTTTTTATAATGCAATCCGTAAGTATTATCCAAATCTTAAAGATGACGCATTATTACCTGGTTATACAGGAATTCGCCCTAAATTAGTAAAAAAAGGGCAAGCCGATGCAGACTTCATGATACAAGGGCAAAAAATTCATGGGGTAAAAGGATTAGTAAATTTATTCGGGATAGAATCACCTGGATTGACTTCATCACTTTATTTGGCAAAATTAGTTGCAAGAGAAATATAGTCTATATAAACTGAATGGCATATTTTAAAGACGTTTAATATTGTCTATTTTATTACTCAACTCTTGCACAGCACGAATAAGGGGGGCGATAAGTTCGGTATAGCCAATTGATTTAACGTCTGATCCACCATTATGTGAATGGTCTTGAAAGCCACCAAAATCGATTCCTAATGATTGAAGTGTTTGTTCCACTTCTTGTGCAATTAAACCGTGATGATAACGTCTGCGCTTTTTCGTGCCGTTTTTTTGATGTGCTATAAGTTTGATAATTATATTACCATTTTCGTCGATTTCTTTAATTTGTTCAAGATAATCGTCACGCATATCCCATTTGAAGTCTACGGGGCGCAAAGCATTTATGAAATCAAGACCTAATATCGTATCTCGAATATCGGCTTTATCGCGCATGTCTGACCGATTTTGAACTGCGCCGTATGAATATGTAATTGTCGAGGCATCACCTAATTGAATTTGGTTAGATGCCGAAACGCGTGCGCCATTACCAATGCCGCAACAATTCGTGAAATCGGTATTATTAGTTCCATCTTGCCGCCAAACTAATGCATAATGGCCAATTGCCGTATTGTAACTACCTGTATTATTATAAAATAATGTATGTGACCCCATGGCATGGTTTGCAATACCCGTCGTATTATTTAATAATGAATTGTGGCCAATCGCAGTATTGGCAATTCCACTTGTGTTATTAAATAAAGAATAAGCACCAAGTGCTGTATTTTCTTTCCCGTTTGTATTATTGTAGAGCGAGTTAACACCAATTCCAACGCTGAGATTGCCACTAGTAATGCTTTTCATGGCACCAAATCCCATAGCAGTATTATAACTTGCCTCAGAAGTGGTGCTTGCCGTTAGGTTTGTACCGCCGCTGTTCAGGCCAATAAAAGTATTATAACCGTCACTATCATTAGCTCTGGCAAGGTTGATTAAATCTAGTGTGTTTGATTTTAATATAGAGTTTTGCGAGCCTTGAATATCAGCTGGAAAATCTATCGAGTTATTGAATGTAGTAATGTTCGTTAAAGGGTTAATGTTAAAAGTATTTTGCCAATTTGAACCATCTATTGAGATTTTTAAACCAAAATTATCATTGCCCGTAAGCCCAAATTCGGCCCGACCGCTATAATTAGTTTGAAACAAAAATGCTGCGGTATTGTTTGTGTTTTCCTTATTGACTTTTATACGCAAATTTCCGTCACCATTTTCAGCAACATATTTAGCGCAGAATAAAGCATTATTTAATTTTGATGCGAATGTATTGATGTTGTCGGCGCTGGTGCCGATGCCAAGTTTTGTGAACATATCTGCTTGTTCTGAATTAACTGAAAGCAATTTCCACAAGCCAGTATAACAATAAAATTTGCCCTCACTTTCGATAAATGCAAGAAAGCCATTTTGAGGTCTAATATAGTCCCAACCAAGGTTTTGATATGTTGCAACGTGATTTTCTTTGCCTTCCCATTCACCGTATGCGCCATTGCCAATAATATATCTCGCGCCATCTTCAGGAGAGGTTGGCGGCGTATTTAGAGTGTTGCTTTTTACGGAGAGCATCAATAAAGCATCAATTTTATTGACTAAGTCATTAAATGTTACGTGCTTTTGGGATTGTGAAGCAATTAAAAACTGCAAAGAAAGATTAGCGGACAAATCAGACATATAAACTCCTGCAAAATATGCAAAAGTTTATTTTAATTACCGGAGAGGGGGATAAGTTTTATCGCTACTACACAATGTGTGAATTAAGTGGCGCAAATCTTAAAATGATGTGCATCCCGATAAATGTTGTTTGACGTCAAGCAGCGCTTTATCAACAAGATTATTTGCCATTTGCGGGTCGTGGCGAAGCAATTTCAAATAATTGGCAGCTTCTACCAAATCTGCATCTGCCCAGAGTGTATCTTTTAATTTATAGATATTGTCGGGATCTTTTGCTGGGATAAGCTTATATTTTACCAGCATGGAATTATCTTTATTGGCAAAGTCACATGGGGCAGAATAATTAGTGGTGATTACTGGTAGTCTGAATAGCATTGCTTCGGCAATTTGCAGACCGAAACCTTCTGAACGTTGGAGTGACAATAATACATCCGACATTGCATAAAGTCGGTATAAGGCCTCAAGACCGCCGCCAAAGTTTTTGCTATCAATCAAGCGTATGTTGCAATTTGCTTTTTCCACGTTGGTTTTTAGCCTATCCAGTGCGGCAGGGAAATTTTTCTCATTGATATATCTTATAAATAAAATGCAATTGTCATTTTTATTGAAAGCTTTTTCAAAGGCTTCAATGCATCCTAAAATATGTTTCCTTTCCATGCTTGATGAAAAGGAAAAGGAATTGATTGCAATAAATGTATCTTCGAAAATATTGTATTCTCTTCGGATTTTCGTACGCTTATATTTATCAGTGTCAATTTTTGATAGGCCGACAGCGTGTGGAAGCACCCGAATTTTTATATCAGAATATTGGGCAAAACATTGTTTAACAAACTCGCTTGGCACCCAAATTTCGTTCATTTTATCGATAAGAAGCTGCCATTCGGTTGGTAATTTATCAAGTTCATAGACCCAATAAGCAATTTGATATTTGTTATCCAAGAATGGTCGCGGGATTTTACTTCGGATTAGGGGAAAAATGTCGGGATTGACCACAAAAACAACATTATCCCCATCTTGCGGCGCTCTAATATTGTTTAGGTCAAGCTGGTTTGCGGTTTGGAAATGCAATGGCGAAATATCAATTTTTGAATACTCAATTCCGTTTTTATCAAATTCTAAAAGTAGTAAATCAGATGCTGTTTTATGGCTTAAATTAGAGCTAAAAAAACCAAAAACATAAAAATGACATGCTGAATCAAATTTTATTTTAGCGGGCGCAGGTATGGTTGTTATATAAACACGACGATAAAACCACCAAAATATCTGGCTTAAATAAATGCGAATTTTAAAAGGAATTAAGTGCCACAGAAATTTGAGTATTTTAATTAATAAATGCATCTAATTTTACTTTACTTGATGGGCATATAATTTGTGTGTCCCTTGTTACTATCATAAATGCTCAAAAATCAATTGCTACCTGCATTAACATTTAAACTAAAGTGGCGCGCGGCTGAGCTCCGGCGTATGTGCCGCCCCATCGGAGCGTTGAGAAAAATCGAAACTAGCGTGAGGTATAAAGAAATGGTGCCTCTGGCCGGAGTCGAACCGGCACACCTCTCGGTACTCGATTTTGA
>APMI01053212.1_pt1 | contig 13701 bp, 10 predicted proteins | sample 667938 | NCBI WGS metagenome assembly APMI01 (sample SAMN01084076, study PRJNA167559) | wastewater metagenome | biome: Wastewater | place: Denmark: Ejby Moelle, Odense | collected 2011-11-28 | reverse complement strand
TTTGGGTGCGGTTGGGCAAAATTAAATGTGCTGCAATTTGGGTCGGCTTGTGCGGTTGCATTGCAGCTCTTTTAATTTTGCGAAGGGTTGGCATTTTCTCTGTCATTTTTCTGCTCGTTTATTGTCGGTTGTGTCGGTCTTTTAGGCTTGCTTGTAACTTTTTAATTTGTGCTTTATCGAAAATATTGGCTACTGTTTTGTGTTTTGGATACCCAAGCTACAATTTGAAGTTAAACAATTTCATTAAGTCTCTTTCTTCCTGATTTTTAGCCATAAGCCGGAGTGTATCCATCGGCAAATTTTGTATTTGATTTAGGTAATGGGTATAAAAGCTGCGGTACCCATTGCATCATTGGTAAACGTATCTATGTCGAGTATTTATAAGATTGTGGAAGGGAAGCGTATAATAAGTTAGGGGTTCTGGGTGCCAAACTCGGTAGAATTATTATGGAAAGAAATCAGACGAAAGCTCTTCCATAACAACCGTCAATAGCCGATGACGTGGAAAATACTTTAGCAAAGCTTTAAGTGATTGTTGTAAAAACCGGGTAGCTATCCAAAAATTCTCCACCGGATATTTATACTTTAATAAATTGAGGACGGTTACTTATAAAGAGTACCCCCGCAAATTGATGCATCCCTTGCAAAAAACGATGTAGGGTTTTCATAGAATCAATGGGTTCTGCAACCAGCAAGAACAGTTTGCCTGTTTGTTTTAGTCTTGCTTTATTGGTTTGAGTTTGTAGATATTCAATTATCCTTTGAAAAATATCAGATTCAAAGTAGGGCGAATCAGGGCGGTTGATAAAATGACATCGGAGGGTTTCATTTTTCAAACTCATTTTTTCAAAACCAAGTTCTATTGCAAGCCTTCGGCATTTTACGGTTTCAAACAGGTCATTTACCTGTGTGGGTATTGTTCCAAATCTATCTTCCAACTCATGGTATATATCGGTCAATTCTTTATCATTCTCGCAATTATTCATGCGTTGGTACAAGGATAGTCGTTCTGCAATATTTTCGATATAAGCATCAGGAATGAGGATCTCCAAGTCGGTATCGATAGTGCAGTCTTGCACAAAATCATCTTGCTTGCTGATTTCCTCTTTAAAAAGATCTTTAAACTCAGTTCGTTTCAGTTCTCGGATGGCCTCGTCCAAAACCTTTTGGTACATTTCGAAACCAATATCGGCCATAAAGCCGCTTTGCTCTCCCCCTAATAAGTTTCCTGCTCCGCGAATATCCAAATCGCGCATGGCAATTTGAAAGCCACTACCCAACTCGCTATGCTGCTCCAACGTTTGTAAGCGTTTGCGGGAGTCGCTGGGCAATGTGCTCATCGGTGGTGCTAATAAATAGCAAAATGCCTTTTTGTTGCTACGACCTACGCGACCACGAAGTTGATGCAAGTCGCTTAGCCCAAATTGATGTGCATTGTTTACAATAATTGTGTTTACATTGGGGATATCCACACCGCTTTCCACAATATTCGTACAAACCAACACATCATATTTTCGATCTATAAAATCTAAAATCCTTTCTTCCAATTTGTTGCCTTCCATTTGCCCATGAGCATATCCGATAGACAAATCGGGACAAAGCCCTTGTATCAATGTGGCCATTTCTGCAAGCCCAGCTACCCGATTGTGAATAAAAAAAACCTGCCCACCCCGTTCCGTTTCAAAGTACACCGCATCTCTTACAAAATCTTCATTATATACCTGTATTTCTGTTTGTATGGGTTGGCGGTTGGGCGGAGGCGTATTGATAATGCTTAAATCTCGTGCACCCATTAACGAAAACTGCAGTGTGCGGGGAATGGGTGTTGCAGTAAGCGTCAGACAATCTACAGTAGTTCGAATCGTCTTGATTTTTTCTTTATGAGCTACGCCAAATTTTTGCTCTTCATCCACAATCAGCACGCCCAAATCTTTAAACTTAACGTCTTTGCCAATGATGCCGTGCGTGCCAATCAAGATGTCTATTTTCCCATCTTTAAGTTTTTCTAACGTTTCCTTTTTTTCTTTGGCCGATTTGAAACGATTGATAAAATCAACGGTAACTGGAAATTCACTTAGCCGCTCGCTAAAAGTTTTATAATGCTGAAATGCCAATATCGTTGTGGGAACCAGAATGGCGGCTTGTTTACCATCAATGCAGGTCTTGAAAGCCGCACGGATAGCCACTTCAGTTTTGCCAAAACCTACATCGCCACATACTAACCTATCCATTGGCGAAGCCGATTCCATATCTTTTTTTACATCGGCAGTAGCCTTGCTTTGGTCGGGAGTATCTTCGTAAATGAAAGAAGCCTCCAGTTCGCTTTGTAAATAATTGTCAGGGCTGTGCGCAAAGCCTTGCTGTGCCTTTCGTTTTGCATAAAGCTTTATCAAATCAAAAGCTATTTCTTTAACCTTCGCCTTTGTTTTTTCTTTTAATCTGTTCCACACATCACTACCCAGCTTGTTCACTTTTGGAACGCTACCATCCTTCCCTGTATATTTAGCAATTTTATGCAGCGAGTTGATGTTTACATACAAAACATCTTTATCCTTGTAAATAAGCCGAACGGCTTCTTGCATTCTTCCGTTCACATCTACCTTTTGTAACCCGCTAAATACACCAACCCCATGATCGATGTGTGTAACATAATCTCCCGGTTGCAACTCTCTCAAAGTACGAAGGGTAATGGCTTTGTTTTTGTTATAAGCCTGCTTTATTTTATACTTATGATAGCGTTGAAAAATTTCATGATCGGTGTAGCAAACAATTTTGAGATCATGATCTACAAATCCTGAGTGTATTGATCTGGATATCGGATTGAACACCAGATCTGCTTTCAAATCATCAAAAATGGTTTGTAGCCTTTGGAGCTGTTTGGTATTCTCAGAAAAAATATAAACTCCGTATTGCTTCTTTTCCTTTTCCTTTAGATCTTTTATTAGCAGATCAAACTGACGATTAAAAGCAGGTTGAGATTGTGTATTAAAACGATACGCTTCTATTGCATTGTATGTATCATCTCCAAAATATACTACCGTTCTTTGTGTTAAAGATTTTGTGAATAGATTGGCCGTAATGAAATCATTTTCGGATAAATTTTTTTTGAATATTTTATCCGAATCTTCGTTGTCTGCTATCGTTTTTGCCGACTTGTTGTAGTCTAAAAAATATTGCAGTTCTTCCTCATTGTCTTTCAGCCGCTCTTGGCAAAGTGCCTGATCCTGCATCCAAATGATTGTATTGGATGGCAAAAACTCCAACAACGCAACTCGCTCTTCGCTGGTAAATTGCGTATCAATATTTGGTATGATGGAAACTGAAAGTAATTTTCTTTCGCTTAACTGAGTTTCGGGATCTATAATTCGGATTGAATCAATTTCGTTGCCAAACAATTCAAAGCGATAAGGCTTGTCGTTGCCAAAAGAATAAATATCAAAAATACCGCCACGTAGCGCATACTGACCCGGGCCATACACAAAATCGCTACGAATAAAACCGTAACCATCTAACTTTAGTAATAACTGGCCAATGTCAATAGTATCAGCCGTTTTTATGTGAATTATGTTTTCTGAAAGCGTTTTTGAGATAACAACTTTTTCAAATAATGCTTCTGGGTAGGTAATTAATATTTTTTTTCTTATCTCATTGTCAGAAGCAAATTTGGTAAGGGCCTCCGTTCGCAGCATCACATGCGAGGCATTGAGTAAACTAAAATTTTTTCGGGTTTTAAAAGAAGAGGGAAAGTAAAAAACATCTAAAGCCCCGGTGATGCTTTCCAAAGTGTTATGGAAATAAGCGGCATCCTCTGCCTCATTTAGTACAACAATATGGTTGAATGTTTCTGTTTTGGCCGCCACTGCTGCAAAAACAAAGGGAACGGCACTTCCAAAAAGACCTGTAATAGCGATTGATGTGGTTGCTTTAGGCAAGGAAAAGCCAGCCGCTATTTGTAAACAACGGGGATCGTTTAAGTAGAAATTCTGCAGCACATCCTGACTCATCGGTAGGCAAAGGTACGTGGAAGTTGAAAAAATTGCAAGCGAAAGAACTACTAAATGTTCGAGATGTCTATTGGTTGAACTTTAACCAAGGAGATCGCCCGGAGCAAAACAGGTATTGATTCAGAACAAAATCACGATACGGCGGTATAAAAAATAGCTGCCATAATTGGTTTACAAAATAAGGGCAACGTTCTGTCTTTATATGCTATAAACTGAAGGCAATAGTAGTAAAATTTTCAATCTCCTTCTCATTTGTTATTCTTTTATTCCCAGAAGTACAAAATGGGAGTTTTGTAACAAGGGTATAAAAAAATGATGTACGTTTGAGGTCGTGTTAAGTAAAAAATGGTATATGCAAAGAATATTATTTCTAATAGTTTTTTCTATTTGTTTTCAATGGGCGCACACCCAAACATACCAGCCTTCCTGGGAATCACTGGAGTCGCGTCCTATTCCCAAATGGTTTACCGATGCGAAGTTTGGCATATTTATACATTGGGGCTTATATAGTGTTCCGGCTTGGGCTACAAATTCTTATGCCGATGGTTTTGGAAGCAATTACTCAGAATGGTATTGGGAGCGATTGAATAACACTAAGCTTAAAATACATAAAGAGTTTGTAGATTTTCATAACAAAAATTATGGTCCTAATTTTAGGTATCAAGATTTTGTAACACAGTTTAAGGCAGAACTTTTTGACCCAGAGCTTTGGGCCAAAATATTTAAAGATGCCGGAGCTCGGTATGTTGTACTTACAAGCAAGCACCACGATGGGTTTGCCCTGTGGCCTAGCCGGGAGGCTTGGAATTGGAATGCCTACGATGCGGGGCCTCATAGAGATTTGGCCGGAGATCTTAGCCAGGCTGTGAAAAAAGTAGGCTTGCACATGGGGTTCTATTATTCATTATACGAGTGGTATAATCCGCTGTACAAGCAGGATGTGAAAAAATATGTAACCGAGCATATGCTACCTCAACTGAAAGATCTGGTTACTCGTTACCAACCCGATCTTATTTGGCCTGATGGAGAATGGGATCAAAGCGATACCACTTGGCACAGTCGGGAATTTTTGACATGGTTGTACAACGAATCTTCGTCCAAAAGTACCGTTGTTACCAATGATCGCTGGGGCGGCGGTCGCCATCATGGCGGATATACCACAACCGAGTATGGACAGGGAAGCTCCAGTATGACACGCCCGTGGGAAGAATGCCGAGGTATTGGAGAGTCGTTTGGCTTTAATCGAAATGAAAATCTGGATCAATACCAAACCAGTAAGCAGCTAATTGAGATGCTGGTTGATATAGTATCGCGTGGTGGTAATTTGCTGTTGAACATTGGACCTGCCGCCGATGGAACAATTCCTGTAATTATGCAACAACGCTTAAAGGATATGGGCGACTGGCTAAAGGTGAATGGCGAAGCGATATACGAAACAACTGCTTGGGTAGAGGCTCCCAAGCAAAAACAGAAAGGTATTTATTTTACAAAAAAGGGAAAAGACTTATATGTACTACTCACCAACTGGAAAAAGCAATTTGCAATTCCTGTAAAAGGCGGCTCTAAAGTGACGTTGCTGGGAAGCAATCAAAAAGTGTCAACGACTAAACAGGGTAATGGAATTAGCATTATTGCTCCGGAAATTAATCCCGAAAACAACCCCAGTACGTATGCTTGGGTATATAAAATAAGTAATGCGTTTTAATATTGAGGACGGAACAATTTTAGTAAGTATTTTTACAGCGATAAATTAGAATGACTATGCAGGAAAGTAAAAGACAAAAACAGGTGGCCGGTTTGTTGAATGAAGAAATGAATACCATCTTTCAACATTTGGGTTTGAGTATGATAGCTGGCGGTATGGTTTCAATTTCGTCTGTAAAAGTTACTCCCGATTTGTTAGAAGCAAGATTTTATCTAAGCTTTTTTCAGATAGAAGATAGAGATGCGGCTTTGCATAAAATAGAAGAACGACATCACGAAATAAAGAAAGAATTGGCTGCGGCGGTACGCCACCAGTTACGCAACATTCCTATCTTGAAATTTTTTGCAGACGACACGCTAGATCATGTTTTTAAAATGGAAGAAATTTTTAAAAAAATAGAAGAAGAAAGAAAGCCAAACACTAACGAGTAAAAGCTTTCTTCAATCGAAGCTATCAATTAAATATTTTGTACACACTTTTTGCCTGGCGGTATTTTAAAGCAAAAAAATCTACCAATGTTATCAATATCATTGCTTGGATTTGTATTGTGGCAATGGTGGTGGGCACCGCAGCACTTATTTTGGTACTTAGTGTTTTCAATGGCTTTGAAGGATTGGTAAAGTCTTTATATGCCTCCTTTTATCCAGATTTAAAAGTAAGTCCAATATCAGGAAAAGTGTTGCATCTTAGTAAACAACAACTGGAACAGCTACAAGTTGTGAAAGGAATTAAAAGTTTTTCCTTAGTAATAGAGGAAAAGGCTATTCTACAAAACGGTAACAATCAATCCATTGTTTATCTAAAAGGAGTGGATAGTAATTATGCCAATACCACCACTGTAAGCGAACATGTTTACTCCGGAAAATATGGAATTGGCACTTCGGAACAGCCTTTATTGTTTTTGGGTGTAGGGGTAGAAGGGGTTTTAGGTATTAGAGCAGGAAGTGATGTTTTGCCAATGATGATTTACATTCCACGAAAGAGCAACTCGGAACAGTTTAATGGATTGGAAGATATTACGAGCGATACGATACACACTTCGGGTTCTTTTATGATTCAGCAAGACTTTGACAACAAATATGTAATTACCAATGCTTCATTTTTAAAAAATGCTATGAAACTTGCTCCTAACGAATTTAGCGGAGTAGAAATTGCGGTATCCAGTCGGGATGCCGTCAAAAACATCAACCATCAACTTTCAAAAATATTTGATCCTACTGCATATAAAATTGAAACCCGGTATCAGCAAAACCAAAGCTTGTATGCCATTATGAATCTGGAGCGATGGGTGTTTTACGCCGTACTTTGCATCATACTTATTGTGGCGGCATTTAACATGGTAGGTGCACTCACTATGCTGGTATTGGAAAAGCAAAAGGACATTAGTGTATTAAATGCAATGGGAGCCAATCGAAATTTTATTTTAAAGATATTTTTAAGCGAAGGGTTTTTGCTTGCCGCAATGGGTGGTGGTATTGGTATGTTGATTGCGCTGATTCTTGTAATTCTACAGAAACAATTTCATATAGTACCATTAGAAGGCGGATCGTTCCTAATTGATTATTTCCCCGTAGCATTGAAGGGTACAGATTTTTTGCTCGTTGCATTAACTGTTTTGGTTGTATCCTTTTTAGCATCCTGGTTTCCGGCATACAAAGCATCTAAGCAAGAATTTTCTTTGAGAAGCGAATAAGCTACTGCACTTCTCCCACCAAAAAGATGCTTCCACAAACTAATATCAGATCGTCTTTGTGCGCATGGTATTTTGCAGTTTCAAGAGCAGTGTTTACATTCTCAAAAGTATTTCCCTGCAATCCTACAGTTGCGGCCTTTTCCTTCAAAACCTCTGAGGGCAGTGCTCGTTGAATATGTGCGTTGGTAAAATAATATATTGCAGTTTTGGGTAATAAATCTAAAACTGAATCAATGTCTTTGTCTTTTACCATCCCCAATACAATGTGCAGCCGATGATAGCTCGTTGTTTCAAGTTGGTTTTGTAACTCTTTTATACCATTCTCATTATGAGCTACATCTAATACAATTCTTGGGTGGTGCTGAATGGTTTCCCAACGGCCATGTAAGCCTGTTTGCTTTTTTGCCTGCTTCAATCCACGAACGACGCAATCTTCACCAATCTCTATCCCCTTTAATTTCAATTGGTGTACACTTTCCAATACGGTTAGAAGGTTCTTTGTTTGATACTGACCTGCAAGATCGAGGTGATACGTTTTATGATCTGTTTTTTCCTTTTCTGAAACTGTTACCAGTAGCATTTCGCCTTCATAATGCCAGTCTTCAATTTGAAAATGATCCTCGGCAAAACAAATCGGCGCATTCACTTCCTTCGCTTTGCTCAAAAAAACCGACTCACTTTCAACATGTCTTTCACCAATTACAATTGGAGTTGCCGGTTTGATAATGCCAGCTTTTTCAAAAGCAATCTTGGCAATGCTATCGCCGAGAAACTGAACATGGTCGAGCCCAATATTTGTAATTACGGATAAAATAGGGAGAATGATATTGGTACTATCCAGCCTGCCACCAAGCCCCGTTTCTATTATGGCAAAATCTATTTGATGTTTTTGAAAATGATCAAAAGCCATTGCTACAGTTATTTCAAAATAACTGGGACGAATCTGTTCAATTTCGGGCTTGATTTTTTCAATAAAATCCACCACCTCTGCTTCTGTAATCATGATGCCATTTATCTTTATACGCTCTCTAAAATCTTTCAAATGAGGCGATGTATATAGCCCAGTTTTGTAACCAGCAGCTTGGAGTACCGATGCCAGCATATGGCTAACAGACCCCTTTCCGTTGGTGCCAGCTATGTGTATAAACCGTTGAGAATGGAGAGGGCTTTGCAATAAATTGCATAATACAAGTATATTGGAAAAACCATCTTTTATGGCACTGCTACCTATGCGACTATACATAGGTAAATGGTCGTACATATATTCGATTGTTTCTGTATAATTCATTACGCAAATATAATTATGCTTTGATCGTCCCCTCATCAATTATCGGTTTTTAATTGTCAATAATTAATACATTTGACGGATGAATAAAATTGCAATCATTGTAGCAGGAGGATCTGGGAAAAGAATGGGGACTGAACTCCCTAAACAATTTTTATTATTGAACAATAAGCCAGTTTTGTATTATACGTTGAATACTTTTTTATCCGCATATGAGGATATGCAAATTGTTTTGGTACTTGGTGAAGAATATGTAGATATGGGTAGGGAAATTATTGATGCTTATTTTGAAAAAGATCGCATTAAAATTGCGATAGGCGGGCTAACCCGGTTTGAGTCTGTGAAAAAAGGATTAGAGCTCGTAACTGAGGAGTCAATAGTTTTTGTGCATGATGCTGTGCGGTGTGCACTTACCATTCAATTAATACACAGGTGTTACGAGTGTGCCTTGGCAACAGGTACCGCCATCCCCGCTGTAAAATGTACTGATAGCTTGCGTATAATAATGGAAGATGGCAATAATGAAGTAATCAATCGGGAGAAAGTAGTACAAATTCAAACTCCACAAACCTTTCATAGCAAAATATTACTGCCGGCTTTCAAGATTGACGACAAAGACTGGTTTACCGATGAAGCGAGCGTGGTAGAAGCATTTGGAATGAAAGTATCCTTAGTAGCAGGCGAACAACAAAATATAAAAATCACCCACCCCATAGATTTAAGAGTGGCAGAACTTACATTAGCGCAGTAGTTTTTTAATTACTAATATGAGCACTACCAATTATGGTCAAAATTTGATGTGCCACATCCATCGCTTTTAGGCCGTCAATTTCTGATACTATGGTTTGTGTATTGTTGTAAATAGCTCCTTTAAACGCTTCCAGCTCTTGTTTGATAGCGTTTATTTGCGGTACAGGGGGGGTTGCCACAGCGATCGTTTTTGCACCATTGGGAGTAGCCAAATCAAACGAAAAAACGTCTTTGTCTTTAGCATCTTTGAGTTTAATTATTTCGGTTTTCTTGTCCAGAAAATCGATACCGATATACGCATCTTTTTGGAATATCCGCATTTTGCGCATCTTTTTCATAGAAATGCGGCTTGATGTGAGATTAGCAACGCATCCATTGTCAAATTCAATTCTCACGTTGGCAATATCCGGAGTATCTGTCAAAACGGCCACACCGCTTGCAGAAATTTTCTTTACATCGCTTTTTACCAAACTAAGTATTATATCGATGTCGTGTATCATCAAATCGAGAATCACACTCACTTCTGTACCACGAGGGTTGAACTGCGCTAGCCGGTGCACTTCTATGAAAACAGGCTTCAAGTCAACCCCTTTTAAAGAAAGGAATGCAGGATTGAAGCGTTCCACATGGCCTACCTGTAATTTGATATTAGCCTCTTTTGCCAGCTTTACTAATTGGCGAGCTTCGTCCATGGTGTTTGCAAATGGTTTTTCTACAAACACATGTTTGCCCATTTTGATAGCCTTTTCGCACCACTCATAGTGGTAATTTGTGGGGGTTACTACATCTATAGCATCACATAGACTTAAAAAAGCTTCAGCATCAAAAAAACGCTTTATTTGATATTTTTCGCTCACTTCGTTGGCAATATCATTATTAGGATCCATAAATCCTACCACTTCTACATCGTTTATTTCCAACCAATTATTCAAATGAAATTTACCCAAATGCCCCACACCAATAATACCGATTTTAAGCATAGTGAACGTATTTATTATAAAAGTACACTTATTAGATTGTCTTACAACGAAAAAGAGCAGGGTTTTGTAACCTGCTCTTTTGTTGACCCATAAGGATTCGAACCTTAACTAACTGAACCAAAATCAGTAGTGCTACCGTTACACCATGGGTCAATCCTTTGTCCGATTTTATCAATCGGGACGCAAAAATAAGACTTTCGTTCAAATTTAACCATTACCATGCGCACTTTTTTTTATCAAAGAGCAGAATGACAAATATCATTGTAGTTTGTTGCATTTATAATATGTTATGAGTTAATTTAGCCCAACATTTTTTAACGATCAAAAAAATTCAATAACAATGAAAGTTACCGTAGTTGGAGCAGGCGCAGTAGGAGCTACTTGTGCAGATAATATAGCCAGAAAAGAATTGGCTTCAGAGTTAATGCTGCTCGATATAAAAGAAGGAGTAGCCGAAGGAAAAGCTATCGATATGATGCAAACTGCAGCATTGCTGGGCTTCGACACTAAAATCAAAGGCGTAACCAACGATTATGCTGCCACCGAAAATTCGGATGTGGTTGTAATTACTTCAGGATTGCCTCGTAAACCAGGAATGACGCGTGAAGAATTGATCGGCGTAAATGCAGGAATTGTAAAGAGTGTAACAGAGAACATCTTAAAACACTCGCCAAATACTATCATCATTGTAGTGTCTAACCCAATGGATACGATGAACTATCTTACATTAAAAACCTCCGGGTTGCCTAAAAACAAAATATTGGGAATGGGTGGCGCCTTGGATTCGTCTCGTTTTCGCTACTACTTAAGTCAGGAACTACAATGCTCTCCTGCCGATCTTAATGCGGTTGTAATTGGAGGGCACGGAGATACAACAATGATTCCTCTTATAAAACACGCTACTTGGGGCAGTACGCCTGTTACCAACTTCCTTTCCGAAGAGCAGCAACAAAAAATTGTATCCAGTACAATGGTGGGTGGTGCTACACTTACTAAACTGATTGGTACTTCGGCCTGGTATGCACCCGGTGCTGGTACGGCAGCTATGGTAGAAAGTATTCTTAGAGATGAGAAAAAAATCATTTCATGTGGTGTGTATTTGGAAGGAGAGTATGGACAAAACGATATTTCATTAGTGGTACCCGTAACAATTGGCAGAAATGGCTGGGAGAAAATCATTGATTTTAAACTAAGCGATGATGAGCAAGCTGCTTTTAATAAAAGTGCAGATGCTGTAAGAACAATGAACGATGTGTTGAAAACATTATAATCAGCACTCTCTTTAGCAAGCAATTATTTGAAAGCTCTGGAACTCCCAGAGCTTTTTTGTACATTAGTCCCTTATTAAAAAAGATAAAAATGCTATCGCCAACCTGGACAAAAAATGACAAAAGAGCCCATTGGCTGATTATTTCGTTTTCGATAATTGTGTTTGTGGTAATTGCGGCACTTAGCAGGATACACATAACGGTAAATTGGGGCTTTGATGTGCATATTTTTGCACTCATCAATGCTGTTATAAATTCAGCCGTTGCCCTATTGTTGATAGGCGCATTGATTGCAGTAAAAAAGGGAAGCTATCTCCTGCACAAAAAACTTATGCTTACGGCACTGATCTTGTCAGTTTTGTTTTTAATAAGCTACACCTTTCATCACATTCTTGCCGGCGAAACTAAATTTGGCGGCACAGGATCTTTAAAATTGGTTTATTATATTCTATTAATTACTCATATCCCTCTTGCGGGTATCATATTGCCTTTTATTCTTTACACCGCTTACCGAGCTTTAATAGGTGAGTATCCGAAGCATAAAAAGTTGGCAAAAATTACTTGGCCGCTTTGGTTATATGTCGCCGTAACCGGGGTGCTGGTGTATTTGCTTATTAGTCCCTATTATAGTTGAGCAGGTTTCGTTCTTACTCTTTTCAAACCAACCCCGATTTTCCTTCCTGAAAAACAAGATGCAACAAGCAAGCAGAGCAATACACCTTTTCCGCAAATAAAGTAATTGACAACTTGAATGGACTTTACATACAGACATGGGACAAAAAAGGACTTGCAAAGTTTAAAAAATTTGGCAATTAATTCTTGGAAACAGTTTCGTTCAAAATTGACCCCAGATAATTGGCAAAAATTGTTTGATAGTTTAAACAATGACAATACTTATACCGAACTACTTGAAAAAGCAACCTGTTTTGTTTGCACAACTAATACCAACAAAATTGCAGGAATGGCTTTTCTTGTTCCGAGAGGAAACCCCACAAACACCTGCGACAAAGAATGGGCTTACATTCGTTTTGTAACCGTTGATCCATGTTTTGGCAAGCAAGGTATTGGAAGAAAATTAACCACTTTGTGTGTTGATACCGCAAGGAACAACAACGAACGTGTTATTGCTCTTCATACCTCCGAACTTATGAAAACTGCAAGACACCTGTATGAAAGTTTGGGCTTCAAAATGCTGAAAGAAATTGACCAACGGCTTGGAAAACGATATTGGCTATATAAACTTGATCTTGACTAAACGAATACAGAGGCACAAAGCAAAAAGCGCAACACTGCCTTCTTATTAAACAATTACGATACATAAAAAATTTTAGTAGAAGCTAATGCGCAAACAACAAAGTCGGCTAATAATCCATTTCACCCTATCTTCGTTTTCATAATTAAACCAATAAATAGATGAACGTTTTTGAAGTAAATGGAGGTAAAAAATTACAGGGAGCTATTACACCGCAGGGCGCAAAAAACGAGGCATTACAAATTATTAGTGCCGTTTTACTTACACCCGAAGTGGTAACAATAAAAAACATTCCCGATATACTGGATGTAAATCTGTTAATTGAGCTATTATCGGAGATGAACGTAAAAGTAACTCGCTTAGACAGGAGTACCTGCGTTTTCAAAGCAGATGATGTAAATATCGACTATCTGCATAGTGCCGATTTTAAAAAGAAAAGTGGTCGATTAAGAGGAAGTGTAATGTTAGCGGGCGCAATGCTGGCACGATATAAAAAGGCTTTTATACCCAAGCCGGGTGGCGATAAGATAGGTAGAAGAAGGTTGGATACCCATGTTATTGGATTTCAAAAGCTGGGAACAAATTTGGATTACAATCAGGAAGACGGCTTTTTTCATTTGACAACCGAAGAACTGAAGGGTACTTATATGTTGCTGGATGAGCCCTCTGTTACCGGAACAGCGAACATTGTAATGGCTGCCACAATGGCTACCGGAATTACTACCATTTACAACGCTGCTTGCGAACCATATTTACAACAGCTT
>APMI01001235.1_pt1 | contig 13702 bp, 16 predicted proteins | sample 667938 | NCBI WGS metagenome assembly APMI01 (sample SAMN01084076, study PRJNA167559) | wastewater metagenome | biome: Wastewater | place: Denmark: Ejby Moelle, Odense | collected 2011-11-28 | reverse complement strand
CCTGCCGACCTCTCGAGCGTGCGACCGACGAGGTCAGGCCGGCCGGTCAACTCTCGACAGGCTCGGTTGGCGAGTTCAATCCGATGCGTGGGGCCAGCCACCACGGCCATGATGACGGGCGCCTGGTCGAACACCTGAGGGAAGTCCGCCACGCCCTGCGGCGCAGGTTGCTTCTCACGGCTGGTGGACGCCTGCGCGGCCAGCAACAGCACACCCGCCACGGGACCGGTCCCCTGCGCGTCCGGAATCGGCGAGCAGGAAAAGGTCCATGAGACTTCGGACGACGCGTCTCCTACTGCAGCGTCGGCCTTCAGGTGACCAACCCATGAACCCACACCGCCCCGTAACGCTTGCTCGGCATGAGGGCTGAACGCAGGCCACGTGGGGCCGAGCGCTGTCGAGGCAGGTCGGCCGATCACCGCGGCTGGATCGACGCCGATCAGCGCCGCAGCGGCGTCGTTGCAGAGGCAGACAAGATTGGCGCCCCACAGGACCAGCATCGGATGTGGCGTTGCAGGCAGCATGCGAACAAAGACCTGCAGTGCACCGGGCCACGTCTCTGGCGCGCCGAGGCCGGCCTGCACCCAGTCGACACGGCGCAGCGCTTCCACGCAGCGATCGCTGCCTGACAGGAAATCCAGCGCGTTTACCGGCGTGTTGCCCATGAACTCCGAACCTTGGTCGATGCGCCGCCTGCTCGCGTTGGGAGCCTGGGGCTCGAGGTTTATAGCAGCCCGGCTTCTCCGCCTCAGACGGCCTCCCTAACGCAACAGGGTGTTTGACCGCTTGAGGGGCGTCTACCCTTTCTTCCCTTGCAGGGCGTCCGCGATCCGGTCGGGCAGCTCTTCCAAGGTGTTCTGCTTGTGAAATACGCAGGCCACCCCGCCTTCGTGAGCCGCTACCAGGTCTTGCTCAGGGAAGTTGCCTGAGCCGATCACGACCGGCATCGACGCGCGGACCGCCTTGACCGCGCGCAGGATGTCGAGACCCGACATCTCCGGCATGTTCAGGTCCGTCACGACGATGTCGAATGCTTGCGGCTCGGCGTTGAACTGCTGCAGCGCTTCGCGGCCATCGGGGAACGCCGTGACGAAATAGCCGCAGCGCTCCAGCAATCGACCGACCATGAGACGCATGACCTCGTCGTCGTCGATGTACATCACCCGCTGGCCGGCGCCTTGGCAGTCATGGTGCGTTTCCAGGCGAGCGGGCTCGGTGATGCCCGCGTGGTCGTCGGCAGGCAGCCAGATGTGGAAGCAACACCCCTCGCCCTTGGCCGTCTGCACCGTCACGGCGCCGCCATGGCCGGTCACGATGCCGTGGACCATGGACAGCCCAAGGCCGGTGCCTTCGCCCTCGGGCTTGGTCGTGAAGAACGGCTCGAACGCATGCTTGACGGTGGCCTCGTCCATGCCCGGCCCGTCGTCGCGGACGTACAGGTGCACGTAGCGGCCGGGCGGCAGACCGCCTATCCGCTCGGCGGCTTCCCGGTCCAGCAACACCTCGTCGGCGCTGATCTCGATCAGGCCAGGCCGGCCAGACATGGCCTGCCAGGCGTTGGCGCACAGGTTGATCAGGGCTTGCTCGATCTGCGTGGCGTCGGCAAACACCCGTAATGGGGTGCTGGAGAGCGATGCCTCGATCCTGACCGGTGTCGGCACGGTGGGCCGCAAAAGGGCCAGGGTCTCGTCCACCAGGTCGTGCAGCTCGCAGTGCTCGGGCCGCTTCGGCCGGCGGCGCGCAAAGGTCAGGATCTGCTGGACCATCTCGCGGCCGCGGTGGCCAGCCCGGCGGATCTGCTCAAGGCTTTGCAGCGCCGGGTGGCCACCAGGCAGGTCATCCATGGCGAGCTGCGCATTGCCGAGGATGCCGGCCAGGACGTTGTTGAAGTCGTGGGCGATGCCCCCCGCAAGAACGCCGATGGCCTCAAGCTTCTGCGTCTCCAGCAGGTGCTCTTCAAGTTCCCGACGCGCGTCCTCCGCGCGGCGCTGCTCCGTGACGTTGCGCCCGACGCCTCGGTAGCCGGAGAAGGCCCCGTGATCGTCGAACATCGGCTCGCCACTGATCAGAAGCACTTGCTTCGAACCGTCACTGGCCCTCTGGACCATCTCGAAGTCCCGGAAGGCCTCGCGCCGCATGACCCTGGCCTTCTGCTGGGCCCATCGCTCGTCGTCGCTGTCCTTGCGGACTTCCCACGGACGCTTGCCCAAAACCGCCTCAGGGTCGATGAGCCCGCTGCGCCTGGCGCCGTCGGAGATGAAGGTGAAGCGGAAGTCGCTGTCAACTTCCCAGTACCAGTCGGACGACAACGCGGTGAGGGAACGGAACTGCGCCTCGCTGCGGCGCAGCGCCGCGTCGGCGCGATCATGCTCCGTGACGTCACGGATGAAGGCCGCGAAGACGCGCTTGCCACCCACGGCCATCTCGCTGAAGGCGATCTCGATGGGAATCTCCTGCCCGGTCGCCTTGAGACCCACGGAACGGGTACCGCGCCAGTTCATCGTCCGCTTGCCTGAGCGCAGGTAGGCCTCGAAGCTCCGCTCGTGAGGCTGCCGGAGGCGCGCCGGTTGAATGATGGAAACGGGAAGGCCGATAACGTCCTCGGGACGCCTGCCGAAGAGCGTCTCGAAAGCTGGGTTGGCGAACTGGATGGTGCCGGCGTCATCGATGATGAGCACGGCATCGGTCGTGGTTTGCCACAGCAGCCGGTAGCGTTCCTCACTTTCCTTCAGTGTCGACCTGGAATGCTCCAGCGCACGCATCAGCTCGCCAGCACGCTCTCGTTCATTCAACGCCGTCGTGCGCTCCAAGCGCACGTGCAAGAGGTCAGAGACGAGGCCAGCGAGATGGCGTAGCGCGTCGGCCTGACCGGTCGAGAGTCGACCCGGTTGTCGGTCCAACACGCAGACCGTTCCGAGCGTGTGCCCATCGAACCTCACCGGGTGTCCGGCGTAGAACCGGACGGCTGCCTTGCCAGTGACCAACGCGTTGAATTCGAAGCGGGGGTCCGATGCGGCATCGCAGACTTCGAGCAACTGGTCATCGCCGCCTTCGACGGCGTGAACGCAGAAGGACTCCGACAGCGGATGAAAGTCAGCGTCCCAACCCACCCGTGACGCCACCCACTGGCCCTCGGGCGATACGAAAGTCAGCAAGGCGGTCGGGCATTGCGTCGCCATCGCTGCGAGAGACGTCACCCGGTCAAAAGACGCATCCCGGTGTGGCCGCAGCAGGTCCAGCGCCTTCAGGAGCGCCAGCCGTGCCGGGTCGCCAAGCTTTGACGGGGCCATTGTTGCTCTCCCTGCGCGCATGGTGCACCAAGGCAGCCCGTCGTTGCAATCGATGTTGCCGGATTTCGCGACCTATTGGTTCCTGAAGTGCCCCCCGGTAAAGCGCCGGCATGGCACTTCCACCTGTGCCCGAATCGTGACACCGTTCGCAGTCAGCGATCACCTTGTCAGCGCCTAGACAGTGCCCGGCCAGACCCGCGCCTAACACGCAGCACTTCAACCAAGTGGCCATGCTGTCGGGCCTGCAGCAGGTCACGCGGCCCGCCAAACCCGCCGATGTCCGCGCCGCGCTGGATGGGTTCGTCAAGGCCTCGCCCGAGTTCGCCTGGCTGGGCCTCACGGACACCGAGGGCAAGGTCCTTGCGGGTGCCAATGGACTGCTTGACGGCGTGGACGTGTCCGCGCGGCCCTGGTTCAAAGGTGCTTCGCAGCGGCCGTTTGTCGGTGACGTGCATGAAGCCGTGCCACTCGCCAAGTTGCTTCCGCGGCAAGACGAACCCTGGCGCTTCGTGGACATCGCGTTTCCGGTGACGGATGAGGTGGGTCAGTTCAAGGGTGTGCTGGGCGCTCACTTGAGCTGGACATGGGCCTCGCAGCTCAAGCGCGAACTGTCCGACCGGCTGGCCAGCGAGGAGGGCGCGCAAGCCATCATCATCAGCGCCAAAGGCGCAGTGCTGCTTGGCGCCTCCGAACTGCAGGGCAAGCAGCTGGGCGCGCTGGCGTCGAGTGATCCGCAGTATCTGTAGGCGAGGGCTGACACCAAGGGCTATGGCGACTTCTCAGGACTGGGCTGGCGGGTGCTGGTGCGGCAGCCTGCCACTGAGGCACTGGCGCCTTAAGAAGCCCTACACGTCAAGACGCTGCGGACCGCGGCAGTGGTGATCGCGCTGTCGCTGCCGCTGTTGTGGTGGCTGGCGCGGCGGTTGTCGCGTCCGCTGGTCGTTCGCTGCAGGTATGCCAACGACGCCGGCCGCCGCCTGCGCGGCTTGTCGCCCGGTCAGGAAATCTGGCTGCATCTGCGCGACGCCATTGGTGAAAAGAACTTCCGGCTGCATGAGCCGCTGCTGCCCCAGGTGCTCGCAGGCAAGCGCGCGCAATTCGAAGGGTCGACCGACCAGCGCGGGCGGCAGGCTCACTTCCAGGCGCACATGGTTCCCGAGAAGGATGCCCTGGGGCAGGTGACGGGGTTCTATCTGATGACCTTCGACATCACCGCGCTGAAGCAGGCCCAGCTCGATGCCAACAACGCCCGCCGACGCTTGCGGGCGATCACAGACAACCTCCCGGTCATGATCTCGTACATCGATGCCGAGCAGCGTCTGCAGTTCCTGAACCGCACCATCAAGGAGTGAGCCGGCATGGCGATCAGCGATGCCCTTGGCCGGCGCATCGGCGACGTGATCGGCCCCCAGCTTCACGAGCAGCGGCGCCTCCCGCTGGAAAAGGCTTTGGCCGGCCAGCGGGTGGAGTTCCAGGTCGAATCCGTGTCGCTCGGTATTCGCGACGCGTGTTGCAGACGGTCTACGTGCCGGATTGCCCCAGCGCTGGCCACGCCGTAGGGGTCTACCTGCGAGAGGTGCCGTTCCGTTTGAAGGCGAGCAGCTGACCGTCACGACCAGCATCGGCATGGCCTATCTGCCACCCGGTCACCGGTGCCCTGCAGCGGAGTTCCTCAGTTTGGCGGACGGCGCGCTGTACCGGACGAAGGACCGCGGCCGGGATGGCTACACGACCGTCACGGTCAGGGACACCGAGTCGGAGTTCGTGACGAGCGACTTCGCTGCGCTGTAGCCCGGCACACCTCAGGAAACAGCTACCTGCTTTCTGCCTCAACCGGAGCAGCCGCTCCGGCTACAAGCCGCTGACGTCCTTCTTCTTTGATCGCGCCCGCGGCCTTGATAGCGCGAGTGGTTTGGCGCTGCCGGCCACCAGCGTGGAACGGCCCTTCGGTTCGAGCGCCGCCAGTTCTTGAGTTGTCTTGCGCGACAAGCCGGTGCCGAACACGCGCGCCGCCTTCTCAGCCAGTTCCGCCGAAATGATGACGTGCTTGCCATTGGCAACGCGAATCCGCTTCATGGGCCTCTCAAGAAGTCGGCTGACCGCAGCCGGCCATCAGTTTGCCACTCGATAGGACTCCTGCAATGCCTTCAAGGCGTCCGCACGCTGGTCTTCCGAATCGCCGCCAATCACGACGTCTTCCCAGCTCCCGCCTTCTTGAACATGCGGACCGCCATACATTCGATCTCGCCACGCTGAGCCTGAGCGATGAGTTCCTTCAGGCGCTCGATGGCTTCGGCTGGGCTCGATGCGGCACCCAGCGCCAGCCGGTCTCTGTCCCTCATGGGCTCACCCAGTCTTCCAGGGAGCAGTTCTTCGCATAGCGGACGGGTGTGTTCTCGCCGATCACGGCGCTGCGAACTGCCGGGCCCTTCGCCATCACCGCGACCAGCATTTCGTAGGGCTGTGAAGTGAAGCCACCGAGGAACTGGATGCGCAAGACGGCCGAACGCTCCGCCCCGTACGGGGCCTGGCGTTCCCACGGCGTCTTGACTATGTCGGTCTGCCGGAAGACAGCGGTCTTGTGATAACACTTGAGGATGCCCTTGGAAAGATCCACCAGGCTGCCCTGCATCCGGACAATATCCACCGCGCCGGGCGCGTTGACCGAATTCACCGCTGACGCGGCCAGCTCGGGATTCTTCAGCGCTGCCACCAGCAGCATCGAAACCGGATCCATCTTCACTCCCTGAAATTGCCCGCTCGTCGGCGAGTCGCGGCAACTCTAAGCCATTCCTGCCGCTACATCACAATGGCGCCCGTCAAGGAGGAGACGGGACAGGAGGCGCCCAAGCATGCGCACCGTCCTGCACTGTGCTGAATGGAACACCTCGAATCGATCGTGAAGGCGCTGAGCGTGATGCTCGCGACACTGGCCCCGTTGATCAAGCCGCTGTTCGGTCAAAGGGCCGACCGGCGCAGGCATCTCGACGACAACTACAGTCGCCTCAAGACCTTCTTCGACGACGGCGCGACCGGCCGGCATGCCATGCTGGTCGAGGCGTCATTTGCGGCGGCTATCGGGCACGACAAGCTGAGCGTCCAGGAGATCGAACTCCTGCTCCGTCAAAAGAGCCCCACCCGGTTCATTCGTCGCTACATGCGGTGCCGGGACTACCTTCAACCCGATGAGGCGGGTGACAGCTTCGAACTGCGCGGGGTTGCGGCACGTCCCAGGTTGCGTCGAGCGTTGATCACACTGGGAACGGTTTTCTATGTGGTGTCCGCCGGACCGGCGTTTTGGACGATGGCCTACGTGGTCGCGCCGACGGCCTCGCAGCACGGCTGGCTGGTCACCTTGGGAGCCACGGCGGTGTGTGGCATGGCGGTCGCGCTCGGCGTCGTCGCGCTGATCGCCTCAGGAAAGCTTCACCATGCGGCCCGGCTGTTCGAGCAGCAGGTGGGGCTGAAGCTGCAAACCCTTCCCGTAGCGACAGCGGAGCCGGCCTGCCTTGCGGCCCTACCGCTCGAGCTGCCCGCTCTCAGCGCAACGCCGCTGGACGTGCTCGCCGACACAAAGACACTTTGAGCCGCATACCAGGCCGTTAACGGCGCCGGCCCGCCGCGAACCACCGACGCACTGCACGCTGATCAGCCTTGCACGCCGTCCTCGACGAAATGAATCCGCCGCCGACGGGCCTCTGGCTGGTGAAATGGATCGACCTGTTCGAACTCGGCCCGATGTGCGCGCCGAGAGTCGGGCTTGCGTCTGCAATTGAGTAGCCAGCGCAAGAAAAGTTGGATCGATGACTTACGGGCTTCGTGGGCGAAAGACGGCCGCACGATCGCCATCGTGACAGACCGTGGGCAGGCATAGTCGCCGGAATGCCGCGTGGCCGTACAGATCGAGCCTAGGCGCCGACCAGTTCCCGCGTTTCCCGGCTTGTGCGGAAATTCCGCACAAACCGGGAAACTGCGGAATGCACATAGGGAAAACCATAGGTCTCCCGGCTTGCCTCGCGAAGCTGGTGAGCCGGTCAGCCTGCTGCCGCGCCCAAAGGATGATCCGGTCTGGCATCCGGTTGGAATGGTTTCTGCCCGCTTGTTTGTCCGCCAGGTAGCGCTGCGGCTCCCGCTATTCACTGGTGTTGGCCTGGCGAGTCGTCTGCGGCACAGGACGGAACTAGAGATACTGCAGCGTGACATCTATCGCCTCCTTGATGTCGCGACTGACGCCGGGCGCCACTCAAACTCGTTTCACGCTCACGGCTTGGCAGCGGTGCATGTCGGCAGTGAACGTGGTGATGGGCGGCAGCCACTCGCGCATGCCCCCCGCATCGATCGCCGCATCTTCCTTAAGGTGGCCGCCGAGCTTGCGGATGTTGCGATTCAGCGTGGCGACGATGTCGTGGTTTTCCCGCCAGTTCTTCAGTAGCGCCTGGCCGTCGCGACCGACGAGCCACAACTCGACCGTGCGCACGTATCCCGCTTTGCCTGCGATGTCGAACGAGTCTGCAATCCAGTCCAGCGATGCCGGCTGCTTGTTCAGCAGCTGATTGGGCACCACGCCGTTCTGCTTGGGATAGCCCCGCAGCACCATGACCTCATACCCGTCCGGGATGGGCTTGCTGCTTCGCACGTGGACCCGCACGCGCCCGTCGACTTCTTGGCCGATCGTCGGCGTGACGGTCTCGATCTTCAATGCGTCGATGTCAGGCTGCTTGAGTCCTGACTGTGGGGCCTGTTCGCTGCGCCGCATCAGCGCAGCCGTCACAAGCAGCGCACCGGCCACCATCAAGAGGGCCCGCATCTCCAAGCCATCGATCGGGAACCAGCCCTGATACCGAACACCGCCGGCGGCGGCCAACACAAAAAATGCCGCTCCCAGCCAAAGCAGCGTCTGGTTCGTCGACGACACCAGCGTCGACAGGATCTTCGTCAAGTCCGGCTTCATGGTCCTCCCTGTGATGTCACGCCGCCACTGTTAGGGTTGGCGGCTCCGGAACTCCTCCGGCCCTCCAGGGGCGGATGGGTTCAGCCAGCCTCTGCATTGGACACCATTCGAGCAGCGTCAAATTGGCTGCCGAGGAGCCGCATTAGCCCTACGGCACCGCTACGCAGGGAGCCGCCCAGTGCGGCCTGTGCAGCACACGACGGCGCTTACCCGGCGCGTTCTTACAAAGAGCGACTCAAGCGGCGTATCCGCTGCAATGCTGTCGATTCCAGCCCGACCTAGCCGTTGGCGCGCTGCGCCACGCCACAGACCTGTCTAAGACGCAGTCCTCTCCCTTTGCCGACGTCCTCGTCGTGAACAAGTGGGCGAACACCGTGCGCCGGAGCCTACCCACGTACCGCAACTCGGCCGAAATATCGACCCGAATTGATCTCCGTCAATTCCGCCACCTCCCATCCCCTCACGCTCCACAGCCGCGGCGGGCTGCTACCTAGAATTCGAATCGAGCGCTGGCTGACGGCCACGCTCTGGGGGCTATGAACACTTTCGACATGTCGTTGGTCAGCAGCGAACCCGCGCTGATCCATCAACTGCTTGACCTTGCCGAACAACTGGTTAGGGGCCAATGGCTGACCGCCTCTGAGCTGTCCCGACGCATGGACCATGTGCCGGAGGCTATGGCTGAGCTGTTGCGCGGAGGCTATGCCGTGGGAACGATGAAGCGCAGCGCCTGTGGCAAGTATGTCGAAGATGCGACTCTCTTCGCCGTAACGCCTCAAGGCAGCAAGCTCCGCCTGCGGCTTGCCGCAGCACTCGAAAGGTAGGCAGGGACGCCGTGCCGCCGAGACGTCCGCCTATTGCGGCGCTTCTCCGACGCTGGCCTTGCTGGCATAGAAACGCGCGACTTCATCGATCTCGCGATCCGTCAGGGCTCGCGCCACGACGCGCATCTGGGCTTCTGCGTCATTGCGGCGGGCGCCGGAACGGAAGGCCCTCAGCTGCTGCACGAGGTAATCCTTGGGCATGCCCTCGATCCAGGGGGCGCCGAGCTTCTGGTCGATGCCGCCATGGCAGGACACACAGGGCGCGATGTTGCGCAGCGGGGCGCCCACGCGAACCAGCGCGGGCAATGATTCGTCATAGGTCGTTGGTGCCGTGCGGGCTTTGGGCAGGTAGGCGTAGTAGGCCGCGAGGTCGGCGATGTCTCGGTCTGTCAGGCTTTGGCTGAGCGCAGCCATGACGGTGCTGGAACGCTTACCGCTACGGTAGTCCAGCAGCTGCTTGATCACCACCTCCGGGTATTGGCCGGCGAGATTTGGCGCGTCCGAAGCGCTCATGCCCTGTGCGCCGTGGCACATCGTGCAGTTCAGCGCGAGCGTCGCGCCGCGGCCGATGGCGTCGCCGGTGCTGGCGCGCGCCATGGAGCGCTCCAGCACGACGTCGGTGGAGGTGGGGGCTTGACGGATGGATGGGTTGGCGGACCAGCTCGACGGCACGCCGGCGGCGCGGCAGATGCTGTCCCAGAGGCCTCGGGCGCTGAAGTCGGCCTGGCTCGAGGGCAGCAGCAGGAAGCCAATCACGAAGGACAGGACGGTCAACGCCGCGAGCGCCAGCACGCTCCACCGGAACCACGGGTTGCCCCAGGAGTAGGCGCCTCGTTCGCGCATCAGCGGCTCCCGATGGGAATGACCGGCACCGAGGCTTCCTTCAGCGACGCGAGCTGGGCGATGGGGTAGCCGTAGTTGATGACGGTCAGCGCGACCATCATCGCCACCCACAGGCCGAGGCCGTTCAGTGCCAGCGGTGCGCGCGTGCCGGGGTGGGCCGCCCGGCTGAACGTGAAGGGCTCGACCACGTCGGCCTTGCGCCGCGCCGCGGTCGCCAGCGTATAGACCAGCAGCACGCCGGAGGCCAGCAGCACGAAGCCGCCCACGGCCGACGCGGTCACCGTCCAGGCCTGTGGCTGAATGTCGGGGTGGCTGTAGTCGTAGTAGGCCATGCGCCGCGGCATGCCCAGCAGGCCGACGAGGTGCCAGGGCATGGACAGCACCAACATGCCGATGAACCAGCTCCAGATCTGCGCCTTGATGAGCCGCGGCGAAATGGGCGCGCAGCCGGTGAGCTGGGGCCACAACTCATAGGCGGCCATGAAGTACATCAGCACGATGGCGCCGGCAAAGATCAGGTGGAAGTGGCCGGTGACCCACTGCGTGTTGTGGATGGTCTCGTTGAGCTGGTAGCTCATGTTGATGATGCCGCCCGCGCCGCCGAAGCCCAGCATCACGAAGGAGAAGGTCACGGCCAGCATCATGGGGTTGCCCCAGGGCAGGGCCTTCACCCAGCCGAACAGACCCTGCCCGCCGCGCAGCCGCCCGGCGATCTCGACGGAGGCGACGATGGTGAAGACCGTCAGCAGTGTCGGCACCGACACCATGGCCGTCATCGCGGCGTGGACGAACTTGAAGCCGGCGCCCACCTGCGGGTCGGCGAACAGGTGGTGGATGCCGATGGGCATGGAGAACACGAGAAAGAGCGCGAAGGACACGCGCGCCATCGTGTCGCTGTAGAGCCGCCCGCCGATGGCCCGGGGCACCAGCGTGTAGAAGACGATGTAGGACGGCATCAGCCAGAAATAGACGATGGCGTGCAGGGTCCACGAGAAGAACACGCGCGCCAGGCCGGCGTTGATCGTGTCGGTGAATCCGAGCGACGCGGGCAGGATCAGCACCAGCACTTCGATGGCCGCTCCCAGCGAGGTCCATGCCCACAGATAGGCGCCCGCCACATTGCCGAACATGGCCAGCGGCACCGTCTCGCCGGGATGTTCCTGCTTCCAGCGCCGCAAGTTGATGGACATCAGCGCCACCCAGATCCACGAGCCGACGACGACGAGGACGACGCCCAGGTAATAGAAGGGGCTGGCCAGCATCGGCGGGTAGAAGGTGTAGAGCACGGAAGCCTTGCCTGCGGCCATCGTCACGGCCGCCATCGCTGTGCCCGCAATGACCAACCAGAAGCCGCCCCAGGCCCAGCGCAGGCCGATCAGCGGGCGCTTGAGGCTGAGCTCGGTAATCGCGTAGCCGAAGCCCATGGCCACCAGCGTCGGCAGGACGTAGGCCATCACCGTGCCGTGGGCCGTGACTGAGCGGTAGTAGTGCTCGGGGTTGTTGACCCAGGTGGCCAGCGGGCTGCGGATGTACATCTGCCATGCACCCAGCACGAGGGCGCCCAGGAAGGCGATGAAGGCCACCCAGAAGTGCGCAAGAACGAGCTTCCTAGCCTGGAACACAGCTCAGCCTTTCTCCGCTCGACTGCAGACTCTTGGCCTTGGCGAGGAACTCCTCGCGCGGCAGGATCCGCACCCGTGCCCACATGGCCTCGTGGCCGGTGCCGCAGTATTCGTGGCAGGGCATCAGCTGCTCGCCGGCCTTGGGGAAGGTCGTCGTGAAGGTGGCGACGAAACCCGGGATCAGCATGGTGTTGGCGTTGGTGCGGCCGACGACGAAGCCATGGATGGCGTCGGTCGCCGTGCCGCGGAAGGTGACGGGCACGCCCTCCGGCACGACGAGGCAGTTGGGCACGAAGGCGTACTGCTGGGCGATGAGCCTCACCATCACGCGGCCATCCGGCTGCAGCGTCGTGCCGAGGTTGCTCTCGACGAATTCGCCGCGCAGGTGCAGGGTCTTCACGTCGACCGTCTCGACGCGTGACGGCGGCATGGCCGCCCAGTGCAGGCCGGTCACCACCATCATCAGCACCAGCAGCGCGATGATGCTGGCGACGATGATGGCCCAGCGGCGCTCCGCGGCGTTGGCGACGGCCTCGCTGGCGTGGGGTCCGTGGATGGCGGCGCTCACTGGACGGCTCCCCGGGGCAAGTAGACGACGATGTAGAAGATGAAGTAGATGGCGACGACGATGGCAGTGGCCACACCCGCGACGGCAAAAGCACCCCTCGGCCCCTGCGCGACGATCTCGTCGACGCGACGATCCTCGTCGGCCCAGGCAGCCTCGTCATCGGTCTCGGGCGTGCTCATGCGTTGTCCTCATTCCGGAATCAGCCGGCGCAGTTCGTTGACCTGCTGCGGCGCCACTGGCGTGCCACTGTTCTCCCAGGCCACGCGGATGTAGGTGACGACGGCGGCGGCTTCCTCATCGTTCAGGATGTGATTGAACGGCGGCATGCCGTAGGGCCGAGGGTTCTTGCGCGTGCCGGGCGCGTAGCCGCCGTTGAGCACCATGCGGATGGAGTTGACCGGCGAGGCCATGGTGATGGACTGGTTGCCGGCCAGCGGGGGATAGCCAGGCGGATTCCCCTTGCCTTCGGCGCCATGGCAAGCCGCGCACTGCTTGTCGTAGACCCTGCGCCCCAACTCCATCACGCTGGGCGCCACCATGCGCGCCTGGCTTGTCGGAGGCGGTTCGGAATCGCGTTGTGGCAGCGACTTGAGGTAGACGGCCATCGCCTCCACGTCCTCGTCGCTGAGGTACTGCAGGCTGTTGTAGGTGACCTCCGCCATCGGCCCGTACACCGTGCTTCGGTGCGACACACCGGTCTGCAGCAGATCCTTGATGTCCTGGATGTTCCAGTCGCCCAGGCCCGCCTCGCGGTTGGATGTGAGGGAGGGCGCGTACCAGTTCTGGTTGGGGATCATGCCGCCTTCGAAAGCCTTGGCCTCGCTGGAGCCGCCCAGCGCATTGACCTGGGTGTGGCACATCGCGCAGTGGCCCAGGCCCTGCACGAGGTAGGCGCCGCGGTTCCACTGCACCGACTGCTTGGGATCCGGCGAGTATTCGCCCTCCTTGAAGTACAGCGTGCGCCAACCAACCAGAAGCTCGCGGTTGTTGAACGGAAAGCGCAGCTCATGCGGGCGGTTGTGCTGCTTCACCGGCGCCACCGACATCAGGTAGGCATAGATGGCGTCGGAGTCCTCCCGCGTGACCTTGGTGTAGGACGCGAAGGGCATGACCGGATACAGCAGCGTGCCATCGCGCGACACGCCGCTGTGCATCATTCGGTAGAACTCGTCCGGCGTCCATGCGCCAATACCCGTCTCCTCGTCAGGCGTGATGTTCGGGACGTACATCGCGCCGAACGGCGTCGGCATGGCGCGGCCGCCGGCGAATTCGCGACCGCCCGGCATGCTGTGGCAGGCAACGCAGTCTCCAGCTCGGGCCAGGTATTCGCCGCGGGCGATAACTTGCGTGGTCTTGTTGACCGCGATGGGATGAGCTGACTTGGGCAGCTCGCCGGGCAGCATCATGTAGAGGGCGCCCGCCGCTGCGACCGCCAAGGCGATCAGGACGGCGAAAAGCTTGGCGACCCGCGGCATGGCCTCAGCGCTGGCTGCCGCAGGCGAAGGGCATGCGGTTGAGGTTGGCCGGCTCGGGAGCTAGATCCTTGGGAGCGTCCTGGCGGGCCAGCCAAGCCGACACGGCGAAGACGTCCTCCTCGCTCAGGC